>Ga0302314_10000092_pt1 | contig 145551 bp, 133 predicted proteins | sample III_Palsa_N2_3_FD_200533 | JGI IMG/M metagenome (GOLD analysis project Ga0302314, IMG submission 200533) | Peat permafrost microbial communities from Stordalen Mire near Abisko, Sweden - III_Palsa_N2_3 | ecosystem: Environmental > Terrestrial > Soil > Palsa > Peat permafrost | place: Sweden... | reverse complement strand
CCATGCGGGTCGATAATGGCTGTTGCGGAGGACCCCGGAGCTGTCTATAACCCGGCTCCTGCGGACGGCGGAGTGTAGCTCAGCCTGGTAGAGCACTAGCTTCGGGAGCTAGGGGCCGGAGGTTCGATTCCTCTCACTCCGACCAAACCGGACGCAGGAAAGACGAAGAGAAATAAGGGGCTTAGCCGGAAACGGCCAAGCCCCTTTTCTTATGGGCGCTCAGAACGCGGCGTCCAGCGTCGCTTCGAGTGTTTCGACCAGCACGTCGGACAGGCGCGCCGTCGCCGCCGAGCGCCGCCGGCCGCAGCATTCGGTCATCACCAGCGCCACGGACGGCAGGGCCGGCAGACCGGCCTCGTCCCCCAGCGCCAGCAGCTGCGACGGCAATCCGACCGGCGCGCGCACCGTGATGCCCAGGCCGCCGCTCACCGCCGCCCAGAGGCTCGCCAGGTTCGGGCTGATGAAGGCGACCTTCCAGGCGATGCCGGCCCGGTCCAGTGCCGCCGTCGCGGCCGACCGGAAGAAACAGGGCGGATCGAACACGGCGAGCGACAGGGGATCCGTCGCGCTGGCGGCGACGAAGCCGCGCGGCCCGATCCAGCGCATCGGCAGGGCCGCGGACCAGAGCGCGACGCTGGGACGGACGGGAGCGAGGGTCATCGCCAGATCGAGTTCGCCCTGCTCGAGCCTGCGCGCCAGGGCCGGACTGCGATCGATCGTCGTCTCGACCCGGATCCCGGGATGGGTGCGGGTGAAGCGGACGAGCGTGGCCGGCAACCAGATGTCGGCGAAATCCTGCGGCACGCCGAGCCGCACCGAACCCTCGATCGAGGCGCCTGCCGCGGCGGCGAAGGTCTCGTCGTTCAGCTCGATCAATCGCCGCGCATAGGTCAGCAGCACGTCGCCGGCGTCGGTCAGCGCCACGCCCCGGCCGACGCGATGGAACAGCGGCCGGCCGATCTGCGCTTCCAGCTTCTTCAGCTGAAGGCTGACCGCGGACTCCGACCGGCCAATGCGGGCGGCGGCCCGGGAAAAGCTGCCGAGTTCGCTGACGGCAATCAACGTGCGCAGCAGGGCCACGTCCAGGTTCCGGGTGGCATCTGTCATGAGAAAACCTCAAGGAATGAGGTGACACATACTCGTTGGACTCATGAATCTCAAGGGTGCATTGATCGCCTGGGTCAACGCACCGAGCGATCCGGCCCGAGCGAGCCGCACAAATGCCCAACACACTCTTCATCCATCATCACGCCCCTAAGGAGCCAACGTGAGCGAAAAGATCCTCCTCTCCGGCCTGGCGCTGCTTGCCGCGACGACACCGCTGCCCGGTGCGGCGGCACAGGAAGCACCGCCCGCCTACCTCAGCCAGCATGAAACCCATGCCGACGACATTCAGGCCATCCAGAAACTGCTGACGACATACACGACATCGGTGACGAACGGCGACGAGGCGGCCTTCGAGGCCTTATTGCTCAACGATCAGGTTCCCTTCTCGTCGACGGGCGAACTTGTCGGTCCGCAGGCGGATACCGAGCACGTCGATACGCGCCGGTATTCGGGCTTCCGGCAGGCCATCTTTGCCAGCGGCGTGCAATACACCCAGCAATTCTACAACGTCCATATCGAGCAGGATGGTGTCCTCGCTCAAGTCTCGCTGGATTTCGTGACCAAGGACGCCAAGAGCGGCCGGGGTGGATATGGTTGGAAGGTCCTGCAGCTTCTCAAAGCCCAGGGACAATGGAAGATCGCCAGCGAGTTCTATACGGCCCGTTCCTTGCCGAATCCGTCCTGACGAACGGTGGCGCCGAGGACGGGGCTCAGATCCCGTTCGGCATGACGAGGCCGAGGGCCGCGAACAGGGGCGCCAGCCGCGGCCCGTACCGACGCCAGCGGCCGATCGAACTCTGATAGATCGGTCGGCGCACTTGGCTGGCACTCGCGGTGCGCACGGCGCGCGCGGTCTGCCAGAAGTCGAGGCAGGCCGGATCCCACGGCAGGCCGCAATGTTCGACCAAGCGGCGCGCCTGGATCTCCGGTTCGGCGACCATGTCCTCGTACCGCAGGTCGAACAGGGTACCGGCGGGCAATACCCGGCGCCAATGCGCCATCAGCACCTCGTAGGCCCGGTAGTAGCGGCCGAGTTCGCCCAGATCGAACGTATAATGCTGCTCGCTGATGAAGAGCTGGCCGAAGCAGGACAGGCAGGTGTCGATCGGATCGCGCATGGTATGGATGAAGCGTGCCTGCGGCAGCGCCATATGGATCAGGCCGAGATGGTGGAAATTCTCCAGCATCTTGTTGACGATGCCCCCGGCGCCCGGCGCCGCCTCGGCGATCGTCGCGCCGTAGCGCCGTCCGAGCGCCTCGATCTGCGCCGGGGTCAGTTCGGCGGCACTGTCCGGATTGCCCACCAGGTCGAGGCCCGTCGCCGGCAGGATCGCCTGGGCGAAGAGATCGGTCTCGCCCAGGCCGCGCAGCGCGGGGTGGCTCGCCAGCACCTGCTCGGCGAGCGTACTGCCCGAGCGCGGCATGCCGATGATGAAGATCGGCACCGGCCCGGTAGCCCCCACCGGCGCCTTCCGCGCCAGCAGGTCGGCCGTGAAGGTCCGGCCGATGCGAACCAGCCGGTCGAAGCTCTCCGCCTCGTCATAGGCGATCTGGCCCCGCTTCAACCGGTTGCCCTCGATCAGATGGTCGAGCGAATGCGGATAATCCGCCAGGTCGTCATAGGCCTTGGCGCAGGCAAAGGCGAGTTCGATCCGGTCGCCGACGGGCAGCCGCTCGCGGGCGGCCTCCAGTGCCTTCAGCCCGGGCAGATGGCGGTGATCGGCCGGAAAGGCCGCCGCCTCGACGCGCAGGCGGTAATGGCTCGCGATAGCGGGCGCCAGATCGAGCGCCAAGTCGAACTGGACGATCGCTTGCTCGAGCCGCCCCAACTCGCGCAGCACGACGCCGATGTTGCTCTGCGCCTTGGCATCCTCGGGCCGGAGCGCCACCGCGCGCGCGAAGGCGGCGAGCGCCTCCTCGTCGCGGCCGAGCGCATGGAGCGCGCTGCCGGCGTTGTTGTGCGCCTCGGGATAATCGGGCTTCAGCAGAATGGCCCGCTTCGCCCATAGCAGGGCCTCGTCGTAACGGCCAAGGTTGCGGAACACGCTCGACAAATTGTTCTGCGCCAGCACGTGGAGCGGGTCCGCCGCCAGCACCGCCTTGTACCGCACGATCGCCTCGTCGCCACGGCCGATCGCCTGGAGCGCCACGCCCAGATTGTTGTGGGTGTCGATGTTGCCCGGATCGAGATCGAGCGCGCGCCGCAGCAGCGGCACGGCCGCATCCGGCTGGCCATGGTCGAGCAGCAGGGAGCCGAGGAGATGCAGAGCGATCTTCTGGTTGGGCGCGAGCGCCAGCACCCGGCGATAGGCCTTTTCAGCCGCCTCGATCCGCCCCTTCTGATGCAGCTTCACGGCCTCGGTCAGGAGGACGAGCGCCGGCGATCCGCCCTGCTTCGCTCGTTTGGCTATGGTCCGGCGCGTCATCCCGTCTCCGCACCCTTGCCTGAATCGACTTCGGCAGGGAGCGGCGAACGGACGGCCCTGTCCAGAAGCCAAGGGTAACCGAACGTTTCATCCCAGGCGGCTGAAACAAACCAATACCATTTGCCCAGGCAATCCCATGCGACGACGGCGCAATGACGGACGGATCGCCCCGCTTAGGTGCCTTTTCGCATCCCCGCCGCATTCGATGCCAGCGCCGGCCGGGACAGGCTGCGGAACACGAACCAGTTCGCCAGCGCCCCGCCCAGCAGCAGCGCGCTGGTCGCGAAGAAGACCGAGCGCATGCCGAATTGGGCGCCGGCGAAGCCGCCGACCAGCGGACCGGTGATCTGGCCCATGTATTGCGCCGATTGCGAATAGCCCAGCACGCCGCCGGTGACGCTGTCCGGCACGCTGTGGCGGATCAGCGCCGTGACCGAGGGCAGCAGGCCGGCCAGCGCCAAGCCCATCAGGAAGCGCAGCGTCACGAGCTGCCAGGCGTCGGTGACGAAGGCCTGGGGAATCAGCAGCAACCCACTGAGCGCCAGACAGCCGATCACCACGCGCCAGGCGCCGATCCGGTCGGCCAGCCGCCCGACCCGGGGTGCCGCCAGGATGCTGGCCAGCGCCGACGCCGCCATGACCAGGCCCGACATGAACGCGATCCGGGTCGGATCCGTCACCAGTTGGGCGACATAGACGGTGATGATCGGCTCGATCGACATGTTCGCGAACATGAGCATCAGCGCCGTCGCCAGCATGGCGAAGACCGGGCGACGATCCGGGATGGCCGCCCAGGTGCCGATCCGAGCCGCGCCCGGAACCTTGGCCGGATGGGCGGTCTTGTCCTCGCGGATCAGAAAGCAGGTCGCGAGAAACGCCACGAAAATGGCGGCGCCCGCAGCGAAGAAGGTCTCGCGCAGCCCGATCAGGCCCGGCAGGATGCCGCCCAGCAGCGGCCCGACGAAGCTGCCGGCCATCACGCCGATCGAGAGCGTGCCCAGCGCCCAGGTCGAGCGCTCCCTCGGCGTCTGCATCGCCACCAGGATGACCGAGCCGGAGGCATAGCCGCCCGCCAGGCCGATCGCGAGCCGCAGACCCACGAGCTGGTAGATATTATGCGCCAGGCCGATCAGCGACATGACGATCGCCATGCCCAGGCTGGCGCGCACCAGCATCAGCTTGCGCCCATAGCGGTCGGCCAGCCGGCCCCAGATCGGCGAAACCAGCGATGCCGCCAGGAAGGTCACGCCGAACGCGACGCCGGACCAGCGCACGATCGCGGCCGGCTGGCGCACGCCCAGCTGTTCGACATAGAGCGGCAGGAACGGCAAAATCAGGGTCATGGCGATGATGGTCGTGAACGAGCCGAACAGGCAGACATAGAGATTTTGCCGCCAATGTTCGTTCTGATGCGATGTCGTCATCCGTCCCACCCAGCCTTTGGTATACCAAACTGATCCCGGGACCGCGCCCTGTCAACTCGCGCACCCTTCCGCACGGCCGCGCCATCGGCTAAGCACGAAGGCTGGAGAACCATCCGGAGCCAATCCATGACGGACCCCCGCGGCGCAGTCCTTTCCGACCTTCTGCGCAGCCACCGCTCGATCCGCCAGTTCAAGACCGACCCGATCGAGCCGGCCCTGGTCGAGCGCGTCTGTCATGACGCGATCCTGGGTTCGTCCTCATCCGGCAATCTCAATACCTTCGCCCTGGTGCTGACCGAGGATCCGGCGCGCAGGACGCATCTGTGCGGATTGCACTACGACCAGCCGATGATCCGCCAGGCGCCGCTGTTGATCACGTTCTGCGCCGACGTCCATCGCACGCGCCGCTGGCTGGCCTTGCGCGGCGCACGCGATAATTTCAACAATCTGCAGGGCTTCATCGTGGCCGCGTTCGACGCGATCATCCTGGCGCAGAGCGTGGCGCTGGGGTTCGAGGCGAACGGGCTCGGCATCTGCTATCTGGGCACCACGATCGACGGCGCGACCGATATCGCAAAATACCTGGAACTGCCGGAAACCTGCGTGCCGGTCACCAGCATCGTCGTCGGCTATCCCGATGAAGCGCCCGGGCCGCGCGACCGGCTGGCGCTCGGCGCCTATCTGCATCGCGAACGCTATCAGCCGCCGACCGACGCGGCGCTGCTCGGCCTTTACGAAGATCGCGAGATCAAGGGCTGGCAACGCTATCAGGCGCTCGGGCCCGAGATGGCCCAGCAGATGGCCGACCATGGCATCACCTCGCTGGCGCAATTCTACACCAGCGACCTCAAATACGCCCCGTCGCGCTGCGAGGCGACCTCGGAGCAATTCAGCCAATTGCTGGTCGATCACGGCTATACCGACCGGCTGCGGGGCAGCGCCCGCATCAAAGCGGATTGATGACTCGCGGTGAATAATCAGGGATTATTGGCGCCCTTTGACTTTCCGGTGCTCGATGAAAGCAGAACCTTCAAACAGAAGTTTTAATTTCAGCGACATCACACTTCTGATCGTCGATGAAAATGAGTTCTCCCGATCTTTCCTGAACCATTTGTGCCAGACATTTCGGTTTGGAAATATATTGTCCGCCAAGAGCCCTGCAGTGGCGCTCAATATTTGCGACGAGTCAAAAATAGATCTGATCGTTCTGGAATGGGCCGACAAGACGACCGGCTGCGAATTCTTTGTTCGCCGGCTCCGTTCTCAGGAAATTGGACAGAATTTTCGCATTCCGATCATCGCCTTGGCAACGCATTGCGATGTCGAAGCCGTTGGCCGCGCGCGCGACGCGGGCGTCACGGAGTTCATGACCCGTCCGCTGGCCGTTTCCGGGCTGCTGTCCCGGCTCACCCACGTCTTCGTCTCTCCCAGACCCTTTGTCCGCGTGCCAGGCTATCAAGGCCCGGATCGACGCCGCCGGGTGCTTGCCTACGGCGGGCCGGAGCGGCGCCACCGCGGCGGCGATCGACCGCTGGTGCCGACCGGCGATCCCAAGGGACTGAGCCGGCCCGGCGGATTGACGGTGGCGGAAATGACGAGCGCCGGCCAGGCGATCCTGCAGCAGCAAGAGGAGAGCTATCGCGGCATCCGCGAACGGGATCTCCAGGACTTGTTCTCCTTGATCCGCGAGTTGAAGGATGCCGGCACGCCGGCAGATCGCGACCTGATCGAGCGGATCTACCGGAAATCCTATGATCTGAAGGGCATGGGGAAAACCTTCGATTTCCAGATCCTGTCCGAGACCGGCGATTCCCTGTGCAACCTGCTTTGGAAAATCGCCCCGGAAAAGGTCGGCACGCTGTTCACCATCCAGGGCATCGAGCAGCATGCCATGGTCATGCGCCTGATCGTCGATCAGAACATGAAGGGCGACGGTGGCGAGCTGGGCATCGAACTGGTCGAAGGCCTGCGGGCCATCGTCGAAATGGCGGCAAACATGTAGGTCACCCGGCGGCACACTCCCACCCTCGGTTGAGACCCGCGCTTTTCGCGCTTGAATTTCCGCAATACTTCCGATATCGGATTGATTGCGCTCTCGGGATCGTTTCGGGAGTGAAGGAGATTTGCGATGACCGCGCTGCCGCCCCCTGCCCCGTCCAAGACCAAGCCCGAGAGCGTTCGCCGCTTCGTGCTGCGTTATCTCGCGGCCGATCTGCCGCGGGTGGTGTGGTGCATGGTCGGCCAGATCGTCTTCGTCGGCTTGACCGTCGCCTCGACCCGGCTGATCGGCAATGCGGTCGAACTGGCCGGGCGCGACACCGCGATCGCAACCTTCGTCACCCGCTTCGCCCAGATCCTGGGCGTGTTCGGGCTGGCGATGCTGTTCCGTTGGCTGGCCGACCGGTCGCTCAACCGCCATACCGGCGACGCCATGGCCGCGATCTATCGCGCAGGCTTCGAAAAGTGCCAGGGCTTCGACACGAGCTGGCATGCCGACGCCTTCGCCGGCTCGACCGCGCGCAAGATCACGCGCGCCGCCCAGGGCTACGACATCTTCGTCAGCGTCAGCTATTTCCTGTTCGTGCCGTCGATCCTGCTGGTGCTGATCACGGCCGGCACGATCGTCGGCGACAGCGCGCTGGCCGCCGCCGCCATGCTGCTGGGCGCCACGCTCTATTTCGTCGTGATCGGCTGGTTCAACGTGAAGCATGTGATGCCGCTGATGAAGGAGGCGTTCGTCCAGGACAGCAGGATCACCGGCGAGTTGGTCGATGTGCTGGGCAACAACGCCGCGGTCAAGTCCTGGGCTTTGGAACCCAACGAGCAGGCGCGCTTTCGCGGCGTGGTCGATACCTGGCACGGCAAGATCATGCGCGCCTGGAATGGCGCCGTGAACAACGGCGCGCTGTCCATGTCCCTGTCGTCGATCATCCTGATCCTGCCGATCGCCATCGTCGTGGTCGAGGCGCAGCAGGGTTCGGTTCAAGGCGGCACCGTCGCCATGGTGATCGGCGCCGGCTTCGTGCTGCGCGGCTGGCTCGGCAACATGGGCCAGGGCATGCGCGAGGCACAGAACGCCGTATCGGAGATGACCGAGCTGCTGGAACTGCTGGCCAAGCCGAACGAGGCGGAAGAGGATGCCGGTCTGGCGGAGTTCCGGCCCGGCCCGGGCGCGATCCGGTTCGAGCAACTGGGCTTTCGCTATGCCGAGGCGAACGACGCCGTGTTCGACGGCCTGGACGTCACGATCGAGGCGGGCCAGACCATCGCCCTCGTCGGCCCGTCCGGCAGCGGCAAGAGCACGTTCGTCAAGCTGCTGCTGGGCCTCTATCGGCCAGAACAGGGCCGTATCCTGATCGATGGGCAGGATGTCGGCCGCTGCACCCGGGCGAGCTTCCGGCGCGAGATCGCGCTGGTGCCGCAGGACCCCGTCCTGTTTCACCGCACGATCGCCGATAATATTGCTTACGGCGCCCCCGGTGCCACGCGCGAGCAGGTGCGTGACGCGGCGCATCGCGCCCGGCTCGACGAGATGATCCTGAAGCTGCCGGCCGGGTACGAGACCCTGGTCGGCGAGCGGGGGATCAAGCTGTCGGGCGGCGAGCGGCAGCGGGTGGCGATCGCCCGCGCGCTGGTCGCGGCCCGGCCGGTCCTGGTGTTCGACGAAGCGACCTCGAGCCTCGACACCGAGAACGAGCAGGCGATCCAGCAGGCGCTGGCCCAGGCGATGAGCGGCCGCACCACGATCATCGTGGCGCATCGCCTATCGACCGTGCGCCACGCCGACCGGATCCTGGTGTTCGATCGCGGCCGCATCGTCGAGGACGGCTCGCACGAGCAACTGGCGAAACGGCCGGGCGGCCTCTATGCCCGCCTGCTCAGCGCCGACCGGGAGCAGCAGGCAGCATGAGCCTGGCTGCGCGCGCCCCGGACGAACCGTGCCGCATTCTCCGCCAATTCGACGCGGAGATGCGGGCGGACCCGCCGCCGGAACCGGGTGTGTCGCGCACCTGGTCCGGCGGCGTGCTCCGCACCATGGGCCTGTATCATTGCGTGGGCTATTCCAGGCTGGCCGGCACCGACATCGACCGCGAGATCGCGACCCAGATCGCCTTTGGCGTGCCGTTCGAATGGAAGCTCTACGGCCACGACCGGCCGCACGGCCTCGCCGACCGCCTCGCCCATGCCGGCTTCCGGCCCGAGCCGGCCGAGCATCTGATGGTGCGCGATCTGCAGGCCGGCGCCATCGAGGATCCGGCGTCGAACGGCATCGCCCTGCAGCAGGTTCGCGACCCGGCCGGCCTGCAGGATTTCGTCGCCGCCGGCAGCGCCGCGTTCGAACGCGACGAATCCTGGGCGTTCGCGGCCTATGGCGGCCGTCTCGCCGACCCGAGCTGCGCGCTTCATGTCGCCTATGACGGCACGCTGCCGGTCGCGACCGGCCGGCTGGAACTGCCGCCCGGCCGGGCGTTCGCCAGCCTGTGGGGCGGCGGTACGATCCCCGGCCATCGCGGCCGCGGCATCTATCGCGCCATGGTCGCGGCGCGCGCCTGGGAAGCGCTCTGGCGCGGCTATCGCTACCTGACCGTCGATGCCCGCGACACAAGCCGGCCGATCTTGGAACGGCTGGGGTTCGTCGAACTCACGCCGGTCACGGCCTGGATGTGGCAGCCTTAGGCGGCGCCACCCGTTCCCCAACCGCGACCAGCGCCGGAACCCCACAGCCCGCCAGCAGCGTCGCGATCGCCTGCCGCATCTCGGGCGTACCGTCGTCGCCCGCGCGCCAGAACCAGTCCGCCGCGGCCGTGATCTCGCCACGCTGGGCCAGCGCGGTCGCGTAATTATACTGCGCGCGGAAATAGCCGCCCTCGGCCGAGCGGCGATACCAGTCGAACGCGGCGGCCGGGTCCTTGGCGGTGCCCCAGCCCTCCTCGCAGCAGCGCGCGACCAGATTCTGCGCCCGGGCGTGGCCCTGCTCGGCTGCCTTCAGATACCAGCCATAGGCCGCGACCAGATCGCGTTCGACGCCGTTGCCGTCGAGAAACAAGTGGCCGTAGTTATACTGTCCCCAGTCGTTGCCGGCCTCAGCCGACCGGCCGTACCAGTCGCGGGCCTGAGCGATATCGATCGCCACGCCCCAGCCGTTCTCGAAGCAGCGGCCGAGCATGTTCATCGCCTCGGCATCGTGCGACCGGGCGGCGTTCCGGAACCAGCGCACTGCCGCGGCTTCGTCCTTCGTCACGCCGGTCCCGTCGAGCAGCATCCGGCCGAGCCGGACCTGGGCCTCGGTCACGCCGCCCTCGGCCGCGACCCGGACCCAGCGGGCGGCGACATCGGGCGGGCCGGTCAGCAGCTGATGCAGTTCGTGGCTCGACATCCGTGCGAGCCGGGCGGCATCGGGCTCGGCCGCCTGTCGTTTATGGGACCACATGATGCCGGCCTAAACCTCGGCCCAGCGGCGCAACAGATTATGGTAGCAGGCGGTCAGCCGGACCGCGCTCGGCGCGTCCGGATCGGCCTGGGCAACATCGCGGATTGCCAGATCCAGGTCGAACAGCAGGCTGCGCTCGCCATCGTCGCGCACCAGGCTCTGGGTCCAGAAGAACGCCGCGACCCGGGCGCCGCGCGTCACGGGCAGGACCTGATGCAGGCTGGTGGCGGGATAGAGCACCATGTCGCCGGCGGCGAGCTTGACCGAGTGGGTGCCGTAGGTGTCTTCGACGACCAACTCGCCGCCGTCGTAATCCTCGGGCGCGCTCAGAAACAGGGTCGCCGACACGTCGGTGCGGACCCGGTGCGCCGTGCCCGGCACCTGGCGGATCGCATTATCGACATGGGCGCCGAACGCCATGCCCGGCACATAGCGGTTGAACAAAGGCGGATAGACATGGCGCGGCAGGGCCGCCGCCAGGAAATCCGGGCTGCGTTCCAGTGCGCGCAGCACCAGATCGCTCAGCTCGCGCGCGGTCGGATCCTGCTCGGGCAGTTGCAGGTTGGCCTTGACCCGGGCGGACTGATGACCGGCGGTCAGCCGGCCATCGTGCCAATCCGCCCGGTCGAGCCGATCGCGACATGTCGCGACCTGCTCGGCGGTGAGAACCGCGGGGATCGTCAGCAGCATGATGGTCAGAAAGTGAAGGCGGTCGAGAAGATGACCGTCCGCCCGGCGCCCGGGATGACGTGATTTTCGGCCGCCGAGGTGTAGTAGGCCGCGTCGTAATAGGTCTTGTCGAACAGGTTGGTGGCATTGACCTGCAGGGAAATATTGTCGGTCAGCTGATAGGCCGTCATGGCATTGAACACGACATAGCCCGGCAAATTGGCCTGCTCGCCGAAATCGGCGAAGCGATGGCCGACCCAATTGCCGCCGCCGCCGATCTTCCACGCGTCGGTCAGATCATATTCCGTGAAGAGATTGCCGGAATTCCGGGCGACGTTCTGCAGCACCTTGCCGACATAGGCGGCCGTGCCCGAGGCGGTGGTCTTCGGATCGAGATAGGTATAGCCGGCGTAAATCTCCCAGGCGGGCGTGATATAGCCGGTGGCACCCAGTTCGAAGCCCTCGACCCGCTGGTTGCCGGCGAGCGTGGTGACCGTCGGATTGTCCGGATCATTGGTCTGGGCATTGTCGACCTCGGTGTGGAACACCGCGGCATTCAGGTTGAGCGCGCCGCCGAGCCACGAGGTCTTGGCCCCGGTCTCGTAGGTCTTGGCCTTGACCGGCGCCAGGCCGGCGGTCTTGGTCGTGAGCGTCAGCGCCTCGGCCGACGGATCGAACGATGTGCCGTAGGAGAAATAGAAGCTCAGCGCATCGGTCGGCTTGATGACGAGGGCGCCACGCGGACTGGTCACGTGGTCCGTGTGATCCAGATGCAGGGTGGCACCCGAAGCGAACGTGTACTGGTTATAGCTCGCGGCAAACCGGTCGTAGCGGATGCCGCCGATCACGTCGACGTAGGGGCCGATCTGCATGGTGTCGGTCAGGTAGCCGGCGCTGGTATAGGCCGTCGTGTTCTGCTGGGACGACAGGCCTTCCGGTGGCTGGAATTCGTTCGAATTCGGATTGAGCAGCGACGTCTCGGGAACGAAATTATTGTTCTTGTTGAACGGATTGTTGAAGCGGCCGAGGTCGGACGTCTGGCGCCCGAATTCGGCGCCGGCGATCAGAATATGACCGATCGGCCCGGTCTGGACCCGCCAGGTCACGTCGGTCTGGTTGGTGAGGTTGGTCTGGTCGCCCTGGCTCGACGGCGAATCGCGGCCGACCAGGATGGAGCCGATCGGCGTGCCGGGCGTGGGCACGTTCGTGCCGAAGTTCGGCGCGCTGAAATGATAGCCGAACAGATAGCTGGCCGCGCGCACCGTGTCGGCGATCGACAGATCCTGATTGAAATCATGCTTGATGCGCATCGTGCCGATATCGTCGCGCGTCGTGTTCGTGTCGGAATCGAGGCCGTAGAAGTTGGAGCGCTTGACCGGCGCCGGCGCGCCATTGACGAACGGGATGCCGAAGTCCGGCACGTTGTTCTCTTCCTGATGCAGGTAGGACAGCGTCAGAACCGTCGGCGTGCCGAGCCCGATCGCGTAGGACGGCGCGAAGCCCCAGCGCTCGTTATGCGCCACGTCGCGATCGGCGACGTCGGAGCTTTCATCCATCGCGTTGAGACGGATCGCCGAATCCGGCGACAGCGGCTGGTTCACGTCGGCGGTGCCGCGCAGCAGCGCATTCGTGCCGACGGCGGCGGTACCGGAATAAAGCGGCGCCAGCGTCGGCGCCTTGCTGACCTGGTTGATCACGCCGCCGGTCGAGCCGCGGCCGAACAGCACCGCCGACGGGCCCTTCAGCACTTCGACCTGGTCCAGATCGAAGCTGTCGCGGGTATAGACCGCCGCGTCGCGGATGCCGTCGAGGAAGAAATCGTTGAAGGCGGAGAAGCCGCGCAGATTGACCGTGTCGCCGCGCGCCGCCCCTTCACCCGAATTGAAGGTGATGCCCGGCACGTTCTTCAGGGCGTCCTGCAGGCGGGTCGACCCTTGGTCTTTCAGCAGCTGCTGACTGACTACGTTGATCGTCTGCGGCGCATCCTGCAGGCCGGTCGGCAGCTTGTCGTTGACCAGCGCGCGGACGCCGGTGACCGTGACCTGCTCGGGTGCCGGGGACGAATTCGTATCGGTCGCGGCGGTCTGCACGGTCTGGGCAAAGCCGCTGGACATCGCCGCGACCGACGTCACGCAGACGGTGGTCGCGGTGAGCGCCTGTTGCGGCAGCCCCATGAACGAGGAACGACGCACCGTCGCCTCAACCAAACCCGATGAACGCATGTTTAGAACCCCACGAAATTTCTGCTGCCGGGGACATAGGCGCGACCACCCCTGCGGTCGCGCCGTCCCGATGACGGGGCGGACATTAAGGGCGGGAATTTCTAATTGCAAACGATTATCACTACCATTCGCATTCATAGGCAGCATGGCAACGCTTGGCGCGCCTAAACCCGCGCAGGACCGTACCCAGGAATTGTCCGGGATCGAACGGCTTGCTGATAGGCGCACCTTGCTCAAGCAAACATTGCCGATGGCGTGCCCGGCCTTTCCAATCGCCGCCCCCGGCTCTAGGCTAACGTTCAGATGGTTTCGTCGGCGGCGCCCGAGCGATGGCCCGCACGGATGGGTGGCGCGTCCCCCATCCCCAAACGCGGGGTGTCGAGCCCGATGTTTCGCCTGCTCATCCTCGGCGGCACCCAGTTTCTGGGCCGCCATCTGGTCGATGCCGCCGTGGCACGCCATCATCGCGTCACCCTGTTCACCCGCGGCATGACCAATCCCGGCCTGTTTCCCGCGGTCGAACGGCTGGTCGGCGACCGCGCCGGCGATCTGCGCGCGCTGGCCGGCCGGCACTGGGACGCGGTCATCGACACCTCGGGCTATGTCCCGCGGCTGGTCCGCCGCACCGCCCTCACACTGGAAGGCGCCGTCGGCCATTACAGTTTCGTCTCGTCGATCTCGGTCTATTCGGCACCGCTGACGCGCGGCCTCGACGAGACCCATCCGACCGCGACCCGGCTGGACGACCCCGCGACCGAGGACATCCGGCCGGCGACCTATGGCCCGCTGAAGGCACGGGCCGAGACGGCGGTCGATGGCATCCTGCCCGGCCGGACGCTGATCATCCGTCCCGGCATCATCGTCGGCCCACACGACCCGTCCGACCGGTTCAGCTACTGGCCCTGGCGTCTGGCGCATGGTGGCGCCGTCCTGGCGCCCGGACGGCAGCGCGCACCGATCCAGGTGATCGATGGCCGCGATCTGGCCCACTGGATGGTCGTGATGGCCGAGGCCCAGGCGACCGGCATCTATAATGCCGCCGGACCCGCGGCGCCGATCACCATGGCCGGCCTGTTGAAGACAGGGCGCGCCGCGCTCGGCGCCGATGCCGAGCTGAACTGGGTCGGCGACGATTTCCTGCTGGGCCAGGGCCTGGATATCGACCGCGGCATGCCGGCCGAAACCCTGCCGCTGTGGCTGCCAGCGCGGGAGAAAGTCCTGGCCGGCCTGTTCGCGATCGACAGCCGCCGGGCGATCGCCGCCGGACTGAAATTCCGCCCGCTGGCCGAGACCTTTCGCGATACCGCCGATTGGCTGGGCACGCGCGATCCGGCGCGCCGGTGGCGCACGGGGCTGAGCCTGGAGCGCGAGGCCGCCCTGCTGACCGCCTGGCGCCAGGGCCGGATGGTCGGTCACTCGGCCGCGAAGCGTACCCGGTAGTCGAGCGGACAGACGCCCAGGCGACGCTGGAATGCGCGGCGCATGCGTTCCTCGTCGCCAAAGCCGCAGTCCCGCGCGATCTGCTTCAGCGGCCGCTCGGTCGCCTCCAGCACCCGCCGCGCGCTTTCGATCCGCATCGCCTCGACCATGCGCGCCGGCGTGCGCCCGGCCTTGGCCGCATAGGCCCGCGCGAAGGTCCGGGCCGACATCCCGGCCTGTTCCGCCAGGCGTTCGACCTTCAATTCCTCGTCCAGATGATCGCGCACCCAGGCATGCAACTCGGCGAAATCGGGGTCGGCCGCGATCTGCGCCTCCAGATTCGCGCTGAACTGGGCCTGACCGCCGGGGCGCTTCAGGAACACGACCAGTTGGCGCGCGATCCGCATCGCAAGGTCATGCCCCAGATCGTCCTGGATCAACGCCAGCGACAGATCGATCCCGGCGGTAATGCCGGCCGAAGTCCAGATCGCGCCGTCCTGGATGAAGATCGGCTCTGGATCGACCTCGAGCCTGGGGAAACGGCGCTGCAGCTCTTCGGCCGCCCGCCAATGGGTCGCGACGCGCCGGCCGTCGAGCAGGCCGGTCTCGGCCAGCAGGAAGGCACCGGTGCAGACCGAGGCGAGCCGCCGGACCCGGCCGGACCAGTCCCGGATCGCCTGGATCAGCGCCGAATCATGCATCGCCCGGCGCGTGCCGATGCCACCGGCCACGATGAGCGTGTCGATCTCCTCCCCCGCCAGATCGGCGAGCGACCGGGTCATCACGACCAGGCCGCCGCAGGTCGGCAGCGGCCCACCCTGCGGAGATACCACGATCGGCTCGTACGGCAGCCGGTGGCCGGTTTCGGTCAGATTGTTGGCGGTCGCGAAACATTGGAACGGGCCGGTCACGTCGAGCAATTGGGCATCCTCGACGGCGAGCACGGCGATCTTCCGGGGCATGACTTTGTCCTTGGCAGGAATGGAGGGGAGTTTGACATGGCTGCCAACGGCCTCACCATGCAATATCGCCCGGCGGTCGTCGAGGCCGTACAGTGAGAGGCGGGATCACCCCATGGAAACACCAGCCTTCCGGATCGGGTTCGTCCTGTTCCCCGGCCTGACCCAGCTCGACCTGACCGGCCCCTATGAGGTGCTGGCCCGCCTGCCCGGTGCCGAAATCCACCTGGTCTGGAAGGATCTGGCGCCGGTGCGCTCCGACCGCGGGCTCGCCATCGTGCCGACCGACACTTTCGAAAGCTGCCCGACGCTCGATCTGATCTGCGTGCCGGGCGGCCCCGGCATCAACGCGCTGCTGACCGACGACGTGACCTTGTCCTTCATCCGCCATCAGGCCTGGGGCGCGCGCTACGTGACCTCGGTCTGCACCGGCGCGCTGGTGCTGGGCGCGGCCGGCCTGCTCCAGGGCAAGCGCGCCACGACCCATTGGATGTCGCACACGCTGCTGGCCGAATTCGGCGCGGTGCCGACCCGGGCCCGGGTCGTCACCGACGGGCGGCTGATCACCGGCGGCGGGGTTACGGCGGGAATCGATTTCGCTCTGACGGTCATCGCCGAACTGGCGGGGCCGGAACTGGCGGCGGCGATCGAGCTCGGCCTGGAATATGACCCGCAACCGCCGTTCGGCACCGGCTCGCCGGAGCGCGCCGGCCCTGAACTCGTCGCCCGGATGCAGGCAACGTCGGCCCATATTCAAGACTTTCGCCGGGAGCAGGTGCGCCGAGCTGCCGCAGCGCTGCCGCCCGTCTTATCGGGTAGCGTGCGGCCGCATGACACAGACGCATAAACAAACCAGCCAGCGCCGCAGCCGGCGCATGGCGGTGATCCTGGCCGGTGGTGTGATCGGCATGATCGGCCTCAGCTATGCCGCGGCGGTCTTCTATCAATTGATCTGCCGTGAGGCCGGTCTGGGCGGCGCCACCCAGATCGCCCAGGAGGTGCCGACCAAGACCTTCGACCGCACCATCACCGTGCGGTTCGATACGGCGGTGCAGCCGGATCTGCCCTGGTCGTTCTATCCGGTGCAGCGCGAGATCAAGGTAAAAGTCGGCGAGAACGCACTGGTCATGTTCCGGGCCGAGAACAAGACCGACGAACCGATCACGGGCCAGGCGGTCTACAACGTTACGCCGGACAAGATCGGCCCGTATTTCTTCAAGGTCGCCTGCTTCTGTTTCGACGTGCAGACCCTGGCGCCGCACGAGGTCGCCGACATGCCGGTCAGCCTGTTCCTCGACCCGAAGCTGCTGCAGGACAAGAACGCCGATGATGTCAGCGTCGTGACCCTGTCCTATACCTTCTTCAAGGCCTCGGTCCAGCCGGCGACCCAGGTCAGCGAGGCGAAATAGTCCGATGCGCTGGCGCATCGCTCTTTCGCTCGGCGCCGTCGCCGGCTTCGCCGCCGGCCTCATCGGCGTCACCCTGGTCGAGCTGACCCGCCCGGCCGAAGCGATCCAGCCCGGCCCGATCACGGTCGATTTCCGCCTGAGCGACGCCGCCGGCCAGACCGTGACGGCGAAGAATTTCGCCGGCCGCTGGTTGCTGCTCGACCTCGACCTGCCCGGCTGCGCCTGCGACCGCGCGGCCCGTCTGGATGCGATCGGCCAAGCCATGAAAATGATCGGCCGGCGCAGCCGCGAGATGGCCGTGGTCGCCGCCTCGCTCGATCCGGCCCAGCCGCCGGTGCCGGTCTCGGAAACCACGATCTCGCCTCTTTCGGGGCCCGCCGAACAGCTCGTCCAGCTGCGCGAAGGCCTGGTCGCCCACGACCCGGCGGCGCCGCTGCTGGTGCTGCTGCATGCCGACGGTAGCCTCGATCGCACGATCGAGGGGCCGATCGAAGGCGAACAGCTCGCCAAGGATCTGCTGAAATATCTCACGCGCGGCTACTGAGTCGCCCCTGGATAGCGAATTCCGCCGCACCGATGCGTAATTTCGCCAATCGATGGCGAGAACCGGCATTTCTTGCGGCGGAGAATATCGGCCACCCCACATAACTCATTGCAAAATATAGATTTACTCGTGCCATCCCGAGTTGGCACGCCATGTGAAATAGCCTCTATATCGGCGCTGATGAGTAGCCCGGAAGACCGGCGGTAGACAGACCCAGTACCGCCCAGGCTTCGGACCGACGGCAGGCGAAGATGGAAGTGACGGCAGACGGAACGGGCAAGACGCTTAAGCAATCCCGGCTTGGCGGAGCCCCCCTTACTTGAACGCTCCGGCGGCCGTCACTTCAAACCGACAGATGAATTCAGTTCAAGACCCGCGAGCCCCGGCGAACACCGGTGAGGCCCGAAGGCGGGAACGCTACCCCCTTGTCCGCAAGCGACCGGGGATCGAAACGGAGTACGAAAGATGTCGACGAAAAATATCTGCCTCGCCCTGGTCGCCCTCACGCTGACCGCCGGTCTCGGCACCGTCGCCAACGCCCACCGCAACCAGCTGCAGCAGGCCTCGGCGACCGCGCCGGCCAGTTGCACCACCAGTTACAGCACCGAGATCGGCGCCGACGGCCGTTCGATCTCGGTTGCCAACCTCACTTGCTCGCGCACCGCCCAGCGGCTCGCGAGCGGTGCGGCCCTCTAACCGGGGCCAGGAACCCCACGCCCCGGACTGAGTCGCGGCTGGACGGGGCGTGGGTCTTTCTTTCATCAACAAATAGCGACCAGGGCGCGGCACCCCTTTTGAGGCGTGCTCCCGACGACCGGTCGATCACCCGCTTGCTTCGCGGCCCGCCTCGGCGGAGCGCGAAGCCGGGCGCCCCTCTTCGGAGGGACGCGAAGCCCACGTCCCGGACTGAGTCGCGGCTGGACGGGACGTGGGCCTTCCTCATTCATATCGTCGTTCGCGGAAGACGGTCGAACGGTCAGGCGGCGAGCACCTTCTCGGCCTCGGCCACCACCTCGGCCAGCGCACCCGGGGCGAAGGGCGAGACCAGGCCGGCGCTGCGCACCAGTTCCTGGAACGGCGCCGAGCCGCCGCGCCCGCACAGCGCGACATAGGCCTCCAGTGTGCCTTGATAGTCATGCCGCGACTTCACCCAGAACTGCATCGCGCAGCACAGTGCCAGCGTGTAGTCGATATAGTAGAACGGCACGTAATAGATGTGCCGCTTCGCCTGCCAGCGCCCGCCCTTTTCCGGATACGCAATATCGCCATAGTCGGTCCAGGGCATGTAGCGCTGTTCCAATTCGCGCCAGACCGCGTGGCGCTCGGCTGGAGTCATGTCCGGCCGGGCATAGACCTCGTGCTGGAAATGATCGACGCAGACGCCATAGGGCAGGAACGCCAGCGAATCGATCAGATGCATCCGGCGGAACCGGTCGGCGGCTGCCGTGCCGACCATCAGCTCCATCTGCGGATGAGACAGGAATTCCAGCCCCATCGAATTGATCTCGGCCGCCTCCATGGTCGGCCACAGATAATCGACCCCCGGCTGATGACGGCTTTCCCAATTCTGGAAGGCATGGCCCATCTCATGGGTGAAGACCTTGATGTCATGGTCCGTGCCGTTGAAATTGGCGAAGATGAACGGCACGCCATGGGTCGGGAACGAAGTGCAGAAGCCGCCGCCGGCCTTGGTCTCGCGATTCTTCAGATCGAGGAAACCGCCCTCGTTCATCAGGCGATAGAAATCGCCCAGCCGCTTGTCCATGTTGTCGAACATGGTCTGGGCCTGGGCGACCAGGAAATCGTGATCGCCGGCCGGCACCGGATTCCCCGCCGAATCGGTCAGGCTCTCGTCCCAGAACTGGATCTTGTCCCAGCCGTTTTCCCGGCGGCGCACTTCCATCACCTTGGCGATCAGCGGCACGACATGGTCGGCAACCTGGTCGCGATAGCGCGCCACATCGGTCGCGTCGTAGTCGACCCGGCGCATGCGGCGATAGCCGAGCGGCGTGTAAGTGTCGTAGCCGAGCTTGACCGCCATGCCGTGGCGCAGTTTGACCAGCTTGTCGTAAATCTCGTCCAGTTCGGCGCCATGCGCCTCGAAGAAGGCCCAGCGCACCTGCTCGGCGCGGTGGCGCGTCTCGCGATCGAGATCCTGGGCGAACGGCTCGATGCCGGCGAGATTGACGGTCTGGCCGTTGATCTCGAGTTTGGCCGCCGACAGGATCTCGGTATAGCGCGCGCCCAGCTTGGATTCTTCCTCCAGATCCTTGGCGATGATCGGGTCGAACGTGGTGACATCCGTCTCCCACAGCCGGACCGCGTGGGCTCCGACCAAAGCCTCCAGGCCAGCCCGATCAGCGTCGGCCAACAGGCGGCGCTTGACCGCGACCTCGAACCCGGTCGCCTCGGGCGACAGCGCATCGGCATAGTCGCGTGCGTCCTTCGCCTCGGCATCGGCGGTGTCCTGCTGGAAGCGCAGGCTGACCAGGGCGCTCCAGCTGTCGTACTCGCGCCGGACCTTGTCCCAGGCCTCGATCGCTTGCGCGCGCGCACCCCGCTCCAGCAGCGCCTCGATCGCCTGATAGCGGGTGGCCAGGCTGTCCTTGGTCGGCGTCGCGACCGTGATGTCGGCGAACCGCAGGGGCATGTCATTTCCTTTCACGCGAAACTATCAGGCGCCGGACAGTGCCAGAGGCGTCCGCGTCCGTCGATGGCCCCCGCGTGGGCGGGGCAAATTCTCGCAGCGCAGCGAAATTTTAGGACTAAGCTAACCGCCCTGGCCGTTATCATCTCAGACGATTGGGCGCCGGCCGCCCCTGCGAAAGCCCGCTCGATGCCCGCCATGAGACTGAAACGCGTAGAAAGCGCCGACCGACGGCTGGCCTGGTCGCTGGCCGCGACCGCCGGCGCGGTCAATGCCGCCGGCTTTTACGTCGCGGGGCATTATACTTCGCACATGACCGGCACCGTCTCGCTGCTGTCCGACGCGCTGGCGCTGGGCAATTTCGTCGATGCGCTGATCGCTGCCGCCGTCATCGCCGCCTTCGTCGCCGGCGCGGCCGTTTCGACCTTGCTGATCAACCGGGCCGAGCGGCGCCTGCCGAACGGCGCCTATGCCTTCAGCCTGCTGGCCGAGGCCGCGCTGTTGTTTCTGGGCGGGCTGGTCGAGCATTTGGCGCCGGAAGAAATGCGCGCGCCGCTGCTGATCCTGGGCCTGAGCTTCACCATGGGTCTGCAGAACGCCATCGTCACCCGGGTCTCGAACGCGCGCATCCGCACGACCCATGTGACCGGCATGGTGACCGACATCGGCATCGAGCTGGGCCAGTTGCTGGACCGGCGCCTGTCGCCGCGCGACGACGGCATCGCCGACGCCGATCGGCGCAAGCTGGGCCTGCATATCCCGACCGTCTGCGGCTTTCTGCTGGGCGGCATCGTCGGCGTGATCGGCTACCAGATGATCGGCGCCCTGTTGCTGCCCGTAGCAGGCTGCGTGCTGATCGCGATCGCGGTTCCGGCCATCGCCCGGCGGACGATGGTCGCGAGAACGCTGGCTACTACGGACTAAGCGCCTCGAATTGCTGCTGGGCCAGAGCCTGCAGATACTGGCCGTATTCGTTCTTCAGCAGCGGCTTGGCCAAGGTCAGCAGCTGCTCCCGGGTGATGAGACCGGCCCGATAGGCGATCTCTTCCGGGCAGCAGACCTTGAGATTCTGCCGCTGCTCGATGACCCGGACGAACTCGGACGCCGCCAGCAACGAGGCATGGGTGCCGGTGTCGAGCCAGGCGTGGCCCCGGCCCAGCTTCTCGACCTGAAGCGTGCCGTGGCTCAGATAGATATTGTTGAGTTCGGTGATTTCGAGCTCGCCCCGGGCCGACGGCCGAACCTGTTTGGCATATTCGACGACATTGCGGTCGTAGACGTAGAGGCCGGTGACGGCGAAGTTCGACTTCGGCTGTTCCGGCTTTTCCTCGATGCTGATCGCCCGGCCGGCCGGATCGAACTCGACCACGCCGTAGCGCTCCGGATCGGACACCTGGTAGCCGAACACGATAGCCCCGTCCTTGAGGTCGACCGCGCGGCGCAGAATCTCGGTCAGGCCATGGCCGAAGAAGATATTGTCGCCGAGAATGAGCGTGCATTCGTCGCCGTCGATGAATGTCTCGCCGATGATGAAGGCCTGCGCCAATCCGTCGGGCGACGGCTGGATGGCATATTCCAGGCGCAAGCCCCATTGCGCGCCATCGCCCAGCAGCGCCTGGAACTGCCCCTGGTCGGCCGGCGTGGTGATGATCAGAATCTCTTTGATCCCGGCCAGCATCAGGGTCGAGAGCGGATAATAGATCATCGGCTTGTCGTAGACCGGCAACAGCTGCTTGCTGACGCTGCGCGTGATCGGATAGAGGCGCGTCCCGGAACCGCCGGCGAGGATGATGCCCTTCATGGCGCTTATTCCTTAAATCTTCGACCCGTGCGGGTTCGTTTGAAGCGTCTCGACGATGGCACCCAGCGTGGCGCGCCAGTCCGGCTGGCCGATGCCGAATTGCCGCTCGATCTTGGCGCAATCCAGCACCGAATTCGCCGGCCGTCGCGCCGGCGTCGGATAGTCGGCCGTGCCGATCGCCGTCACGGTCGGAACCTGGGCCAGGCGCGGTGCCGCACGAGCGACGATCTCTTGCGCGAAGCCATGCCAGCTGACGGCCGGGGCACCGCTGAAATGATAGGTGCCCCAGGGCTCGCCGCGATGGAGCTGCCGGACCATGGTCATGAGCGCCTCGGCGATGGCAGCCGCCGTCGTCGGCCCGCCGCGCTGATCGCCGACCACGCGCAGTTCCGGCCGATCGGCGGCAAGCCGCAGCATGGTCGCGACGAAATTGCCGGTCGACGGGCCATAGACCCAGGAGGTGCGCAGAATGATGTGGCGCGGGTTGGCTGCCCGCACGGCCTGTTCGCCGGCCAGCTTGCTGGCGCCGTAGACGCCGGTCGGGCCGGTCGGATCGGTCTCGCGATAGGCCCCTGCGCCGGTGCCGTCGAACACATAGTCGGTCGAGATATGCAGCAGCGGGATGTCCCGCTCCGCCGTGGCGATGGCGAGCATGCTCGGGCCATCCCGGTTGATGGCATAGGCCGCGGCCGCGTCGCTCTCGGCCTTGTCGACGGCGGTATAAGCGGCCGCGTTGACCACGGCCGCGAACGGGCCCGCGGCCAGCGCCGCGCGCACCTGGGCCAGATCGGTGATGTCGAGATCGGCGCGGGTCCGGCCGACGATCCCGATGCCCCCGACACCGTCGAGCGCGCAGAGCGCGCGGCCGACCTGGCCGCCGGCGCCTGCGACGAGGACCGACGTCATTTCCGGGTCGCCCCGGCCAGGCCCAGCCGCTCGCCGCCATATTGCCGCTCGGTCAGCGGACGCCACCAGGCTTCGTTGGTCAGGTACCAGGCGACGGTGCGTTCCAGGCCGGCGACGAAATCGACCGACGGTGCGAAGCCCAATTCGCGCCGGATCTTGCCGGCATCGATCGCATAGCGGAAATCGTGACCGGGCCGGTCGCGCACGAAACTGATGAGACCCGCGTGCGAGGCGCCGCCCGCGCGCGGCCGCAACCGGTCCATCAGCGCGCAGATCGTCTCGACCACCTGCAGGTTGGTCCGTTCGCTGTTGCCGCCGATGTTGTAGCTGTCGCCGATATCGCCGCGCGTCAGCACCGTCGCCAGCGCGACCGCATGATCCTCGACGAACAGCCAGTCGCGCACGTTGCTGCCGGTGCCATAGACCGGCAGCGGCTTCTCGGCCAGGCAATTGAGGATGGTCAGCGGGATCAGCTTTTCGGGAAACTGATAGGGCCCGTAATTGTTCGAGCAGTTGCTGACCACCGTCGGCAGGCCGTAGGTCCGGTGCCAGGCGCGGACGAGATGGTCCGACGACGCCTTGCTGGCCGAATAGGGCGAGCTTGGGTCGTACGGCGTTTCCTCGACGAACAGACCGGTATCGCCGAGCGCGCCGAACACCTCGTCGGTCGAGATGTGGTGGAAACGGAACGCCGCGGCCTTGGTGCCGCTGAGGCCGCGCCAATAGGCGAGCGACGCATCCAGCAGCGTGTAGGTACCCAGGATATTGGTGCGGATGAAATCGCCCGGGCCGTCGATCGAGCGATCGACATGGGATTCGGCGGCGAGATGCATGATCGCGTCGGGCTGATGGCGCTGCAGCACCGCCGGGATCGCGACGGCATCGCAGATATCGATCTGTTCGAAGGCATAGCGCCCGCTGGTGTCCGCCGCTTCCAGGCTGCGCAGATCGGCGGCATAGGTCAGTTTGTCGACATTGACCACCGTGTGATCCGTCGCCGCCAGCACATGCCGGATCACGGCCGAGCCAATGAAACCCGCGCCGCCCGTGACCAATATCTTCATCAAACAAACCTCTCGAATTCACCGCCGATGGGGCACTGTTCGAGTGCCCGCATTCTCTGTTGGCGGCGCATTAGCCCTGGAAGCGAAACGCGGCCTCGACGTCCTTCAGCCGAGGCTGGACCCGATCCTTGTCGGACAGGATCGCGGCATCGGGCGCCACAGGCCAATCGATCCCGAGGGCCGGATCGTTCCACAGAATTCCGCGATCGGCCGCCGCATCATACGGCGCACTGACCTTGTAGAGCACCATCGTATTGGGCACCAACGTGCAAAACCCATGGGCAAAGCCGACAGGAACCAGCAACTGGGTCAGCTCTTCCGCGCGCAATTCGACGGCAACCGATTGTCCGTAGGTCGGCGAGCCGCGCCGGATATCGACCGCAACGTCCAGGATAGCGCCCTGCACGACCATCACCAGCTTGTCCTGGGCGGCCGGCGGCTCCTGATAATGCAGGCCCCGCACGGTGCCCTGGTCGGCAGATAAAGACAGGTTCTCCTGGACGAAATTGATCTGCGGCAGCCAATCGGCCCGGAAAATCTCACAGAAGAAGCCGCGATTGTCGCCATGCATTTTCGGCGTCAGGATCTTTACTTGATCGATTTTAGTATCGGTAAGTCTCACAAAAAATCTCCGAGCGATCAAATCGGCACTAACCCGCCGGCGCGGGGCGCAAGGGCTTCTGCCAAGCTTTACCCGATTTTATTTGGCGGCCGCTATGGCATTCGAGCAGGGGGCGACCGGCTTCAGGCAAGGCTGCCCTCGCTGACTTCGCGCAGCAACCAGTCGCGAAAGGCCGCAACCCGCATCACCTTCGCCTTCGAGGGATGCCGCACCAGAAAATAGGCGCCCTCCAGCGCCAGGATCCGCGGGAACGGCTGCACCAGCCGGCCGGATGCCAGCTCCTCGCCGACCAGGGCCGGATCGATCACCGCCACGCCCAGGCCCTGCAGCGCCGCCTGGATGACGAAGTTGCGCGTTTCGAACACCGGACCCACCCGCGGATCCAGATCGTCGATCCCGGCGGCGTGGAGCCAGATCCGCCAATGGTCGGCGCGCAGCCGGGCATGCAGCAGGGTATGGGCGCGCAGATCCTCAGGCGCCTCGAGCCGCGGTCCTTTGGCGAGCAGCGCCGGGCTGCACACCGCGGTCAGCCGGTCGGCGAACAGCCGGTCGGCGATCAGCCCCGGCCATTCGCCGCGGCCGAATCGGATGGCGCAATCGATGTCGCCGCGCGCCAGATCGACCAGATCGACCGAGGTCGATAGCCGCACTTCGATGTCCGGATGGGCCGCGTTGAAATTGCCGAGCCGCGGCAGCAGCCAGCGCATGGCGAAGGTCGAGAGCATGCTGACCGTGATCACCCGGCTTTCCGGGCGCGGCCGGACCGCATCGACCGCCTGGGCCAGCCGCTGGAACCCGTCGCTCAAGCCCGCCAGCAGGACCGAGCCCGGCTCGGTCAGCACCAGCCCGGTGCGCGAGCGACGGAACAGCTGCAGGTCCAGATCCTCTTCGAGCTGGCGGACCTGGCGGCTGATCGCCGAGGGCGTCACGGCGAGCGCATCGGCGGCGGCGGTCACGCTCGACAGCCGGCCGGCGGCCTCGAAGGCTTTCAGCGCATTCAGCGAAGGCAGGCGGGTCTGTCTCATGGTGGGTTGAGATTTTCTCAAACTGCCGACCAAGTAAAGTCCTTTGCCAGCCTCGGCTTTGCAGGTCTGAGATAAGCGAAACGCTCAACCAACGGGATACCGCCATGTCGCTCGATGCCGCCAAGAAATTCGATCCGTCCCGGGCGGCAGAGTATGATCGCCAGGCCCGCGTGGCCCTCGCCGGCTATGAAGCGATGCACGAACTCGGTGCCTGCTGCCTGGCGGCCGTTCTGGGCGAAGGCGGTGAGCGATCCCTGCTGGTGGTCGGCGTCGGTACCGGCCAGGAGATCGTGACCATCGGTGCGTTCGAGCCGGGCTGGCGCTTCACCGCGGTCGATCCGTCCGCCCCGATGATCGCGATCGCCCGGGATCGGCTGGGCGCGCTGGGCCTGCTGGGTCGGACGGAGCTGGTCGAGGACGGGGTGGAAAGCCTGCCGGAAACGCCGCATGACGCGGCGACCCTGATCGGCGTGCTGCATCATCTGCCGGATGCCGCCACCCGGATCGGCTTGCTGGGCGCCATCGCCCGGCGCCTGAAGCCGGGTGCGCCGCTGATCGTCGGCGGCAATTACCGAACCTACGACAGCGAGCCGTTGCTGCGCGCGGCTTGGCGGCAACGCTGGCGCCAGCAGGGCGCCCCGGCCGAGGCGGCCGACGCCCAGTTCGCCAAAATCGCCCAAGGCGTCGTGCCGCCGGATTCCGAGGCCGAGGTGTTTCGCCTGCTGGCGGCGGCGGGCTTCGTCGAGCCGACCCGGTTCTTCAACAGCCTGTTCTGGGGCGGCTGGATCGCCTTCCGCGGGCCGGCTCAGACCTTGTAATAGCCCCGATACCAGTCGATGAAGCGCGGAATGCCCTGGTCGATCGCGGTGGCCGGCACGAAATCGAAATCGCGCGTCGTGGCTTCGATATCGGCGAAGGTCTCCGGCACGTCGCCGGCCTGCATCGGCTTGAAGTCGAGGACGGCCTCGCGGCCGCAGGCCTGCTCGATCAACCGGATGAAGCGCAGCAGGTCCTCGGACCGGTGATTGCCGATGTTGTAGACCCGGTGCGGCACGCCGCGGCCGTCGTCGACCGGCGGCCGGTCGAGGCAGGCGACGACGCCGGAGACGATGTCGTCGATATAGGTGAAGTCGCGCTTCATCGCGCCGTTGTTGAAGACGGGAATCGGCTGGCCGGCCAGGATCGCCTTGGCGAAGATGAAGGCGGACATGTCGGGCCGGCCCCAGGGACCGTAGACCGTGAAGAAGCGCAGCCCCGTCGCCGGCAGGCGGAACAGATGGCTGTAGCTATGGCCCATCAGCTCGTTCGCCTTCTTGGTCGCGGCATAGAGCGACAGCGGCGCATCGACCGGATCCCGGGTCGCGAACGGCAGCTTGGTATTGCCGCCATAGACCGAGGAGGAGCTGGCATAGACCAGATGGTCGAGCCGTTTCAGGCCGCGCGCCAGTTCGAGAATTTCCAGAAAGCCCACGATGTTGGCATCGACATAGGCGCGCGGCTGTTCGATCGAATAGCGCACGCCCGCCTGGGCCGCGAGATTGACGATCCGGGTGATCCCGGGATGGGCCAGGGCCAGGGCCGCCATGGCTGGCCGGTCGGCGATATCGAGCTTGACGAAGCTGAAGCCGGCTTGGCCCGTCAGCCGATCGAGCCGCGCCTGTTTCAGCGCGACATCGTAATAGTCGCTCATCACGTCGAGGCCGATCACCCGCTCGCCACGGGCGAGCAGGCGTTCGCACAGATGATAGCCGATGAAGCCGGCGGCGCCGGTCACTAACGTCGCCATTCGTGTTTCCTGGGGCTCGTCGCTAAGCTGCCCGGCACTCTAGCCAGATCGCCCGGCGCGAGAAACCCCGAACCCCGTAGCCCTGCCCTGCGACCGATCCGCCCGCTGGAGCTAATGCACCGAGGCGAACGCGGGTTCCGGCGCGTCGGCGAACACGATCTCGTCGCGCTCGTCGTCGGCCTGCAGGCAGGCCAGCAGATCGTCGCAGGTCGGCGCCGCATGCAGGACTTCGATCAGCCGATCGACCAGCATGAAGGCGGTATAGAGCAATCCGGTCACGTCCGGCTCGTCGGCGCCATAGATCACGCAGGTATCGGCGGCGGCAACCATGATGGTCTCGATCATCAGCGCGCGCGGGCCCGCCCTGGGGATCGTCGCCGGCAGCTCCGTTTCGCCCGCGCGCACGGCGCGCAGGCCCCGCATGATCAGGCGGTCGCGGATGGCACCGTCCAAGATCGACACCATCGTGTAGCCGCCGGCCTCTTCGATCGCCGAGCGGATCCGCTTCAGCGCCGCGATCAGGCCATGGGCGACATCGCCGACCGAGGCCCGGCTGTTGGCGATGGTCAGGCTATGGTCGATCACCGGTTCGATCATATCGATGAAGTTCATGAACGCAGGTCCTTGTCTTGTCCGATCCGGAAAGCGGCTGCTGCCGCGGTCTCTCGGAGCTACACTTGGCAAGTTCCGGGCCGAGCGGGCCGACGCAAACAACCCATTGAAGGATATAATTTTATCCCCAGCTATCCTGTCGTCTCCCCCGATCTCTGCCGAGCGGAAACTGCCGGCTGGCGATCGCGACCCGGCAAGAACTGCCGCGAACGGCGCGACCAGCCGTCGCTTGACAGAGGTCGCCGGGCGGGGCGACAGCTTGGCGGATTTCCGCGACTCCGCCAGCTGCCAGCGTCTTCGTCTTTCAAGGGCCCGTCATGATCCGTCCGCTGTCTCTGCTTCCTCTGGCGTTGGTCCTCGGCGTTCTGTCGCCCGCGCCGGCGCTTGCCGCCTTTCCGAGCGCGCCGGACGGGCCCGCCCCGACCGTGGCGCCGGTACTGAAGCTGGTGACGCCGGGCGTGGTCAATATCGCGGTCCAGGGCCGGGTCCGGGTCAACAACCCCCTGCTGGCCGACCCGTTCTTCCGGCAGTTCTTCAACCTTCCGAACGGGCCGATCGAACGGAAGACCCAGGCGAGCGGCTCCGGCGTCATCGTCGATGCCGACAAGGGCTATGTGATGACCAACAATCACGTGGTCGAGAATGCCGACGTGATCGAGGTGACGCTGCGCGACCGCCGCACTGTCAAGGCCAAGCTGATCGGCCGCGACCCGCAGACCGACATCGCCATTCTGCAGATCCAGGCAGACAATCTGACCGCCGTGCCGATGGGCGACAGCGACAAGAGCGAGGTCGGCGATTTCGTGCTGGCGATCGGCAATCCGTTCGGTCTCGGCCAGACCGTCACCTCCGGCATCGTCTCGGCGCTGGGGCGGTCCGGCCTGGGCATCGAAGGCTTCGAGGATTTCATCCAGACCGACGCCGCGATCAACCCGGGCAATTCCGGCGGTGCGCTGGTCGATCTCAAGGGCCGGCTGATCGGCATCAACACCGCGATCCTGGCGCCGGCCGGCGGCAATGTCGGCGTGGGCTTCGCCGTGCCGATCAACATGGCGAAATCGATCATGGAGCAGCTGCTGCGCTATGGCACGGTCGAGCATGGCCGGATCGGCATCGGCGGCCAGGACATGAACGAAGACATCGCGCGCGGGCTGGGCACGGCGCGGACCGATGGCGGCGTGGTCACCACGATCGAACCGGATTCGTCGGCCGACCGCGCCGGGCTGAAGGTCGGCGACATCGTGGTCGCGGTCGATCACATCCCGGTGCGCAACTGGATTTCGGTCGTCAACCGCATCGCGCTGGCCCGGGTCGATGCGGCTGTCACCCTCACGATCGAGCGCAAGGGCGTGCTGAGCGATCTGCATGTCACCGTTGCGGCGGCGGCCGCGAAGCCGCGCCCGGCGCGCGGCCAGCAATTCCAATAGCGTCGGCCTGAGTTTTTATGGGATTTTGATACGGACGGGGCGAAACCGGTCTCGTATTTTCATGGCGCCATAGGCATGTCTCGGGCCCCGCCTCGCCGCCCTCACCTGGCGCGGCGGTTTGAGGTAGGCTGTCGCTTCCATGTCCGATCCCGCCGACCGAGACCAACGACCCGATCCCGAAGCGCTGCTCGCCGCGGCGGCTCGGGAGGGGCGCGGCCGCCTGAAGATCTTTCTGGGCGCCGCCCCCGGCGTCGGCAAGACCTACGAGATGCTGAAGACCGGGCAGAAGCGCCGCCAGGAAGGCATCGATGTCGTCATCGGGATCGTCGAGACCCATGGCCGCAGCGAAACCGCCGCCCTGGTCGATGGGCTGGAGCTGATCCAGCGCCGCCCGGTCGAGTATCGCGGCCGTCCCCTGGAAGAGATGGACCTGGACGCGATCTTGAAACGCCGGCCGAAGCTGGTGCTGGTCGACGAGCTGGCCCATACCAATGCGCCGGGCAGCCGGCACGCCAAGCGCTACCTGGATGTCGAGGAGCTGCTGTCGGCCGGTATCGACGTCTATACGACGCTCAACATCCAGCATGTCGAAAGCCTAAACGACGTGGTCGCCCAGATCACGCGGATCCGAGTGCGCGAGACCCTGCCCGACTCGTTCCTCGACAAGGCCGACGAGATCGAAGTCATCGACCTGACGCCCGCGGACCTGATCGAGCGGTTGAAAGAGGGCAAGGTCTACGTCCGCGACCAGGCGCAACGCGCACTGAAGCATTATTTCCAGCCCGGCAACCTGACCGCGCTGCGCGAGCTGGCGCTGCGCCGCACCGCCCAGCGCGTCGACGACCAGATGCTGAGCTATATGCGCGAACATGCGATCAGCGGACCCTGGGCCGCCGGCGAGCGCATCCTGGTCTGCATCAGCGAGGCGGCGAACACGCCGGGCCTGATCCGCCATGCCCGCCGGGTCGCCGACCGGCTGCGCGTCAAATGGACCGCGATCTATGTCGAAGGCCCGCGCTTCGCCCGCCTGAGCGAGGCGGCGCGCAACCGGGTCGCCGACCATATGCGGCTGGCCGAAAAACTGGGCGCCGATCTGGTCACCATTCCCGGGCGCCAAGTGGTCGAGCTGCTGATCGGCTATGCCCAGGCCAACAACATCACCCAGATCATCATCGGCAAATCCGACCGCTCGCGCTGGTTCGAGATTCTGCATGGCTCGGTCGTCCATGATCTGGTGCGGCAGGCCGGCACGATCTCGATCCATGTCATGGCGGGCGACCCGATCGGCGATGACGAGCGCACCGAGGAATTGGCGACCAAGCCCGCCGCTGGCGGCTTCGAGGCCAAGCCCTATTGGCGCGCGACGATCGCTGTGGCCGCCGCCCTCGGCATCGGCCTCGGCATCGACCTGATCCTGCCGCTGCCGCCGCCCAACATTTCGCTGGTGTTCCTGACCGCGGTGCTGTTCTCGGCCGTGACGTCGGGCCTGGGCCCGTCGCTGTTCGCCTCGCTGCTGAGCGTCTGCGCCTATAATTTCTTTTTCCTGCCGCCGCTCTACACCTTCACCATCGCCGATCCGGCCAACGTGCTGGCGCTGGTCGCCTTCATGATCGTCGCCGTCATCGCGTCCAATCTCGCGTCCAGGACCCGCGACCAGGCGATCACCGCGGCCAAGCGCGCCAATACCACGGCGGAGCTCTATGCCTTCTCGCGCAAGCTCGCCGGCACCGCCACGCTCGACGACGTGCTGTGGGCGACGGCCTATCAGATCGCCGCCATGCTGAAGGTCCGGGTCGTCATGCTGCTGCCCGACGGCGACGGCCGGCTCGACGTGCGGGCGGGATATCCGCCCGAGGACGAATTGGACGATGCCGATTTCGCCGCCGCGCGCTGGACCTGGGACCGCAATCATCCGGCTGGGCGCGGCTCCGACACGCTGCCCGGCGGCAAGCGCCTGTTCCTGCCGCTCCGCACCGGGCGTGGCGCCGTCGGCGTCATCGGCATCGACAAGGATGCGCCGGGCCCGCTGCTGACGCCGGACGAGCGCCGGCTGCTCGACGCGCTGGCCGATCAGGCCGCGATCGGCATCGAGCGGACCAAGCTGGCCGAGGATATCGACGAGGCCCGCCTGCTGGCCGAAACCGAACGGCTGCGCTCGGCCCTGCTGACCTCGATCTCGCACGATCTGCGCACGCCCTTGGCCTCGATCATCGGCGCCATCACCTCGCTGCGCTCCTATGGCGAGCGCTACGGCGCCGAGACGCGCGAGGAGCTGATGGGCACGGTGCAGGACGAGGCCGAGCGCCTGAACCGCTTCGTCGGCAACCTGCTCGACATGACCCGGCTCGAATCCGGCGCGCTCGAGCCCAAACGCGACTATGTCGATCTGAGCGAGATCGTCGGTACGGCGCTCGACCGGACCGCCAAGATCATGAACGCGCACCGGATCGAGATCGCCCTCACCCCCGACCTCCCGATGGTCCGGCTCGATGCCGTGCTGATGGAACAGGTGCTGGTCAATCTGCTGGACAATGCCGCGAAATATTCGCCCAGCGGGTCGGCCATCGCGCTCGAAGCGCGCGAAGCCGACGATCATCTGGTCATCGACATCATCGACGAGGGACCGGGCATTCCCGAGGATTCGCTCGAACGGGTGTTCGACAAATTCTACCGCGTCCGCCAGGGCGACCGGCAACGCGCCGGCACCGGCCTGGGCCTGGCGATCTGCCGGGGCTTCGTCGAGGCGCTCGGCGGGCTGATCATCGCCCAGAACCGCACCGATCGATCCGGCGCCATCCTGCGCATCACTTTCCCGGCAGCCTTGACCGCCCCGGCGTCGCTGCTGGTTGGAGCCGACCTATGAGATCCAGTTTCGCCCGCGTGCTGATCGTCGATGACGAGCCGCAGATCCGCCGTTTCCTCAAGACCAGTCTCAGCGCCCAGAATTACGAGGTGATCGAAGCGGTCGACGGCACCGAGGCGCTGAAGCTGGCCCAGCGCGAAAAACCGGATCTGATGATCCTGGATCTGGGCCTGCCCGACATCGACGGGTTCGAGGTCATCCGGCGGCTGCGCGCGGCCGGCATCAACACCCTGCCGGTCATCGTGCTGTCGGCCCGGTCGGACGAGCATGGCAAGGTCGAGGCGCTGGATCTGGGCGCCGACGACTACATCACCAAGCCGTTCGGCATGGAGGAATTGACCGCGCGCGTGCGCGCCGCGCTGCGCCATCGACTCCACATCCAGGGCGTCGCGGCGGCGCTGGTGACCGGCGACCTGCGCATCGACCTGGTACAGCGGCTGATCAGCCGCGCCGGCGAGCCGATCAAGCTCAGCCCCAAGGAGTTCGACATCCTGCGCATGCTGGCGACCCACGCCGGCAAGGTGCTGACCCACCGCTTCCTGCTGCAGGAGGTCTGGGGCACGGCCAATGCCGAGGATGTGCAGTATCTGCGCGCCTTCATCCGGCTGCTGCGCCAGAAGATCGAACCGCAGCCGGACCGGCCGATCTATGTCGTGACCGAGACCGGCGTCGGCTATCGGCTGAAAATGCTCGACGAGATCCCGCTGGATCAGACCGCCGGCAAGGTCGAGATGCCGTAGACGAGCAGCGCGACCATGTCGATCAGCAGGCTGGTGCCGTAGATGCTGGCGATGATGCCGAGCTTGACCGCCGCCCAGAGCCAGTTGCCGGGGTAGGTTCTGAGATAGGCCAGATAGCTGTAGACCGCGAAGACCATGAACAGCGGCCAACCGAGGGACAGGGCCGGCCAGAGCACCCGCACGAGGATCACGATCAGGCCGATCGCGAACACGAACGCCTGCAGATGCAGCGCGAAGGTGACATGGTCGACGAAATAGAGCCCGCGCTTGCGCCCGAACAAGGCCAGCAGCAGCGCCGTGAACGGCAAGGTGAGGATCAGCAGCCGTGGCAGCCATTCGTCGAGCACGGGATTGAGCGCGCGGGGATGGGCCAAGGCGACCGAGAAACCGTCGGCCACCCGCCGCATGAACGCGAGCGTCTTCTCGTCGTCGGGCGAATGATCTTTATGGCTCTCGATCTCTTCCCGGAGGTTGAGACGGGATCTGATCGCGTCGGGCATGGCCTCGCCCTCGCGCGCCGGGCGCAGAATCTCGATCACCGGCCCGTCCGATCCGTCGTAATGCGCCGTTTCGCCGACGTCGCTCTTGGACCGATCCTGATTCGACAGGAGTGTTACGACCTGGCGCGGAATATGGAACTGGATCATGGCGAAGCCGGAGATCCAGAGCGCTAGGAAGAACGCGAAGCTGGCGAACAGATAGAGCCGGATCGGCGAGACGAAGCGCACCCGCCGTCCCTCGATGAAGGCGCGGGTCAGTTGGCCTGGCCGCAGCAGCAGCGCCGCGAGCGTCATCATCATCTTGCCGTCGAGAAACAGGTGTTGCTCAAGCAGCTCGCGCAGGATCTCCAGCATCGACCGGCTGTGATCGTGCCGGCTCTGACCGCAATTGCCGCAGAAGCGCGCCTGGACGGCAGCGCTGCAATTCGGGCAGCGATGCACCGCGCCCGCCTCGGCGAGGGCGGTCCCGGACGGGTGGTGCGGCAAGGGCATCTCAAAACGCATGAGCGGAAGGATAGGCGGTGGCTGCAGGAGAACGCAACGGTCGGGCGATGGGGCGCCGGAATTGTGCAGCCGCTCGAGACCGTCGGGGTGACCCGCATCCTGGTGGCGGACGGCGACCAATGCGAAGGCCGACGCCGCCCGCGAGCCTGGCCGCGGCCAGACCGGCGCTCAAGCAGCAGCATGACGAGACGCTGGCCACATATCAGAAGACCGTGCTGGACGAGCTGACCAAGGCCAGCGACCAGGTCAGCGTCAACCAGGCCGAGCTCACCAAATCCGAGCAGAAGCTGTCGGCCCCGATCGACGGCACGGTGCAGCAGCTGGCGATCCACACCATCGGCGGCGTGGTGACGCCGGCCCAGGCGCTGATGGTGCCGGACCATGGCGGGCTCGTCGTCGAGGCGACGGTCGAGAGCCGCGACGTGGGATTCGTGCTGCCGGGCCAGGCGGCGAAGGTCAAGGTCGAGACCTTCAACTTCACGCGCTATGGGCTGCTCGACGGCAGCGTGAGCAGCCTCAGCCATGACGTGGTCGATGAGCCGGCGCCGAAGTCCGATGCCAAGCGGGGCGACGGCAAGCTCAGCGACAGCGACCCGGACCGGCCCGGGAGCACGCTATAGGCGGGGGATGCCGCGCCCGGGGCTCAATTAAGTGCAGTGGAACCGTAATTTCACACGCTCATCGAGGCTGTTGGTCGGGATAGCTATCGAATAAGTATTGTGTCCCCAGATTCTTCCCCGATCTCGTATGTCTCGATCAACATAATCGGCATGGCGAAATCCCGGCTGGCATCGTCCGCGGCGACGGAAAGCAGTGTGCGAACGCTCATCGGACGTTCTGGCGGGACACCGCAATTCCTAATTGTATTTTTTTACAGATCTAAAGAATTTGTTTTTAAGATCACGCTTTTTTGCCCCCACCAACTTTTAAATGATTTCAAATCTTCATCTACAACCGATTTTTCAATATCCACAGATAGAGAGCTTATCTTTATTATCTCAATATTATTTTCATGTGCATAGTCTTCCAAAATCCTACACAGCTCGCGTCTATCAACAATGAAATCTTGGATTCGTACGATGTGGTTTTGAAACACCAAATTAACAGATCGAGCCACCCCTCGGCGATTTCCTCGCATAAAGGAAATGTTTTCTATTTTTTTTATTTGTTTCCATTCGCCAATTTTTTTTTCGTACCCAAAAATGAAAATAGAAACTCCAAATTCCGATACTTTTATCGGTCGAACTCTCCAAAAAACCAGCATGAACAGAAAGGAGAAAAATATAAATATAATAAAAACAGGCATAGACTCGTAAAATTTTTCATTAGCCCTCTGGGAGAAGGCGGATAAAAGCAGTGATAAAAATATCCAAAAAGCCACAAAACATGGAAAACCTAAGATGAAGAAACTTGCTGCCATTCTCCCTCTGGGATAGTGGAATTTAATGCCCTGTTCGTCCAGCATAGATACCATTCTATCGCAACCTCAATAATACATTAGTCTCAGTTGCATTCAACAGGTCTTACCAAGTGTACAAGCTCCAAAACCCAGGAAACCTCCTGCTGCAGCGGCCGATGCTTGTGCTGGAGTTACGGTGGGCGGAGTTACGGTGACACTCCACTGAATTCATCGCCCGAGTCCCTCATCGTCACCGGCTTGGGGCCGGGCCTCGCCGGTTTGAGTGTGCGCCCGGTCTGGATTTCCAGCGCCTCGATGAACGCCTCATCGCCGATCGGTCGCCCGATGCTCTCGGCGCGGCGCAGCCGGTCGAGCTGGTCCGGATCCGGATCGATTTCGATGAAGTCGGCGAAGCGGGGAAAGCGCTCCAGCACCGGGGCCAGCGTGGTCACGCCGTCGTCTTGGCCGGCCAGATGCGCCGGCACGCTCGACCAGCGCCAGTCCTGGGCCCGCTCGACCAGACGCGCGCGGACCGGATTGAGGGCGACATAGCGCACCGCCGCGGCCAGATGCGCCTCGTCCATCGCGACCGCGCCGAAGCGGCCTTGCCAGAAATGGCCGGTGCGCCGCTGGCGCGCGTGGATCGCCCCGGCATAGCGGCGATGCACCGGTGCCAGGGCGCGACGCAGACCGTCCGCATCGGCCGGCACCAGGATCAAATGGACATGGTTGGGCATCAGCACCCAGGACCAGATGGCCACGTGGGCGGCGTGGCAGGCGGCGGCCAGCAGGTCGCGGTACAGCGCGTAGTCGGCCTCGCCGAAAAACGTCTGCGCCCGCCCATTGCCACGCTGCGTGACATGATGCGGCAAACCGGGAATGACGAGGCGAGGAAGGCGGGCCATTCCCCATCATGGGTGCTCGATGGCCGGGCGTCAATAAATGCACTGTCACCGAGATTCACCGTAAATGCATTGTCACCGAGATCCCGCGAGATCCCACCGAGATCTGGCCGAATGCACTGTCACCGAGATCCCCGCGCCATCGGTTGCGACCGTAACCTGTTTTCCCCCGGCTGAATTCATCGGGTAACAGGGCGGATCTAGCCTGACCATCTCGCCCAAGCTTTTCCGGAGATTGGTCATGCTGACCCACGTTATCCTGAATTTCGCCCCCAGCGTCGCCGTTCGCCCGGCCCGCAAGCGTTCCGCCCGCAAGCTGGTCCGGGTCCATAGGCTGCCGGCGCTGCACCCCATTATGGTCCGTCACAGCCGGCTCGCCCCCGGCGCTGGTACCCGGATCGAGACTTTGTTGATGGGCATCACCTTCCTGGCACTGGCCGGACTGGCCGCCATCATGGAAGCGGCCGGCACGTCGCTGTTCTAGGGTCCCGTCGTCTATTGGGGATCCTCGGTCGACGGCAACTCGACCGCAGCGACCGCGGCCTGGATCCGCGCCGCGGCGGCCATGCGGTCGCCCGGCGGCAGGGTGCCGACGACCGCGTCGGCGACGGCCTGGCGGGCCGCCGGTACGGCGACGGCGACGCGGGCGGCGATCTGCGGTGCCGCCTGCGGATCGGCGGTCGCAGCGGCAGCGGCGAGTTGGGGCGCCACCTGGGGCACATTGCCGGCGGCGGCGGCGGCGATGCGGGACGCCAGATCCGGGCGACGCGTGACGGCGATCGCGACGATCTCGGCGCCGAGCATGGGGTTGCCCCCGACCAATTGACCAATCGAGGTCGGGTCGCCGATGGCAATCGCCTTGTCGAGCGCGCGCTGGACCGATTTCGGCAGCGGCGACGTCCCGGCCCCTGCCGGCACCGCCAGCATCGCGGTCGCGACGGCGCAGAGAGTTACAGCGATCCGGTTCATTCCTATCTCCGCGACAAAGATGATACGCACCATGGCATGACACCGCTGCCGATTTGACGTTTTGTGGATCGACCGCACGCCTGCGTGTATATCCACCCCATCCCCGTAAGTCTGGAGCGCAACCGACGTGGCACCAATGGACTATTTCCTGGAGGAATTCGACGATCACCTCGCTGCCGTCAAAACGGCACGCGAAGTCCTGGCCGAACCCTTCTCCAGGCTCCTGGCTAGCTGTGTCGCCGCTATCCGCAGCGGGAACAAGCTGATGCTGTTCGGCAATGGCGGCAGCGCCGCCGACGCGCAGCATATCGCGACCGAATTGACCGTCCGCTACATCAAGGATCGCGCACCGATCGCCGCGATCGCGCTCACGACCGATACGTCGGCGCTGACCGCCGCCGGCAATGATCTGGGTTTCGACCAGATCTTCGCGCGCCAGGTCGCCGCCCTCGGCAAGCCCGGCGACGTGGTCATCGGCATCACGACCTCCGGCACCAGCCCGAACGTGGTGGCCGCGCTGAAGACCGCCCGCGCCATGGGCATGGTGACGGCGTCCTTCACCGGCCGCGACGGCGGGCTGATGCCGACGCTGGCGGATATCGCGATCATCGCGCCCGGTCAAAGCACCCGCCGCATCCAGGAAATCCATATCCTGATCGGCCATCTGCTGTGCGGTGCGCTCGAGACCGAATTGGGGCTGGTATAGCGATCATGACCGCCGCAAATCCCTTGCTGGATCGCATCGAGCAGTTCGCCGGGCGGACCGTCCTGGTGCTGGGCGACGTCATGCTCGACGCCTATGTCTATGGCCATGTCGAGCGCGTTTCGCCGGAAGCGCCAATCCCGGTGCTGCGCATCGACAACAAGCGGGAGATGCTGGGCGGCGCCGGCAATGTCGCCCGCAACGTGGCAGCCCTGGGCGCCCGTGCGATCCTGATCGGCGTCTCTGGCCCGGACGAGGCCGGCCGCGCCATCCAGGCGCAGTTGCTCGCAGCCGGCCAGGGGCGGATCGACGGCCGCATGGTCGTCGACGATGCGCGGCCGACCACGCGCAAGACCCGCTACGTCTCGGGCTCGCAGCAGATGCTGCGGGTCGATGAGGAAATCAGCCTGCCCGTCATCGGCGCCGTCGCCGACGCCGTGCTCGCCTGCTTCCGAGAGGCACTGGCCGTCAGCGATATCGTCATCCTCAGCGATTATTCCAAAGGCGTGCTGAGCCTGGCCGTGCTGGCACCGGCGATCGCCGCCGCCCATGCCGCGGGCAAGCGCGTCATCGCTGATCCCAAGAGCCGCGACTTCACGCGCTATCGCCACGTCGACATCCTGAAGCCAAACCGCCTGGAGATCACCCAGGCGACCGGCATCGACTGCAAAGACGACGCGGCAACCGAACAGGCCGGCCGCGCGGCGCTGGTCATGGCCGAGGCCGGCGCCGTCATCGTGACGCGCGGTGCCCATGGCGTCTCGATCATTCCGAAAGATGCTCCGGCGCTGCATTTGCCGACCCTGGCGCGCGCCGTGTTCGACGTGTCGGGTGCCGGCGATACGCTGGTATCGTGCCTGGCCGTGGCGCTCGCCGCCGGCGCGGATCTGGCCGAGGCGACAGAGTTGGCCAATGCCGCCGCCGGCATCGTCGTCGGCAAGGTCGGCACGGAATGCGTGACGCCGGACGAGCTGTCGCAAGGCCTGCATCTGGGCGCATTGATCGAGACCGATCGCAAGGTCGCGACACAGACTGGCGCGCTCGACCAGGTCGCGCGCTGGAGGGCCAACGGCTTGCGCGTGGGATTCACCAACGGCTGCTTCGACCTGATCCATCCGGGCCATGTCCGCCTGCTCGGCCAGGCGCGTGCCGCGTGCGACCGGTTGATCGTCGGCCTCAATACCGATGCTTCGGTCAAGCGGCTCAAAGGCCCGGACCGGCCGATCCAGAACGAGGTCGCGCGCGCCACGGTCATGGCCTCGATCGGGACAGTCGATATGGTCGTGCTGTTCGGCGAAGACACGCCGCTCGCAATGATCGAAGCCCTCAGGCCCGACGTGCTGATCAAAGGCGCCGACTACCGGATCGACCAGGTCGTCGGTGCCGATGTCGTACAATCCTATGGCGGCAAGGTCGTGCTGGCCGAGTTGGAAGCCGGCCAGAGCACGACCGGCACCATCGGCCGCATCCGCGCCGCCGACGCCCGGCCGTAACAAAGCACGCTTGGCAGGGGTGAACGGCGGATGTTCTTCATAGTCGCAAAGCTGTTCAGCTTCGTCGCGTCGCCGAGCCATTTCGGGCTGATCCTGCTGGTCGTGGCGACGGGGCTGCTATTCACCCGGCAGCGCCGGGTGGCGCGATGGCTGCTGCTGCCCGTCGTGATCGGCATGCTGTGCCTGATGGGCCCGATCCAGTGGCTGGCCCAGCCGCTCGAGAACCTGTTCCCGCCCCGCCCCACCCTGTGCCGGATCGACGGCATCATCCTGCTGGGCGGCGGCGAAGCGCCGAAGCTGTCGCGCGACCGCGGCCAACCCCTGCTGCAGGATCGGGCCGGCAAGTATTTCGAAGCCCTGGATCTGCTGCGCCGTTTCCCCGAGGTCAAACTGATCGTCGCGGCCGGCAGCGGCGCCTGGGATTCGGAAGGGACCCATGAAACCGATGTTGCCGCCGGCCTGTTCGCCCAGGCCGGCGTCGCGCCCGACCGGATCATCCTCGAATCCAAATCGCGCGACACGTTCGAGAATTTCGAGAACGCGCTGGCGCTGGCTTCGCCGCAGCCGGGGCAGCATTGGGTCCTGCTGACCGGCGCGATCCATATGCCGCGCGCGGTCGCCATCGCGCGTCAGGTCGGATTTCCGGTCACGCCCTGGCCGACCGATTACCTGACCCGGCCGAGGGGACTGGTCTTCAGCGAAGATTTCGGCCGCGGCCTCAACTTGGCGGACAATGTGTTCCACGAGTGGGTCGGACTTGTAGTCTACCGCTTGACCGGACGCAGTTCGAGCCTTCTGCCGGTGCCGGAAGCCTGGAACGGCGGCTGCGAGACGCCGGCATGATCGAGGCGCCCGTCATCTCCGTCATCGGGCTCGGCTATGTCGGCCTGCCGCTGGCGGTGGCCCTCGCGCGCCACTATGACGTCGTGGGATTCGACATCGACCGAACCCGGGTCGCCGCCATCGTGGCCGGCGACGATCGGACCGGGGAAATCGAGCAGACCGTGCTGCTGGCAAGCTCGATCCTCGCGACCTCGGATCCGGCGGCGCTCGCGCGCGCCTCGATCCATATCGTCACGGTGCCGACGCCGGTGACGGACCGGAACGAGCCCGACATGCGCGCGCTGTTCGCCGCCTGCGAGACGGTCGGGCGTGTGCTGCGCCCAGGCGCGACCGTCGTGTTCGAAAGCACGGTCTATCCCGGCGTGACCGAGGATCTGTGCGGCCCCGCACTGGAACGCGCCTCGGGCCTGACCGCGGGCCGGGATTTCTTCCTGGGCTATTCGCCGGAACGGATCAACCCGGGCGATCGGACCCATACGGTCGATCGGATCACGAAGGTCGTCGCCGGCCAGACGCCCGAGATCGCCGCCAGGCTGGCCGCGATCTACGGCCGCATCACGTCGGGCGGCACCTTCATCGCCGCCTCGATCCGGACCGCGGAGGCGGCCAAGGCGATCGAGAATGCCCAGCGCGATCTGAACATCGCCTTCATCAACGAAGTGACGATGATCTTCAACCGGCTGGGTCTGTCGGTCCATGACGTGCTTGAGGCCTCCGCGACCAAATGGAATTTCTTGGCCTTCAAGCCAGGGCTGGTCGGCGGCCACTGCATCGGCGTCGATCCCTACTATCTGGCCCATTGCGCCCAGGCCGCCGGCCACGAACCGGAAATCATCCTGGCCGGCCGGCGCATCAACGACGGGATGGGCGCCTATATCGCCGGCGAGATCATGCGGACACTGGCCGCCCCGACGGGCAGCACGCCGCGCCTGCTGGTGCTGGGGCTGACCTTCAAGGAGGATGTGCCGGATCTCAGAAACTCGAAGGTCGTCGACCTGATCGAGGGTCTGCGCCGGGCCGGCGCGGCGGTCACGGTCCATGACCCGCTGGCCGACCCGGAGGAAGCGCTGGCGCTCTATGGCATCGACCTGGCGGGCGAGTTTTCCACCCTTGCCGGGTTCGATGGGCTGGTCGCCGCCGTGCCGCACGCGCTGTACCGCGACCTGTCGTCCGACGCGCTCGGGAAACTGCTCCGTCCGGGCGGACTCATCGCCGATGTCAAGGGCATCTGGCGCAAGCGACCGATGCCCGACACGGTCAGGCGTTGGTCGCTCTAAACCGTCGCCTCAAGCGTGCCGGCCTCCGGCGAGCGTGCGTTGCGCGCCCGGAAAATTCCGGGTCACGATGCGGCGCTCGACTTCTTCCTGCAGGCCGCGCTTGAGGCCGAAGGCGAAAAACAACTCCGCGGTCAGGAAGATCGGTGACACCAGCGTCTGAAACAGATTGGCGGTCAGGGCAGGCTTGTTGCCCTCGAACCGATGACCGATCAATTGGACGATCCAACCCGCGACGAAGACCGCGGTGAAGATTTCCAGGGCAGGCGCGGTTCCGAGCGCCGCGATCGCGCCGACGCCCCACAGCAGCGGCACGAACAGCACGGCCATGGCGAGACCGATCGCGACATCGAGCGCGATGTAATAGAGCGACATGACGATGGCCCAGATCATCGCCGGCGTCAGCGTCAGGTCACCCAGCGCGATCTGGCTTAACGACAGGGGGATCAGCACCGCGAAGATGATCGCCGGAACGCCGAAGAAATGGGTCAGCCGGTTGCGCCGATCACGGTGATAGCAGCCGTAGAAAGCCATATGCTCGGCCAGCGTTTTCATGATGCGACCCCCAAAATCCTGCCGCCGGCCGGGCGCCCGAGCGGACGGTCGTGGCGTGCCTGCAGAAAATCACGCGTGATGCCGGTCCAGAGCTGCCGGAGCGCCGCCTGGCCATCCAGGCTCTCGGCGAGCATTTCCTGCATCGCCATGCCCCGGAGCACGAACAAGGTGAGCGTCAACAGATCGCCGCCCCCGCTCGCGTCCGGCGTGGCCGAGCCCCAGGCCCCCCGGAAACTCTCGATCAATTCGACGAAGACCGGCTGCAGACGGTGCGCGAGCTCCCGATCGGTCCGGCAGGCCACGACCAGTTCGAACAGCACGTCGCGGTGCCGCCCGCGATAGAACCGCTGCCAGACCTGCTCGATCAAGCTCGTGAAACGATCTTCCTGCCCGTCGAGCGTCGCCGTCACGGCACGGGCCGCCGTCGCGGCCTCCGCCATCATCGCCTCGGCCGCCGCCGCGATCAGGTCATGCTTGCTCGAGAAATGATGCGCCCAGGCGCCGCGCGACACGCCGGCCCGCTTGAGGATCACGCTCAGCGACGCCCCATGGAAGCCTTGCGCCTGCAGGCAGTCGAGCGTCGCCTCGATCAGCAGCGCCCGCATGTCCCGGGTGCGCTGGTCCTGCGTTCGGCCCGGTATTCCTCCCATGATCGACGACATGCCATCTCCCCAAAAGAAACCGACCGATTGGTTTGTATAGAGGGTGAATACCGAGTGCAAGCCGGACCGCCAGCCTGGCGCGGGGAAACGAGTCCGGTTGACTTAATATACGTCCGGACGTATTAAATGGGCATGGGCCGTCCTTCTTTCCGAGACATCATCATCTCCTCTGGAACGCGAACCGTGCATGAGCGCGGGTTTGCGGCGACAGGGTTACGAGAAATCACCGCCATCGCCGGTGTCGCCCAAGGATCCTTCACGAACCACTTCCCATCGAAGGAGGCGTTCGGGGTCGCAATTCTCGACCACTATTTCGATGAGATCTGCGGGGCAATCGCAGCGACGCTAAACGACGCGAGCCGTCGCCCGCTCGAGCGCCTGCGCGCGTACTTCGATCTGATCACCGAGCTCTTCGCACGGACGGGCTGGCGATACGGATGTTTGGCGGGAAACATGGCGCTGGAGGCCGCGGAGCATAGCGAGGCGATTCGCCACCGCCTTGGTGAAATTTTCGCTGAATGGACGCCGCCCTTCGCCCAGGCGATCCGAGACGGGCAGAACATCGGAGAGATCGGCAGCGAGCTCGATCCCGACGAGACCGGCGCTGCGCTGCTGGAGGCATGGCATGGAGCGATGCTTCGCATGAAAATCGATCGTTCCCCGGCGCCGCTAGACCGCTTCAAGCGCCTGACATTTCCGGCCCTGCTTCCCGACACGAGGAAACAATAGAACTGGCCGCCCGGCGGTAGCAAGCGCTGGCAAGTAAGCGGTAAGGCCTCAACATAAGGATACTTGATTGTGCCTGATCAACGCCTGGAAAGGCACGACCTTTACTGGCTGCATGCTCCGCAATTCCCGACGCCGAGCGCGAACGGACGCTGAGGGAAGGCCTGTCGGAGGACATCGTCTTCGCAAATCCTCAGCAGACGCGTCGCGGTATCGCCGACGTTATGGAACATCTGAGAGGATTTCAGGTCCGCAACCCCGGCGACGGCTTTCGCCTGAACAATATCGTCGGCCGGGGCAATCAGGCTCTGATGTCCTGTCGTTTAATGAAGACGGCCTGATCAAGACCATCCTGCTGTTTGGCAACGTCGAGCCGCAGAAGCTCGCGTGGCGACGTCAGGATCCCGTCGCTCTGGAAACGACCGAGTAGATATCGACTACTCCTGCCCAGCACCGCCTGACACTCGTCGAATGGATTTAAGTCATGGAGCCCGCAATTGACCCAGCAACAGATGAAGCGCGTCGAGGTGCTCGGCTCGCAGATGGCTTACATCGACGTCGGCGAAGGGCCCGTGGTGCTCTTCCAGCACGGCAATCCGACCTCCTCGTATCTCTGGCGCAATGTGATCCCGCACGTCGCGCCGCATGCGCGCTGCATCGCCGCCGACCTCATCGGCATGGGGCAGTCTGATAAGCCTGACATCGCCTACCGTGTGGAAGACCACGCCCGCTACTTCGAGGGCTTCATCGACGCGCTCGGCCTTCACGACCTCGTCCTAGTCCTCCACGATTGGGGTTCCGCCCTTGGCCTAGACTGGGCGCGCCGTCATGAGGAACGCGTCCGGGGACTGGCGCTGATGGAGTTCATCTGGCCGATCCCAACGTGGCTCGACATCAATCCGGCAGGCGCCGAAGCCTTCCGCGCTTTCCGCTCCGATGCCGGCCGGAAGCTCCTCATCGACGACAACCTGTTCATTGAGCGGGTCCTTCCGGCCGGGATCATGAGGACCCTCTGCGAGAAGGAGATGGCAGCTTACCGGCAACCGTTCCTCGATCCGGCCTCTCGTGAACCGGTCTATCGTTTTCCCAACGAACTGCCGATTGCCGGCGCCCCGGCCGATGTCTGGGCGATGGTCGAAGCCTATCAAGCCTGGATGCTCGAATCCGAAATTCCCAAGCTCCTCTTATGGGCCGAGCCCGGGGCCTTCATTCCGCCGAAGCGGGCGGCGTGGTTGCAAGCTCGGCTGAAATCGTGCAAGTCGGTGCCACTCGGTCCCGGACGGCATTTCGTCCAGGAGGATCATGCAGACCTGATCGGGCAAGAGATCGCCGGCTGGCTTCCCAGCCTTCACTGAGCTGAGAGCGGCCGGGACGGAGCGTTCTGGACTATATGGCGGGACCACGTACGCCAGGTGCGTGATCTCGGCTATCGGCTCGCGAACGGGTCCTGCCCAATGAAGCGATGTGAGCCCGGTCCCTAATCCGCCGACTTCTTATCCCGCATGATGCGCGACTTCTCGCGGTTCCAGTCGCGGGTCTTGTCGGCCTCGCGCTTGTCGTGCTTGGCCTTGCCGCGGGCCAGTCCCAACTCGACCTTGGCCCGGCCGGTCTTGTTGAAATAGATCGACAGCGGTACCAGCGTCACGCCCTCGCGCTTGATGGTGCCCAGCAGCTTGTTCACTTCCTTGCGGTGGAGCAGCAGCTTGCGCGGCCGGCGCGGTTCGTGGTTGAAGCGCGACGCGCCCTCATATTCCGGGATATGGGAGTTCACCAGAAAGATCTCGCCGTTCTCCTCGCGCGCGAAGGACTCGACGATGCTGGCATGGCCCTTCCGGAGCGACTTCACCTCGGTGCCGACCAGCACGATGCCGCACTCGAGCGTATCGTCGATGAAATAGTCGTGCCGCGCCTTGCGGTTCTGGGCGACGAACTTGTCTGTCGGACGCAACGCCACGGGACTTTTCCTAACTCTCTCGGCTGCTCAAGTGTTCAGTTCAACAGCCCGGCCTGGCGCATCGCGGTCTCGACCCGCGTCTTGGACGCGGCCGAGATTTCGACGAGCGGCAGGCGCACGCTGGGTGCGCTGCGGCCGAGCAGCGAGGCCGCGTACTTCACCGGGCCCGGACTGCTCTCGCAGAACATCGCATCGTGAACGGGGGCCAGGCGCTCGTTGATCCGCGCCGCCGTGGTGAAATCGCCCGCGTCCCAGGCGCGATGCATGTCGGCCAGATCGCGCGGCGCGATGTTCGCCGTCACTGAGATGCAGCCATGGCCGCCCTGGGCCCGGTAGGGCAAGGCGGTGATGTCTTCGCCGGACAGCTGCCAGAACGGCGCCGGAATGGCGAGCGTGGTGCGGATCGGCCGGGCCAGATCGGCGGTCGCATCCTTGACGCCGACGATGCGCGGCAAGCGGGCCAGACGCGCCATGGTCTCGACCGACATGTCGACGCCGGCGCGACCCGGGATATTGTAGATGACCAGCGGCAGGTCGGTCGCGTCGTGCAGCGCCTTGTAGTGCTGATACAACCCTTCCTGGGTCGGACGATTGTAGTAAGGCACGACCACGAGCGCCGCGTCGGCGCCGGCCTTCTGGGCGTGCAGCGTCAGCTCGATCGCCTCGGTCGTGGAGTTGGATCCGGTTCCGGCCATGACCACGGCCTTGCCCTTGGCGACCTCGATGCACAGCTCCACCACCCGGCGATGCTCGTCGTGGCTCATCGTCGTGGATTCGCCGGTCGTGCCGCACGGCACCAGCCCCTGCGTGCCCTCGGCGATCTGCCAGGCGACGAGATCCTGAAACGCGCGCTCGTCCACTTTGCCATTCGCCAGGAACGGGGTGATCAGCGCGACATAGGATCCGGTGAACTGCATGGTCTTTCCTCCAGGGCTGCCCCGCGCTCCCGAGACGGCCATCGTTATTCGGCCGAGACCATAGCGAGCGCGCAACACGGCCGCAACAAACGCCGAACGCGGCGCCTCGCATTCCTGCTAGGGGATATGATGGATGCTGGCGACCTCCCTCGTGGTCGCCTCTTGTCTTGCCCTACCCGACAGGGCAGGAATGGCGCGATGACGATTCCAAAGACCGATAACGGCATTTCCGCCTCGATCAATCGGCCTCCAGGCTTGGTGCGGCGGTTCTACCGCGATTTCGCGCCCGGATCCCTCGGGCAGATCGGGTCGATCATGGCTGCCTTGCTGCTCGTGACCGTCGCGAGTTTCGGTCAGGCGCTCCTGCTGCGGCGGGTGGCGGACACGGTGTTGCGCGGCGATCAGGCCCAGGTCTCGATGGCCGCTTTGGCGGTGTTGCTGGTCGCACTGTCCCTGGTGCGCGCGCTCGCCGGCTTCTTTCAGACCCTGATGGTGGGCCGCCTCGGCCATCGGATCGTCGGTCGGGTGCAGCAGCGGATGTTCGACCGCATCATCGACGCCGATCTGGTCGTCATGCATGGACAACTCTCCGGGGGACTGGTCGGACGGCTGATCCAGGATACCCACCAGCTTCGATTGGCCTTCACCGGCACCCTGTCGAGTACCGGACGGGATCTGGTCACCGCGGCCGCGCTGATTCTGTTCATGTTCTGGTCGGACTGGGCCCTGAGCCTGCTGGGCGTGCTGATCTGCGCCTGTTCCGCCGTGCCCCTGCAACGGCTGAGCCGACGCATGGCCGTGAACGCCCGCGCATTGCAGGGCGAGGCGACCCGCTATGCCGGGCATCTGGGCCAGATCTTTCAGGGCATCCGGCATGTGAAGGCCTATCGCATGGAAGCGGTCGAGTCGGCGCAGACGGCCGGCTTCATCGAGCGCATCGACGCGGGGCACGAACGGCAGGCGCTCATCCGGAGCCTGTCGGCCCCGGTGCTGGAAATCGTCGGCAGCCTGGCCCTGGTGCTGTTCCTGCTGATCGGCGGACATCGCGTCGAGACCGGACACTTGAGCCCGGGCACGCTCGCCGCCCTGGCCAGTTGCCTGCTGGCCGTCTCGTTCCTGCTGCGCAACGTCGGAACCGCTCAGATCACGGCGCAGAACGCCCTGGTGGCGCTCTCGCGCATCTACGAGATCATCGACCTGCCCCGCCATATCGTGGATGCGCCCGGTGCCCGGCCGCTTCAGGTGAGCGCTGGTACGATCCGGCTCAAGAATATCAGCTTCGGCTATGCCGGCGCCCCGCCGACACTCAGGCACATCGATCTGGAGATTCCGGGCGGCAGCATCGTGGCGCTGGTCGGCGCGTCGGGTGCCGGCAAATCCACGCTGCTGAATCTGCTGCTGCGCTTTTATGACCCGGATGAGGGCTCGATCGAGATCGACGGCGCGGACATCGCGACGATCACGCTCGCGTCGTTGCGCGACGCCATCGCGCTGGTCAGTCAGGACGGCAGCGTGTTCGACGATACGGTCCGCGCCAATATCGCCTATGGCCGGCCCGATGCCGACGAGACGGCGATCCGCGCGGCCGCCCGCGCCGCCGAGGCCGAGGATTTCATCCTGGCGATGCCCGAGGGCTATGACACGCGAATCGGCGAGCGGGGCGTCCGCCTGTCCGGCGGGCAGCAGCAGCGCCTGGCCTTGGCCCGCGCCATCCTCAAGCAGGCGCCGATTCTGCTGCTGGACGAAGCGACCGCGTCGCTCGACACCCTGACGGAACAGGCGGTCCAGCAGACGCTGCGTCGCCATATGACGGGTTGCACCAGCATCGTCATCGCCCACCGGCTTTCCACCATCGTGGATGCCGACATGATTCATGTCATGGAGGCCGGCCGGATCGTCCAATCGGGCCGACATCAGGATTTGCTACGGCAGAGCGGCCCCTATGGGCGGCTATGGCGCGGGCAGCAGGGTGACGTCGAGACCGGATCGCCGCTTGGCGCGGCGCCCGAACGCCGGTAGATTGGCCGCATCGTAGGGGGCCTCCTTGTTCAATCATATCGACGAGCGCGCGGGATCGATCCGGCGTTGCAAACCACCAGTTCGATCGCGGGCATTGATCGTACGGAGCGCTTCGCTGCTTGCCCTCGGCCTTGCGGCCGCGCTGCTGACGCAATCCCCCAAGGCCGCCGCGGCGGAGCCCCTGTCGCCCCACGATCTGCCGATCGCCCGCCAGGCCTTCGACCTGATGGATCGCGGCCTGTGGGGCCGGGCCGAAAGCCTGGCGCAGAGCGCCGGCGATCCGCTGCCGGCGAAGATCATCCTGTGGCTCGACCTGCAGCGCAGCCAGGCCGGCCATGGCTTCGGCGAGATCGCGCAGTTCATCGAGGCGAATCCGGACTGGCCGCGGCAATCGACCTTGCGGCTGCGCGCCGAGGAAACCATCGATCAGGTGCCGGAGGCGACGCTCAGGACCTGGTTCGCCCAGCATAAGCCGGCCAGCCCCTTCGCCAAGCTGAAGCAGGCCGAACTGCTGGCCGTCGGCGGCGACCCGGCCGGCTATGCCGCGCGGATCGAAGAGATCTGGATCTCCGGCGATTTCTCCGCGGCCGACGAGAAGATCGTGCTGGCCCGCTATGGCGACAAGCTGACCGCCGACGACCAGAACCGCCGGCTCGATCGGCTGATCTGGGACGGCAAGGATGACGAGGCCGAGCGCCAGCTGCCGCGCGCGACCGCCGATTGGCGCGCGTTGGGCGAGGCCCGGCTGAAGCTCGCCAGTTCGGCCAAAAATGCCGAGGCGTCGGTCGCCAAGGTGCCGGCGGCGCTGCAGAACGATCCGGGCCTGCTGTTCGCCCGCGTGAAATGGCGCCGGCAGCACGACATGGACGATCAGGCGCTGGCGATCCTGCTGCAGCCGCCGAAGGATCTGGGCCGCCCGGAACTGTGGTGGCCCGAACGTCAGGTTCTGGCCCGCCATCTGCTGGCCGCGCACGATGCCCAGCGCGCCTATCGGGTGATCGCCGATCACCGCATGCAGGACGGCCCCAACGTGGCGGAGGCGGAGTTCACCGCCGGCTGGATCTCGCTGCGCTTTCTGCACGACCCGCAGCATGCCTACGAGCATTTCCAACGGCTCTACGCGGCGGCCAAGCTGCCGTTGACCGTCTCGCGCGGCGCCTATTGGGCCGGACGGTCGGCCGAGGCGCTGGGGCGCAGCCAGGAAGCGCTCGACTGGTACGCCAAGGCCGCCGGATTTCCCACGACCTATTACGGCCAGCTCGCGAGCGCCGTGCCCGGCGTGGCGCCGCCGCCGAAGCCGGTGCCCGAACCCAAGGCGACCGCCGCGCAATCGACCGCCTTCAACAAGAAGGATCTGGTTCGCGCCATCCGCATCCTGGCCACGGTCGACGAGGAGGATCATATCAAGCCGTTCCTCGCCAGCCTGTCGGAGAATGCCGCGGACCCGACCGATCACGCTTTGGTCGCCGATCTGGCCGAGGAGATCGGCCGTCCGGACCTGGGCGTCGCCGCGGCCAAGCGCGCGAGCTATACCGGCGTCTCGTTGCTGCGCGCCGGTTATCCGCTGGTGCCGATGCCACGCAATGCCGGCGCCGAGCAGGCGCTGCTGCTGGCGCTGACCCGCCAGGAGAGCGCGTTCGATACCCGGGCGCTATCGCCGACCGGCGCGCGCGGCTTGATGCAGCTGATGCCGGCCACGGCGCACCAGATCGCGAAATCGCTGGACGTGCCGTTCGCCGAACGCAAACTGTCGACCGACGGCATCTACAACGTGACCCTGGGCCAGGCCTATCTCGACTCGCTGATCGCCCAATTCAACGGGTCCTATGTCCTGGCCGTCGCGTCCTACAACGCCGGCCCGGGCCGCGTCCGGCAATGGATGGGCGAATACGGCGATCCTCGCTCGCCCGACGTCGATGCGATCGACTGGGTCGAGGAAATCCCGTTCAGCGAGACCCGCAACTACGTCCAGCGCGTGCTGGAAAATCTGCAGGTCTATCGCCTAAGGATCGGCAATCGGGCGCTGGCGTTCTCGCTGGAGGCGGATTTGAGGCGGTAAGCCCCGAACCGGCCGCTACGGTATCAGATGGTCCGGCTGCGAGGATTTTGCCGCCACGCATGACGCCACCGGTATTTTATCGAATCACGCAAATGCTGGCGCAGAATCGGCTTGGAGAAGATCTGGGTCAGGCCGCCCGACGAGCATCGAATCCCATCCGCCGCGACTTTGGCACCGGCATGGTAGACGACTTTCAATCCCCGGCTCCAGGATTGCCAGCAGATTTCAGGGTCGGCCAAAAACATGACGTACCGTTCGTCAAAGCCCCCAAGCGACTCCCAGAGGTCCCGGTGAAGCAGGAAACAGGAGCTCTGGAGCCAATCCACCGCTTGGGTCCGGTCCGTATCGAGGTGCGTCATTTCGTCGTGATCGACCAGCTTCCGGAGGCCTGGAAGCACGCGCAGCGGTGACCGTCGAAGAATCTGAATCAACAGACGGGGAAAGGCGCGAGCGGTCAGGGCAATCGTTCCTGTCAGTTCATCAACCTGCTTTGGTCCAACGATGCCGACAGAAGGGTTATTTTCTAAATAATCGACCAGAGTTTGCACCGCATGGACGTCCGGCCATAGAATATCTGGATTGACAATAAGAATATAAGATCCGCGCGCATGTTTTGCGACCGCATTACATCCTCTAACATATCCTAAATTTTCAGAGTTTATGAATAATTTCACACCCGGCAATCGAGATATTTTTTCCAGGGTGTCTGCATTCTTGGGGTTACAAGAATTGTCAGCAACAATAATTTCTATTTTAAATTTTGTTTCCTGATTTAGCAAGCCATGAACATTTTCAACGACTCGCTTGGCTTTATTATAATCCAGAATTATTGCCGTTACTGTCGGCATATCATGGGAAGACGATGGACGAGTGTCCGCAGCTTCCATTTTCACCATACCATCGACCTGATGCATATCGCCCAACATATATATCTAACAATACGGCAATATTCTTACGGCCCAGTATTGCCGGAGTTCCCAACGGCTCGCACGGGACGAGTGCCCCCCTGTCAGCGCTCAAATTTAGGCAGACTCCACGCTCACGGCAAGCTCTCTGCCGCGCCGAACGGCTAAAGACGGATCACCTCGGGGCGAAAGCGCCTGACCGCCGGACCTAATCAGCGGCCGTGATCGAGATGCAGGGCCCTAAGACGTGATCGGTCAATCGGGCGATGACCTGGTTCGTCCAGTTGCGGCGCCCCACCGCCGAAGGATGTTCGTACGAATTGAGAAAATCCGCCGGATCGGTTTTGAAAACGTCATCGGCCAGCAGAAACCGTCCGTAGCCAGATTTGGACATCGCGCTCTGGAGGGCACCGATTTGGCTGTTCCACGACATTTCTTCACGTTCGCTGACGAAGACCGGCCCCAGAGCGAGCAGGGGACAAGCATCGTGCCGACGCAGTTCATCGACGATCTGGGTCATCTGTTTTACATCCGCCGTGGCAATCTGCGCCGGCGGTCGCATCGTATCGAACGGCTTGTGCGATCGAGACGGATCCAGAGCGTCATTGTCGCCGTGGGCGTCCCGGTCGATCCGCGTGGGGCCGATCGATTGGTGCAGACCCAAAATGAACCGACCCGCCAGACTGAGGTGGGGCAGCGTGCCGAACCACCATCCCAGACAATTTCCGGCCAGCCTCTCGGTGCAGCCAGGCGCAAGTTTCAGCCTCAACGGATCGAGCCATCGCGGATCCGACACCACGACGATATCGCCCTTACGGATATGCGGTAAAATCCGTCCCATATAGTCATCAAAAAATTCGGCGGAATCATTGATCCCGATATTGAAGGTAGGGACTCCGGTCCGTCTCTCGATCTCCTTGGCAGAAATGCCGAGAACGATCGGTGAACTGCCCACCAGAAAAATTCGCTCCGCCGCCTTTGTCTGATCGGCCATCGAGAGAACACTATGGACTTCATCCATGCCGAGCCGGGCACGATCGACGACGTCCCAAGGGAATATGCTGCCGACCAAGCAGGCGGCCAGCCAAAGGCCGGCAGCGAGAAACGTAATTCGTTTAGAGGCGTGCATAAAGCAATCCCCCTTGCTGGACGGCAAAGAACAAGCACAAAATAAGTATAAGCAACGCCGCGTAAGGCCTGCGCATGAGGTGATAGGAACGGCCGACGCCATACCGCTCGACGGAGCAGATCTCGAGACCTATGAATGCCGCCGCCAGCGCGATCCCCGTCATTTGATGCGCGATGACCGGCCAGACGACGATCTTCAGGTGAGTGACGTCATTCGCCCAAGACCACGGATTGAACAAATTTCGCAGCTTTTCCATCAATCGTCCGAAATGGGCTTCGATCGCCAGGAAGCGGCCCATGACGAAGAAGCAGATCATCCCGGCGATGCCGACCGGCCGCGGAAAGTGCCAATGCTTGAGCCGGCTGATCCACAGAAAATAACAGGTGCCGTGAAACAGGCCCCACAAAGCATAATTTCCCGTCCCGCCATGCCACATCGCGGAAACCAGAAAGATCGCACTGGTAAAGACCATGCGGGCGGGCCGTCCCCTGATCTTTCCGACGTTCGGCTCGAGCAGATAGCGCGCAAGGAAACGGCCCAGGCTCATATGCCAGCGCCGCCAGAACAGCACCACGTTCGGTGCCAGGAACGGGTGCATGAAATTGCGGCTCATGCGAAAGCCGAACAGCAGCGCCCCGCCATAGCCGATGAAGCTATAGCCGGCAAAATCGAAATAGAACTTCAACTCGAAGATCGCCGCCGTCAGCAAAGCCGCCATCGGATCGGTATCACCGAGGGTGACCGCCGGATTCAAGCGATTGCCGATGACGAATTTCATCATCGTGCCGAGCGCCAACCACGGCCAGGCGGCCGTCAACCGGGTCAGAGAAAATTGCGGTTGCCATTTCTGCAGCTGACGAATGAACGACGGCGGTTCCAGCGGTCCGGCCAGCAGCTTGAACGGCAGGGTAACATAGGTGAAGAAATCCAACGCCCCCGGCGCACGCATGCGTTTGTTCGCAACATCGGCTATCACAGCCGAAATCGACAGCAGGTAAAAAGGTGCGGCGACGAGGCTCAGGTTTTTGAACGACGTCGCTTGATCCGAGCCGGTCAGCGTCCCGATCCATCCCGTCACGTTCAGCAGAACCAACAGAATGAACGCCAATGGCACGACCAGACGACCGATCAACCGACGCAGGCGCATCGACGGCATCAAATCCACCGCGCGGGTTGCCATGAAGCCGAGGATCGCCGAGCAGGACAGCAGAAGCGGCGCCGATCGCGTGCCGCTCGCTTGGCCCAGAAAGGCGATCCCGGCGGCGCAAAGTGACAGCTTGCCGATCGCCGGAACGAAAATACGATTCAGCCCATCACCGCGAGGGCGGGGTGCTGACACTCGGGCGGCAATATCCAGATTCATGTACTTATGAGTGCAGCAATCGCAGGTGCAAAAAAACCGTATTATGGTAGTCATTCCGTCACAATCTTGCGTGACCCGATACTCGGCGGAAACCGGGCGCTCCGGATCTCAGAAAGCCGGCCGCAATGACGCCTTCCTCTCGAAGCCCCTTTCGCGAACGCTATGTCTCCGCCCAGGACGGCGCCCAGCTCTATGTCCGCGATTATGATGATCCGCTATCGGCCCGCATCCCGCTTCTATGCCTCGCCGGCATCTCGCGCAATTCCAAGGATTATCACGCCCTGGCCCTGCGCCACGGGCAGCGCCGCCGCATCGTCTGTCCCGACTATCGCGGCCGGGGGCGGTCCGATCGGGACAAGGCCTGGCGCAACTATGCGCCGCCGGTAACGCTGGGAGACATCCTGCAGATCATGGCGGCGCTCGACCTCGGCCGGGTCGTCGTCGTCGGCACGTCTTTCGGCGGCCTGTTGTCCCTGGCGCTCAACGCGCTGAAGCCCGGCGCCATTGCCGCCCTGGTGCTGAACGACATCGGCCCGGCCGTGGGCGCCGGGTCGGGCGGCATCATGGAGCGGATCGGCCGCGATCATCCGCAGCCCGACCTGGCCACCGCGTCGCGCTATTTGCAGACCCAATTCCCGCATCTGTCCTACCGGACCGAGGCGGAATGGCTCGATTTCGCCGAACGGACCTATCGGCAGGGCGCAGACGGCGTCTGGCACCATGACTGGGATGCCGACATCGCCCGGGCTTTTCTCGGCGGCGACACCGGCAGCATGGACCTATGGGCCCTGTTCCGCGGCTTCGCCCGCGTGCCGACCCTGGTCGTGCGCGGCGGCATCTCGGATCTCTTGACCGCGGAAGGTTTGGCCCGGATGGTCGAGGCCAAACCCGATCTGATCACCGTGACCGTGCCGGACGTCGGCCATACGCCGCACCTGGCCGAACCGGAAGCGCAAGGAGTGCTCGATGACTTCCTCGACCGATACTGACCTGCCGACCTTCGATCATGTCCTGGCAGCGGCCGAGCGGATCAAGGGTTATGCCGTCCTGACCCCGTTGCTCGAATCGAGCGCGCTCAACAAGCGGCTGGGATTTCGCCTGCTGGTCAAGGCCGAGCCGCTGCAGCGGACCGGCTCGTTCAAATTCCGCGGCGCGTTCAATCGATTGGTCCAGTTGGACGCGGCGGAGCGCAAACGCGGCGTCGTCGCCTTCTCGTCGGGCAATCACGCCCAAGGCGTGGCGCATGCGGCCGAGATCCTGGGCATTCCCGCAACCATCGTCATGCCGGCCGACGCGCCGGCGATCAAGCTGGCCAACACCCGCGGCTATGGTGCCGACGTGGTGATCTACGATCGCTGGACCGAAGACCGCGAGGCGGTCGCCGCCCGGATCGTCGCCGAGCGCGGCGGCACCATCGTGAAGCCCTATGACGAGCGCGAGATCATCGCCGGCCAGGGCACGGCCGGGCTGGAAATGATCGAACAGGCGGCGGCGCGCGGCATCACGATCGATGCCATGGCGGCCAATTCCTCGGGCGGCGGGTTGATCGCCGGCTGCGCCCTCGCCTTCGCCGCCCGCAGCCCGGCGACGAAGATCTATTGCGCCGAACCGGCCGGTTTCGACGACCATGCCCGCTCGCTCGTGGCCGGTACCCGGCTGCAGAACGAGCCGGGTGCCAGTTCGATCTGCGATGCGCTGATGGCCAATACGCCCGGCCAGATGACCTTCGCGATCAACAGCCGGCGCCTGGCCGGCGGCCTGGTCGCGACCGATGCCGAGGCAAAGCAGGCCATGGCGGTCGCGTTCAATGAATTGAAGCTGGTGATCGAGCCGGGCGGCGCCGTGGCCCTGGCGGCGGCGCTGCTGGGCCGCTTCCCCGGCAACCCACGCACCATCGCGGTGATCGCATCCGGTGGCAACGTCGATCCCGCCCTATTCCGCGAAGCGCTCGCGGCCTGAGGCTCAGACCGGGTCGGTCGTACCATCCGACACGGCCGACCGGCCTTGGAGCTCAAGCACGGCGCCGGGGGCACTGGTCAATTCGTGGCACCGCACATCGGCATGGACCCGCGCGGTCTTCATCAGCGAAACATGGGTGGCGGTGACCGTGCCATGAACCGTGCCGGCGATCGTGACCTGATCGGCGATCAGGTCGCCGATCACCGTGCCGGTTTGGCCGACCATGATCGCGGCCGCGACCACCTCGCCATTGACGATACCGTCGATATGGATTTCCCCGGTCGAGCGCAAGCTGCCGGTTATCTGGAAATCACCCGCGAGAATCGAGAGGCCGCCGCCACGGCTCACCACTGACGGCGGCCGATCAAGATCGTCAGTTCGACGCCTTGACCAGAATGGGCGACTTGCCGGCTTCGAGGAATTTTTCGGGATCCTGCGGCGTGCCGTTGACGACCACTTCGTAATGGACATGCGGACCGGTCGACCGCCCGGTCGAGCCCAGCAGGCCGATCGGGCTATGCTTGCCGATCTTCTGCCCGACATTGACCAGGATGCGGTTCAAATGGCCGTACTTGGTGTGAATGCCGTTGCCGTGGTCGATTTCCACCAGCTTGCCATAGCCGGTCGAATAGCCGGCGAACACCACCGTGCCGGGCGCCGTGCTCATGACCGGAGTCTTGTACGGACCGGACAGATCGACGCCGGTATGCATCGCGGCCCGACCGTTGAACGGGTCGTGGCGCACGCCGAACGGGCTTTCGAAGGTATATTTGTCGAGCGGCGCCGTCAGCGGCAGCGTCTTCATCAGTTTGGCGACCTGCTCGTCCGGCAGCTGCGCGCCCTTGTTCGAACCGACGGCCACGAAGGGGCCGCCGACGGCGGCCTGGCGCACACCCAACTGGGCCAGCAGCTTCTCGACGCTGAAGCCGTTGTCGGTCGAGACGACCTTGCCGGTCGGTTCTTCCTCGGCCTCGGCTTCGGCCGGCTGCTCAGTATCGAGCTTGCTGGTGACTTCCACGCGCTGGGCGGGCTTGGTCGCGAGCTTCTTCTCCAGCTCGCTGACCTTCAGCTTCAGGCGCTCGCGATCGGCCGAAATGGTCTTTTCGGCGGCATCCTTGGCCTGGGCCAGCTCGCCCATCGACTTCTGCAGCTTGCCCTTTTCCGCGGTCAGCTTCATGCGCTCGTTGGTCGCTTGCGCCAGCTGCTCGGCGGTATGTTCATACAGCGAGCGGTTCTGCGCGTTCTGGACGCCCAAAACCTGAATGTCGCTCTGCAACTGCGCGACGCGCTCGGTCAGTTTCGCCGCATCGAGCTCGGCGGCCGCCTGCTGGGCATCGCCGTCGGCCGTGGGGGCCGCGTCCTTGCGCTGGTCGGCCAGGCTCTTGACGCGGCTGTCGGCCTTGTCGGCCGCCGACGTCGCATCGGCCAGCTGAGACTTGAGCGCTTCGACGGCCCGCGCAAGGTCGGCCTGGGAGGAATTCGCATCGACCTGCATGTTCAGGTCGTAGTCGGGTCTGGCAACGAGCGACGTCAGCGCAATCGCCGCCACACTCATGAACGAGGCGGCAACGACAGACATCTGGAACGTGCTGGACAGGTTCAGATGAGTGACCTGTCCATTGCTGCGAATTAAGACCTGACGGTCAGGGAACAGACGTTCCCCAATCCTAGAAAGTGTGCCGATCATATTCCCCCGCCGCGGTAAGCCGATCGCTGCCCGTGCAACATCGCCGGAACGATGCCCCTGACGCCTGGGCTGCAAACCCGTCTTCAGCCACATCCGGCAGGGCGCGCCCGTGTTCCCGATTTATCCTCGAGGCTCACCTGTAGGATGAACTCGATTTGGTTCCACGTTTCGTCCAATCTGCGGACGAGGCCTTACCGAACGCGTTGGACCGTATCCGTAGAAGTCCAGCCTGGCAACCTAAATTGCTTTTTGCTGTCACTTTTTTGTCGCGGTTCGGAAAACCGCCGAGTCGCCGTCGTTGCGGCTATACACCAGGATTCGTTTGAAAATTGGTAAATTATGATCCTCGGTCGCCTGGCACGCGAGCGCCCGCGCGCCGGGCATAGGGTGTGAGCACCTTCACAGATCCCCTCTATGGTGCACCTGTCCGCCGTTCCGCTTACGCGATTCTCACCGCCAGTCGCCGCCCGGTCGAAAACGCAACCCGCACGAGAGTGAGGCGACATCAGACCCGCCATTGCTGCGCCGCACACAGAGCCGTCGCACCCCCGGGACGATGGCAAGCCCATTGATCCCGGCCGAACGCGCGGGATATGACCGCCCAGCGATTCCTTCCCCTCCGCGACCTGGACTTCGAACCCATGAGCTGGGACGTCTATGCCAACGTCATCATCGGCGGGCTCCTGACCGGCCTGGTCTACGGGCTGATGGCGCTCGGCCTGTCGGTCATCTTCGGCGTCGTGCGCGTGGTCAATTTCGCCCATGGCGAAATGATGATGGTCGCGATGTATCTGGCCGTGCTCGGCTGCGGCACCTGGGGCGTGGATCCGCTCTGGCTGATGCTGCCGCTGGCGGCGCTGATGTTCGTGCTGGGCTATGCGCTGCAGAGCCTGCTGGTCCATCCGTTCATGACCCGGCCCGACCATGCGCAATTCATGCTGCTGGTCGCCGTCGGCATGATCCTGACCAATGGCGCGCTGATTCTGTTCGGGCCCGACGCGCGCAGCATCCAGGTCGACTACGCGCTCGACAGTTTCGAGCTGGGGCCGCTGCTGATCGACAAGGTCCGGCTCTATGCCGCCGTCGCGGCGCTCGCCGTCGCGGCCGCGCTGTTCGGCTTCTTTCGGCTGTCGGCGACCGGCAAGGCGATCCGAGCCTGCGCCGACAATTACCGCGGCGCGCTGGTCGTGGGATTGGACGTCCGCCGGCTGTTCGCGCTGACCTTTGGCTGCGGTACGGCCTGCGTCGGCGCCGCCGGCGCCATGCTGGTGCTGCTGGGCGACGTCACCCCGTCGGTCGGACCCGCCTATACCCTGCTCGCCTTCGTCATCGTCATCGTCGGCGGGCTCGGCAGCATGGCCGGCGCGCTGGTCGCGGGCGTGCTGATCGGCGTCAGCGAGGCACTGGCCGGCCTGATCCTGGTGCCGTCGATGAAAAGCATGGTCAGCTTCGGCCTGCTGATCCTGGTGCTGCTGTTCCGGCCGCAGGGCCTGCTGGGGCGCAGCGCGTGAGCCGGTCGGCTCCGGCCCTGCCCGGCCGTGTCCGCGTCGGCCTGATCCTGGCGCTGGCGCTGCTGCTGGCGGCGCCCTGGGTCGCCGGGCCCTATCTTCTGTCGGTGCTGGTGCTGGCGCTCTACTACGCCTATGTCGGTCAGGCTTGGAATGTGATGATGGGCTTCGCCGGTCAGCTCTCGCTTGGCCATGCGCTCTATGTCGGTCTCGGCGCCTATGTCTCCGCGACGCTCTATCTCCACGCCGGCATCGGGCCTTGGGCCGGCGCGCCGATCGCGGCACTGGTGTCGGCCGGCGCCGGCGCGGTCATCGGTTTTCTGGCTTTTCGCTTCGGCATCGGCGGCGTCTATTTCGCGCTGCTGACCATCGCCTTCGCCGAATTCACCCGGATCGGTTTCGAACATATCGACTGGCTGGGCGGCGCCGGCGGCCTGTTCCTGCCGGTCGTCGCGCGCGGACAGTTGGACATCGTCGACCTGCGCGGCGGCCCACGCCTGTTCTATTACGTGCTGCTGGCGCTGACGGCCGCCGCGCTCTGGCTCTGTTCCCGGCTCAAGCACAGCCGCATCGGCTATTACTGGCTGGCGATTCGCGAGGATCCCGACGCCGCCCGTGCGCTCGGCATCGACCTGTTCCGCTATCGCGTCCTGGCCGCCGCCATTTCGGCCGGCATGACCTCGATCGGCGGCACCGTCATCGCGTTCTATTACAACAGCCTGACGCCGGCCGACAGTTTCGGCTCGGCCAAATCGATCGAGATCATCCTGGGGCCTTTGGTCGGCGGTCTCGGCACCCTCGCCGGCCCGATTCTGGGCGCCTTCGTGCTGACCGGTCTGGGCGAGGCGCTGCGCGCGCTGCTCGACGCGACCGGCCATCAGGTCCCGGGAGCCACGCAGCTGTTCTACGGGCTGGTGCTGCTGCTGGTGATCAAGTACCTGCCCAACGGCATCTGGCCCGGCCTCGCCCGACGCCTGGGGCTGGGCTGAGCCGATGGTGCTGCTGGAGGTCACCGGCCTGACCAAGAGCTTTCGCGGGCTGAAGGCCGTCGCCGGCGCGAGCTTCGCCATCGAGACCGGCGCGATCGTGGCGCTGATCGGCCCGAACGGCGCCGGCAAGACGACCTGCTTCAACCTGATCGCCGGCGCGCTGCCGCCCGATGCCGGCACGGTCGTGCTCGACGGCCGGGCCATTACCGGCTTCAGCGCCGACCGGGCCTGCCATGCCGGCATCGGCCGGACGTTTCAGGTGGTGAAGCCGTTCGTCCAGCTGTCCGTGCTCGACAATGTCACCGTCGGCGCGCTGCATGCCACGCGGGACGTGGCGGCGGCGCAGCGCGAGGCATGGCGGGTCCTGGAGCTGCTGCATCTGGACCACAAGGCCGGTCAGCTCGCCGGCACGCTGACCCTGCCCGAGCGCAAGCGGCTGGAGGTCGCCCGCGCGCTGGCGACCCAGCCGAAGCTGCTGCTGCTGGACGAGGTCATGGCCGGCCTGCGCCCGACCGAGATCGACGAGATGGTCCAGGTGTTCCGCCGGCTGAACCGCGAGACCGGCCTCACCATCCTGCTGGTCGAACATGTCATGCGCGCGGTCATGGCGCTGGCCCACCGGATCATCGTGCTGCACCAGGGCCGGATCATCGCCGAGGGGGCTCCGGACCAGGTCGTGCGCGACCCGGCGGTGCTCGAATGCTACCTGGGCGGAGCGCCGGCATGAGCATCCTGCTGGCGGTCGATCGGCTCGATCTCTATTACGGCGATGCCCAGGCGCTGTCGGCTGTTTCGCTGGACGTGCCCGAGGGCGCCATCACCGCGATCGTCGGCGCGAACGGCGCCGGCAAATCGAGCCTGATCCGCACCATCGCGGGCATCGAGCGGCCGCGGGCCGGCCGCATCACCTGGCGCGGCCAAGCGATCCAGGGCCGGCCGAGCCACGAGATCTGCAATCTCGGCATCGGCCAGGTCGCCGAGGGCCGGCAGATCTTCCCGACGATGAGCGTGCTGGAGAATCTGGAGGTCGGCGGCCACCTGCCCCGCGCCCGCAAGATGAAGCAGACGTCGTTGACCGAAGTCTTCGCCCTGTTCCCACGCCTGGCCGAGCGCCGGTCGCAGGCCGCGGGCACGCTGTCCGGCGGCGAGCAGCAGATGCTGGCGATCGGGCGCTGCCTGATGGGGCGGCCCGAATTGATCATGTTCGACGAGCCCTCGCTCGGATTGTCGCCGGCGCTGGTCGGCGACATGTTCCGGATCATCGAGCGGCTGAACCGGCAGGCAGGCCTGACCATCGTGCTGGTCGAGCAGAACGTCGCAACCTCGCTGCAACTCGCCGCGCGGGCCTATGTGCTGGAGACCGGGCGCGTGGTCATGAGCGGCAGCGGCGCAGAATTGCTGAACGACGACCGCGTGCGGGCCGCATATCTGGGCATGTGACGGCACGGCAAGCAGGTCGCCTCGACCGGATTTCCCTGTAACTATGGGGCGGTCGGAGGCCTGGCTCCAGTGCCTGATCAGGCTGTTGCCTTGGCAGTTTTGGCAGGTTGTTGGCGGTGCAGATGAGGCTCCACCCCCTCCAATGTTGTCGAGGCCTTGGAGCCGGAACTGCCGGCGAGCTCCGCACTCGCCGTCCTGTCGCGTTGTTCGCTTAGCGATACCGTTCCTGGACATAGGTTCGCGAGATTGTCGGCCCTGTCTTGCCCAGTTCGATCCAGGGCCAAAGCCCCTGGCCCGCATCCGGCTTCATGCAGATCATCGCGAAGGAATTACCCTGACGCGGGAACAGCATGCCGAACAGCTTCGCGGCGATCGTCACCGCGCCATACCGCAGTTTTTTGCCCAGGCTCTTGTATTGGCGCATCCGCTCGTGCGGCAGCTCGAGCGAATAGAAATAGCGGAATAGATATTGAGAGGCCGGATCGAACGAATTGATCGCCTTTTCGAATTCCCGCTCCGTCCAGCGATAGACGAAATTGGGGATCGCAGTGTTATTGACGCCCCCGCTCTCGAACTTGTTGCCGGCGACGGCCGCGATCTCATATGTCTCGACCATCCCCAAGGATTCGGCCTTGCGCAGCATGAGTCCGTCGCGCGATTCGAACACGATCACGCCTTTGCGTGCAACACGGAACATTTCGAGCAACGCACGATGCGGTGACCGGCAGTGGTGCAACCCGTCAGAGACGAAGACCATGTCGTAAGCCCCATCGGCAACCGTGAGATTTTCCGCATCCTGGAACATCCAAGGAAAATCGTTGAACTTATCGCCCTCGAATTTATTGGAATCCAAATTCGATATTGTGACCTGCTGAAACCCGAGATCCGAAAACAACTCATATTCCGGGCCGCCAGCACAGACCGCAAGAACACTGCTGCTTTTTGTTAACACGCCCTCGGAAAGCAGTGTCTCCATGGTCCTTTTGACAAATTCAAACCGCATCTCGGTAACCTCGGTGGCGGCTGGAATGGTGGGCCGCTAGGGATAGTAGCCCGCACGGATACCGCAGAAAAACGGTTGGCGTCTAAATATTATTTTGTGAGCGCAAAACGCGCCGTTCACGTTCCGACGGAATTTAGACGAGCGGCTAGAGCGTCACTGGCCCTCACATTCACATCGCCCGAAGCCCGCATCCGGGAACCGGAATGCGCATCGATAAAACGATCAGTCTAAATCACCAGATTCCGGCTCTTAAAATTGCCCGCGTTCTTGCAGTCGAAACGATCGCCAGAGTTAATGGAGCCCTAACCATCCTGACGGTATCTCTCATGCTTAAAATTGCGCGGAGCCTCCTCCAGTGGGCGGGCTCGTGCGATGCGGCAGGCTGGAAGAGAGTGCCATGTTCTTCTTTATCGGCGTCGGCGTGGTGTTGGTCGCGGTGTTCGGTGGGTACGTCGCCAACGACGGCCATCTGCCGGCGCTGTGGCAGCCGTTCGAGTTCATCATCATCGTCGGTGCCGCGATCGGCGCCTTCATCATCGCCAATCCGAAGACGGTGCTGAGCGCCGTCGCCAAGGAATTTCCCAAGGTCTTCAAGGGCCCGAAATACAACAAGGCCAGTTTCGTAGAACTGCTGGTCATGCAGAACGTCATCTTCAAGCTGGCCAAATCCAAGGGCGCCATGGCGCTCGAAACCCACGTCGAGAACCCCGAGGATAGCTCGCTGTTCCAGCAGTATCCGAGCTTTCTCGCCGACCATCACGCGGTCGAGTTCTTCTGCGACTTCTTCCGCATGCTGATCATGGGCGCGGACAATCCGCACGAGATGGAATCGCTGATGGATGCCCGTATCGAGGTGCATCATCACGAGTCGCTGGAGGTGTCACACGCGATCACGGGCATGGCCGACGGCATGCCCGCGCTGGGCATCGTCGCGGCCGTGCTGGGCGTCATTCACACCATGGGCTCGATCACGGAGCCGCCCGAGGTGCTGGGCCACCTGATCGGCGGCGCGCTGGTCGGAACCTTCCTGGGCGTGCTGATCAGCTACGGTTTCGTGGCACCGATGGCGTCGATGCTGAAGGCCGTCGCCGATTCCGAGGTGCGATATTACATCTGCATGAGGAGCGGCATCATCGCCTATATGCAGGGGTACGCGCCGATCATGGCGGTCGAAAGCGCCCGCATGGTGCTGATGGCCCATGATCAGCCGAGCTTCGCCGATATCGAACAGGCGATCGACAACGCGCCAGCGGCGGCTTAGCGGGCACGGTTCGGGCCCCTGCGGCACGGCCACCTCGGCCTGCCCGGGGAAACTTCGACCTTGCGTCCCGCTCGATCGATGGATAGCTCTATCGCTCTCATTTTCTAGCTGATCAAAGCCAGCACGATGACGATCGAGAACACGGCCGGGCGCGCCGTCGGGTTGCGCAAACAGGCCTGTCGCTTCGCGGGCAAACGGTAACGAAGAACTGCGAACGCTGCTAAACTCGCAGGAAAAACAGCACTATCGAAGGAAATTCGTTTTGTCCAAGCCGACCGCCTCGTCAGATTTCCCGCCGAACTGGGAAGAAGATGCGACCGTCCCGAGCCAATCGGAGGAAATCAAACTCGGCCAGATCCTGCGTCAAATCTGGTTCGGAAAGGTGGTTTTCGCGTTGACGATCCCGGTTGGGCTCGCGATCGCGGTCTTGCTGATGTGGATTCTGACGCCGAAATACACTGCCGAGATGATCGTTTCGCCGAGTGTGAACCTGGCGGGCAAGCAGGGCGAGTCGTCCGGATCGAGCAGCGGCCTGCTGAGCCTGATCTCCTCGCGTTCGAATGAAGAGGTCGCCTCGCCCTTTACGCAGTTTCAGGAGCTGCTGCGATCCCCCGAGGTCGCCAAGAACCTCGATCAAAAGCACAATCTGCTTCAGATCATCTACGCTGAGAGCTGGGATGGCGAAAAGAAGGCCTGGAGAGAGCCGCACGGTTGGTTCGCTTCTGTCAAGAAGTGGATCAGAGAGGGCTTGAATGTTCCGGCCTCGCCGCCGCCGAACTATCAGTCCCTGGCACAGCAACTGTCGAAAATCGTTACGATCACCCAAAAGCAGCGCACGTCTCTCTGGACCGTATCGGTGGTCTACAAGGACCCGGTCGTCGCCCACGATCTTCTGGTCTGGATGCATGACGAAGCGGACGCGATCGTTCGACAGCTTGCCTCCCGCCGAACGCAGGCAAACGTCGATTATATTATCTCGACCCTGCCGACGGTGACGGTCAATGAACAGCGCGCCGCTCTGACCAGCCTCCTGCTGCAGCAGGAGTTCAACATGATGATGCTGCACTCCAACACGTCATATTCCGCGGAGATGCTGGAGCCGCCGGAAATTCCGCTGACCCGGACATCGCCCAACACGCTGCTGGTGTTCGCCTTGTGCGTTGTTGGGGCGCTTGGCGTCGGCGCGATCGGCGCCGCTCTGGTCGGAAGGCGGAAAATCGGTTCGGCGTGATGAAAATCGATCCGCCGACTGGCGCCTTCGTACTGAGAGCGAACCCTTGGCACCGAAGCGCGGCGGCGCCGTCGCAGCGCCTCTGAAGAGCATGAATGCCGTGCAGCGACGACCGCGGGACTCGCAGCACGGAAGAGAAAAATTTGAAGGTTGTGATGATAGGCATAGTGACCGTCACGTATAATAGCGCCGAGGTAATCGACGATTTTCTGTCTTCCATCGATGGTCAAAAATTCACCGATTGGCGGCTGTATGTCGTGGATAATGCGTCGAAAGATCGGACCCTCGAAAAAGTCAGACCCAAAGCGGCCGCCGACGCGCGCATCATCATTATCGACAAGCCTGACAATCTCGGCGTCGCCGTCGGCAACAATCTGGGCACACGGGCAGCATTGGCCGACGGATGCGAAACCGTCCTGCTGCTCAATAACGACACCGTCTTCCCCGCCGATCTTTTGTCGGGCATGCGGGCCAAGCTCGACGAACTCGACGCGGATATGATCATCCCCAAGATCCTGTATTTCGATCCGCCGACCAGGCTCTGGGCCTGCGGCGGCGCGTTTCGCCCCTCCCGCGCGATAGCGAACATCCACTTCGGCGAAGACGAGGAAGATGTCGGGCAATATGACACGGCGCGCCGCGTCGACTATTCGCCGACATGCTGCATGCTCATCCGAAAGTCCGTTTTCGATCGCATCGGCCTGATGGACGAGAATTTCTTTGTCTACGCGGACGACGCGGACTTCTGCTACCGCGCGAAAAAGGCCGGGATACGGCTCTGGTATACACCGACGCCGATCCTGTTTCACAAGGTGAGCAGCCTGACCGGCGGCTTCTCCGATTTCGCGATCCTGCACGCGACCTATGGTCGGGTTTATTTGATCCGCAAGCATCTGGGCCTGCTGGCACATTTCTGGCTGCCGATCTACCAGCTGATGTTTCTCATCCGCATTGTCATGCCGGGCTACGGCTGGAAGCGCTTCCGCCTCCTGCGGCAGGCCTACCGGCGCGCCATGGCGCAGCGCATCTCCCAGACGAACCCGTCGTAGCGGTCAATCAACCGCGAGCGCGCGCAGAGGGCCGCAAGCGCTGTCAGTGCGCGCCGTCGCGCGTAAGGACGACCCTGATCGTCTTGAACAGAATGACGATATCCAGCCAAACGGACCAGTTGCGCACGTACCATTCATCGAAGGACGCGCGATCGAGAAAGGTGGTGGAACTGCGTCCACTGACCTGCCAGAGACCGGTTATGCCGGGGCGCATCTGGCCATACAACGACATATCGCCTTCATAGGCCATTATTTCGCGCTCCAGTATGGGGCGCGGGCCGACGATGCTCATATCGCCACGCAAAACGTTAAAGAGCTGCGGGAGTTCGTCGATGCTGGTGCGCCTGATCCATGCCCCGACCGCGGTCACGCGGGGATCCTTGGCCAGCTTGAAGTTATTGTCGACGTAAGTCTGGAACAGATCGGGATTTTCCTGCCCCCATTCCGCCAGGATGGCGTCGGCGTTGTTCACCATGCTGCGGAATTTATAGAACTTGAACGGCTTGACGCCGCGGCCGATTCGCTCCTGCGAATAGATGATGGGCGTCCCGTCACCGAACCAGATCAGGACCGCGACGATCATCAGAAGCGGCGCGAACGAAATGATGGCGGCCAGGGCCAGGCCGATATCGAGGCATCGCTTGATCGTCCGGGCGGAGAGCGCGCGCGCCAGATTCAAATGAATGAAGATAAAATCCCGCCCCATGACGTGATGGATGTCGGAATAATGAACTGGCACCCCCCGCAAATGAGGGACAACGACACATTCGTCAAATTTTCTGGAAATTCGATCGACCAAAAGACCCAGCTGACTTTCGTTGCTGTCTAACGCAATATAAATCGTCGCATTGTCGAGCTTATTCTGATTCACGTAAGAGAAGAATTCTTCTACATGCATGATGTTTCGGCTGGCCAACTGCTCCGTTATTCCCATATTGAGGGAAAATTCGACGGGCGCGACATAGCCGATGATTTTTATCAGCATAAACCGGTCGGCCAACAACGTTTTCGTCACCTCGACGGCATTCTCGCTCGTACCGAAGATAATGACCGGCTTACGCACACCCAGCACCACCAGCATTTGGCGGTATAGGATTCTGAAAGAAATCAGTACACCCGCAAGAATAATCCAGCTGAATATCAAGTCATACAGACGGGCGTCTCTACCAATAAATATCACCGTGAATATGACATCAAACAAAGAAAAATACAAAATTATACTAATAGCGACGCGCATCTCCTTCAAGAAATAAACGCTAGAAGCATAGCCCAGACGAAACTGATAAAGAACAATATAAATTAACGAATATATTAGTATGCCTCCGAACGCGGGGCTGCGCATATATTCCAGCGCAGAGAAATTATAGTTACTAGAAAGATATACGCTGTATATTGCAAAAGAGGTTAGAAATGCAATAAAGTCAACCAAAGACTGCGCATGGCGGCTCATCCAGTGCCGCGAATAGTCGCGTTTACAATTACTAAACGCCGACAAATCCAAAGAAGCGCTCAAACTACCACTATGCATATTCAAGAAGCCCTAACGACTTTTCTCTCAGAAGTTTTTCCCTGACAGATTCACATCTTTTACGAGAAACTCCATTATATTACCACGCAAAACTAGATATTCGCCATCCCCGGAACGGAAAATCATTTCCGATATCGGGCCTACTACCCATCTGCTCATAGCAGATAAGATATGAACAAATTTCTAGTTGCTTACGAAAGACACATTTTGGGCCGATTCAGCTTATCACGCGTGGCGGCCCCCTCAGCTCAGAGCGCCCAGATGTCGCAGGAGCACCGTGACCAGCCCCTCCAATCCGACCTGATCTTCGACATCGAAACGGCCGGGCCTCGGACTGTCTAAATCCAATACGCCTAAAATTTCTCCGCCGCGTGTGAGCGGGATCACAAGTTCGGAGCGCGAGTTCGCGTCGCAGGCAATATGGCCCGGGAAAGCATGGACGTCTTCGACCAGCACGCTGGCGCGGCGCTCGACCGCAGCCCCGCAGACCCCCTTGCCGACCGGAATGCGCACGCATGCCGGTTTGCCCTGGAACGGCCCGAGGACCAGTTCGCCGCCGCGCAAAAGATAAAAGCCCGCCCAATTGAGGTCGTCGAGTCCGTCCATGACGAGTGCCGCGGCGTTGGCGAGATTCGCCACCGGATCCGGCTCGCCCGAGAGCAGGGCCTCAAGCGACACTGCTAACTCGGCGTACCGTTCGGTCTTGCCGGCATCGGCGGAGTGTTTCGCGACGAACATCCATCAAATCCTTATGGCACGGGCAGCCGACCGACGGCGACGGCCGACGAGATCGACCGCCTGCAATCGACAATGGACGCTATGGAGCGTCCGCCTGGAACCGATCAATTTGCCGCAAGGTAAGCGCGCTCATGTCCCCCTTGTCCCGGTAGGCCTGGAACCACTCGACGATAGTCGAGAGGGCCTGATCCAGGCCCCAGCGCGGGCGATAGCCAAGCTGAAGCGCCGCCTTGGTCGTATCGAGATACAAATAGTGCGCTTCGTGCGGCGCCGGCGCCTCGTCCAGCCGCCAGCGGGAATTTTCGCCCCAGAGCTGGACGAGCCGATCGGCGATCCATGAAACCGGACGGGCGTCTTCCTGCGCCGGCCCGAAATTCCAGCCCTCCGCAGCCTTCACCCCGTTGCGCCACAGGCTTTCGCATAGCAGGAGATAACCCGAGAGCGGCTCCATGACATGTTGCCAGGGACGCACCGCATGAGGCGAGCGGATCAGCGGGACCTTGTCCGTCATGAAGGAACGAACGAGATCGGGAATGAGGCGATCCGTCGCCCAATCGCCCCCGCCGATCACATTACCGGCCCGGCCCGAAGCCAGCGCCACGCTGTGGCGCGCAAACTCAACCGGATTGAAGAACGAGGAGCGGAAGGCGGCGGTCACCAACTCCGCACAGGCCTTGCTGTTGCTGTACGGATCATAGCCGCCAAGACCGTCGTTTTCGCGATAGCCCCAGGTCCAACCGCGGTTCTCATAGCATTTGTCTGTGGTCACCACGAGCGCCGCCCGAACGCTGCCAGTCTGCCGGATCGCCTCGAGCAGGTGGGTCGTGCCCATGACGTTGGTCGCATAAGTGCCGACCGGATCGACATAGCTTTCGCGGACCAGGGCCTGCGCGGCCATGTGAATGACGATCTCCGGACGGACCGCCGCCACGGCCGCCTTGACTGCCGCGAAATCACGGATGTCCTGGATCCGATGGGATGCCAGGGTCTTTTCGACCTTGGCGAGTTCGAACAGCGATGGGCTCGTCGGCGGCTCGAGCGCAAAGCCATGCACCTCGGCGCCGAGTTGGGCGAGCCACAGGGACAGCCAGGAGCCTTTGAACCCGGTGTGCCCGGTCAGAAAGACCCGGCGCCCGCGCCAGAACTCGGCCGAGGGCGTCATTTCCAGACTTTCCAAGGCGCTTTCCCCGATGCCCACAATTCGTCCAGATGGGTCTTGTCCCGCAACGTATCCATCGGCTGCCAAAAACCATCGTGCCGAAAGCCCTTGAGATTTCCTTCCCCCGCAAGCCGCTCCAACGGCTCCCGCTCCCAAATGGTTTGATCGTCGGCAATGTAGTCGACGACCTTGCGCGACAGAACGAAGAAGCCGCCATTGACATAGGCGCGGTCGCCGATCGGCTTTTCTTCGAAGGAATGGATGCTGTCGTCATCCAAGAGCGAAATCGCCCCGAAGCGTGCGGTGGGGCGGGTCGCCGTCAGGGTCGCCAGCTTGCCGTGCTGCTTGTGGAAATCGATCGCGCCCCGGATATCGACCGCGCCGACGCCATCGCCATAGGTCAGGCAAAAGTCATCGTCGGTCAGGTGATGGGCAATCCGTTTGATACGGCCGCCGGTCATCGTCGCCTCCCCGGTATCGATCAGCGTGACGCGCCAGGGATCGGAGTAGTTCTGATGGACCTTGGTAACACCGGCTTCCATGTCGATCGTCACGTCCGACATATGCAGCGCATAGTTGGCGAAATACTCTTTAATCATGTAGCCTTTGTATCCAAGGCAAATGATGAAATCATTCAGCCCGAAACTCGAATATATCTTCATGATATGCCAGAGTATGGGGCGACCACCGATTTCGACCAAAGGCTTGGGACGGATGTCGGTTTCTTCCCGAAGTCGCGTTCCAAAACCTCCAGCCAAAATAACTACCTTCATTTAACTTACCTTTATTTTCAGATGCTAAACATCGCAAGACTTGGCCAGTCCGGTGGCCGCCACAGGCACGCCCGCATCGGCGCTCCCGACGGTTTGGACGAGCGACCCGCAGATGCCGGACAGATTTCTGCTTCTGATCTATTCCAAGAGTGATGGTTATGCCAAGGCCGAATTGGGCCGCTCGCTCCAGCTTTCGCCAGAGCTTCCCGCCGCGCCGGACCCATCGTCACCGTCTGCGGGCCGCGTGAGCGGCCAGCACGGCCCATGTGTGGATCATCCTTGCCGGTATATCGCCCTGAGCGGGCCGGCGTCGGCGGCCGCCAGGGTGAACCCGACATGCCGACGGCCGATCCTTTCTCAGGACTTTCCGTCGATCGGCGGCAATGTGCTTCGATAGCGCGCCATCAGCCCGAAGAGGGCAAACGCGCGCCAGTATCGTGGGACGTAGAGGCGTGGGCGCCATAGGCAGCGCAAGAGCCAGCCAAGATAGGCCCGATCCGCCCAATCGGAGATCGCCACCTGGTCGCCGCTCAAAAAGGCAATCGCCGCCCCGATGCAATGTATCCCCGGGAGATAGTCGAGATTGTCCTTGAGGTAAAGGCCCAACCTCTCCTGGGTTCCGCCGCCGATGGTTACGACCACATGGTCGGGACGGATCTGACGGATCGCCGACAACAGCGCTTCATCAACGATCTGAGGCCCATAGTGAGGCGCGATATGGATGCAATTGTCCGGCACTTCGATTTTTCTGGACCGGATGTACGTTAGATTGCATTTGGAACTGTCGACGCCGGCCATGACCCAAAAGGTACGACCCGGGAATCGAGGTTCCGCCCGCTCAAAAAATTCCCGCAAATAAAGCAGTCCGGAAACCCGCCGTATCGGCCGACATCCCAGCAACCGCCAGATCAGGACCATGTATGCGCTATCGGCGATGACAACGTCGGACCGAAGCAGAGCCTGGCGATACCCGAGATTCGTACAAATATCCCGCAGGGCCGGGGCGGAGGGCGCCGTAAGAAGCCCCCCCTTCATCATGCGGTCGACGACGTCCTTTACATCACAATCGAGGAAATCAATTCCGAGAATCCTTTGGCTGGTGAGAACTTCTTTCACACCGCGATTCAGGTTTCCCACATCAGCGGTATGTTGGGTCTCCGTCGCGCTGACCATTCCCCGCCAAACTCCGAAATGTGCTTATACGGCGTCGCCACCAAAGTGAGACTTATCCGTGCCGGATATAACAATCAGTCATGAGTCTTTAACACGATTACTATCCAACGAAGAACGATCGCATTCAATAAATTATCACCGCATCACGCCAAGTTTTTGCATTTTCCCGGTTATGGCCGCGACCGGTATTTCTCTGATGCAGGAATATGGATGATCCTCGCGAGTACAAGTTGGCTGGTTCATGCATGGATAACAAGAAGGCGGCGCCGAATTGCTTACGGTCAGCGTCCCCGGCGGAGTCCAGACGGTCGGGATATTCGCGCCATAGAGCATGATCGTCGGCGTGCCTATCGCGTGAGCGGCGTGTATGCCGAAGCTGTCGAGACCAACCAGGGCCCGGACGCCCTGCAAATTGCGAAAGAAGCTTGCCAGCGACCCGGTGAAAATTTCGACACCAGGGTCATCGACGCTCGGCAAACATGCCTCCAGATAACTGCGATCTGCCGGCGCGCCAAACACCGCGACCCTCAAGCCGCTCGCCCGGATGATGGCGATCAACTCCCGCCATCGTTCCGGAGGCCACAATTTGCATTCCTGACTGGCCGTCGGCTGTATGCCGAGCTGGTCGCCTCCGGGACGATGGGCATAGGGTTCGCCGGAAGCGTCGTACAGTCGAGATCGGGCCGGCGCCGCGGCCTTAAGAGCCGAGGCGACCCGCTGTACCGCCGAATAGACACTATGCTCGTCGGCGGCCACCCGGATCAGATTGGGCACATAGCCCTCGCATCCGCGCTGCACCATTTTCGCCTGGGGATGCCCATTTTCCCACGCGACGCCCGTATTGGTGGACGGCGAGATCGCCCAGCCCAACAGATTCTCGCGGAAATCGCCGGAGACATGGACCACCTGGTCGAAACGCATTCGCCGCAACGTCGCGATGGTCCGCGCCAGTTTCAGACCGGTTGAAAAATTGAAATTCTTGGCCGTTCCCATCGGAAACGACGCATAGAAGACCTCGGAGACCAACGGGCTATTTTCATAGATTTCGCGAAATTCAGGGCGCGTCAGAACAGAAATGCCAAGGTCCGAATCCGATCGACCGAGCGCCTCTATCAAGCCTGTCCCGACGACCGCATCTCCGAGATTCCGTGCTTGAATATAGAGAATGCGCCGTCTCGAATTTTTCTTTTCTTCACGCGTACGCCGTCGATCCGTAGAAAACTCTATGGGCATTGCTCCACCTTCGTACTCCAATGCACCAGTGGGAAGCAGGTCGTCGAGTCATCACGCCGCATTTTCAGGCATGGGCTTGGGACATGAGTCCGCGCGCTTTCAACTCGGTTACGGCCCGGTCCAAACGGTCTTCCTCCAACGGCTCCCCGAGCGCCCAGGCTGCGAACCGGCGCAACCCTTCCTCAAGCCCAATTTTCGGTGTGAAGCCGATCGCGGCGCGGGCCGCGGAGATATCGGCATAGCAGTGCCGGATATCACCCAAGCGAAATTCGCCGGTCACGACCGGCTCGATCGAGGAGCCCATCACTTTGGCCAAAACACGAGCCAAGGTGATGACCGAGGTCGGCTCGCCCGCACCGATGTTGAACACGCCATAGCCGGACAGCGGTTGCAGCAAGGACTGCGCGACCGCATCGACCACGTCGTCGACGTGCACGAAATCCCGGCTCTCCAGGCCATCCTCATAGATCGGCAACGACAATGACCGCCGGATACGGGTCGAAAAAATCGAGATGATCCCGGTATAGGGATTTTTCAGCGATTGGCCTTCGCCATAGACGTTCTGGAAGCGGAGCGCGACGGCCGGGACACCGGCAGCTTCACAGGCGATCCGCACAAGATCCTCCTGCGCCGCCTTGGTCGCCGCATAGATCGACGCCGGACGGATCGGCGCATCCTCCCGGGTGGGCACAGGATTCAGCGTACTTTGGCATAGGCCACATAAGGGCTCCCACTGACCGCCCTCCATGTGCGCTCGGACACGCGTCGAGGGCGTCTGCAGCGTAGAGCATTGGGTGCAGACGTAGCTGCCTTCGCCATAGATTGACCGGCTACTCGACAGAACGAGGCGCCTCACCGGTGTTTTGAGCGCAATCATACGTTCCAAGAGCAGTGCGGTGCCCTGGGTGTTCACCGCATTATATCGGGCGATCTGATACATGGACTGGCCGGTGCCGGTCTCCGCTGCCAAATGCGCGATCGCTTCGACCCCGTCCAGCGCCGCATCGAGCCCCTCCCCGGTCGCGATATCGCCCCGCACGACCCGCACATCGGTGGCAGCGGACCACGGAAGCGACAAATTCGGTAACGTGCCGTGGATTTGTGGGCTCAGATTGTCCAGAACAACGACCGAATGTTCGAGTTCCAACAGCCTTGAGACCAAGCGGGACCCAATGAAGCCGCATCCACCTGTAACGAGAATATGCACGAGACCTCTCACACTCAGGATAACCGGGAAATCCCAATCCAGTCTTTACATCGCTCAAATTTCCACGGGCCGCAAGATTAACCAGCTTCGATTTGCCGCCCAGGCATCGTGTGCTTTACACGGGATTCATCGCCGCCGATGCACCCGCCAGCCCCGTCAGATCCCTCAGCCTACAACCGGTGAGATTCTTACAGGGGCCGCATTTTTGGGCCGGATCATTTGTCGAACCAGAGATTTCCAATCCATTCCAACGAAACAATAAAATACGATAGTCTGGACAATGATTTTTAAGGAAATCTCGAAAGGATCCCGCCACATATTGAGAGACTCTATAAATATCGCAACCAAGACATAGGATTTTATCTTCTTTGAAAAACTGACCTTTGAAATTGTTAACAATATTACCGGAAACAAGAAAGGAGCAACCCAAGGGTTAAGAAATATGTATATGGAAGATGCGAATAAAGCCATAGCCCCCACGGGAGAGCTAGTATCGAATCCCGCCTCTGTCGCCATATTTATTTCCCGGTCCTTTTTTTCTGGCACGAAAATATCACGGATAAAGCCAGGGACAAGCGAAGCCGTAAGATCGACTACGGCATCGACAGGATGGTAAAATTGATGGGCGCTCTCGTCATGAGACAGACTATCCGCAATATTGAGTGTCAGCGCCGTGAGGGAACTTTCATAGGCGAAGGAACTGAGCGCACCGAATTCCTGCACGGCCCCACCAGACCTCGCAATTCCAACGAGAGTTCCGATCCCGATAATCGCGATCGAAAAAATAGACACGAACAGGAATCTTATTTTTTTCTGATATAACATCAGAAATAACAATACAGATAGCTCTTTAATAAGAATTAATCGCGTTCCTCCAAGCAATCTCAACAAAAGAACAAAAGAATAAAAGAAAGATTCCTTTGATACTATTGAACCTTCTTTTTTTGCGATAAAAATGAGAACGGTGCAGGAGAAAAACAGCTCGTAAAATCCACCGAGCATGCCCCAAGAGATACTCTGCCCACTAGATGGATCTGTCGGCGCCGATGCAAGATAGTTTCCAGTAAAAATACTGCCATTGGCAGCCATCAATGCGATTTGAAATACCGCAGAGATAATCCCCGTACCGTAAAAGAAAAATAACATGCGCTTCGATGACCCGAGCCTCAATATCTCTCGGCTCAGCACATAATCTCTAACTATATTTCCGATGCCGAAAATTTTATCAAGGCACAGCAGCACCACTAAAAACACAGTGAACAGAGCGGATTCCTCCAGAAAATTTTCTGGAAAGATATATTTCGCCAATACCGGCGTCGCCAAATAAGCGTAACTAATGTAAGGCCCGATGGAGTATAGTATAATCGGCCAAACGATAATTGCCAAAAAATTCATTTTTACGCATAGCCTTACTATTAAGGCGATATTCAAAATATATAATGCTATGATTTCAAAAAAAAGACTATCAAATTCAAATATTTCCATAACATCTTCCCCGTCGATGTCGAATTTACGACCTTGGGCCCTCGCATCGCTGACATCCAGTGTATGCCGTCATTTCAATTCCAGGCTTGCCGCGACACGCCGCCGCGATCCAAACCGTCAAGGCGCGGTCAGGCTATTCCATTCCTGCCCCAGATGCCCCGTATCGTCGCCATAAGTCTCCCAATAGAGCTGCTTTGGGCTATCCAGCAACTGGCCGCCGTCTCGCGTCAAGGGCCGGTAGAGCGTACCGATCGACGACCGACTGGGGAATGGCGTGATGAGATCGATCGGGATACTGATGAAGAGCCCCTTGTCGAAAGTTCCTTCGCCATATTTCGCGGCCGAGACGTTCGTGATGGTAAAGAACCCGCCGACCCGCACGCCGCTCTCGAATTCACGCGACATTTGATAGGTGAAGCCCACGTCACGCGCCAGATACCGTCCAACCGTGAGCGTACTCTGCAACCCATACCACGGCATATCGTAATAGAGGCTCACCTGGGCGGTGGCCACATTATAGCTCTGAAAGCTGAATTGTTCGTGGAACCCGCGCTTGTAGAGCTGGTTCGCCTCCAGACCAAGCGCCCAGCGCGAACCGTAGGGCCTGTACAAGAGTTCGCCATCGACGCCACCGTACATTTCCTCCAGCAGACCGCCGGTCACGCGACCATAGAAATCGCCGCCCAGGCGCGTCTCATAGTCGGCATATAGGCTTTGGATACCGTACTTCCCGTCTTTCAGATATTGCGCGATATCGCTGCGCACATGGGGTAGCAGGCTGTTCGAGGGATTCTGCAGGCGTTTCAGGTTGTCCAATATATTCGCGCCGAATTCGCCCGACAGCGTCAGCCCCGGTCTGACCTGTAGGTCGGTCGACAGGCCCGCATAAAGCGAATAGAGGAAGAACCCGTCGGGGCCGTTCAGCTGTGACTTCAAACGCGGACGAACGCGATAGGAGAAGTCGGGATAGACGTCCTTGTTCTCGACCGCGCCATCGCCCAACTCCCCGCCGCCATTGAACTCCGCATGCGCAAACACTTCGGCGGCGGAGCCGGTGCCGGTGAAGGCCCGCTGCAGGTCGGCCCGACGCATCCGCACGCGCATGACTTCGAGGCCTCCCTCGATATCCGCGATCGTTATTTCCGTCACCTCGACGGGCGCGCGGGCATCGATGATGCGTGCCGCATCTCCGAGCGCCTTCGGTGCATAGCGATATCGATAGTTGCCGAGGCGCAAAATCGCCTCGTGACCTTTGATTTCGAAGGTATATCCGATCATCTTCGCGGCCTTGAGGTCGTCGAAGATGGCCTGAGCGACGTCGCCGTTCAGATGCTCGATCGTTCGGCGAGGCGCTGGTGCTGGCGCTGGTGCCGGATTTTGCGCTTGGACGCTTTCGCCCACGCGGCCGATCATTGCGGCAGTCCGCTCGAGCGACGGCAGATCGAGTTCGAACCGTCGTTCGCTGCCGGCCTCGTCCAGCGTCAAGCTCGCGTGGTCGACGGCGGGCTGCAGTCGGCCCGCCATACGCGCAAATTGGCCAAGATCCTCATAGACGTTCGAATGCGCATCGGCCAGACGAACCAGGGTGACCTGACGCACGCCGCCCACGGTGCCCATTGAAAGCAGCCTGAATCCGAACCGATCGGCGGTCCGCCCCAGATCGCCGACCGCGCTCCAAGTCTCCGGCGGCATCGGCTCCGGCACCTGATCCGCACGCGGTAGGACGCGCCTCGCAGCATTCGACGGGCCTGCAGCGATATTTGTCGCCTTGTCCTTGAACGCCACTTCGTCGGGGGGAATCGGCGCCACCGGCGCTCGCGCCGGGACGGCCTCGGCGGCCGGCTTCGGCGCCTCCGCGCCGGTCCTGGTGGCGAAGTTCGTCTTGAAGCCGACCCGCACCATCGCCGTGTCTTCGCGTTCGACGCCAAAGGACAGTTCGAGGCCGGATCCGAAGGGTCGATAGACGAACCCGGCATCGATCGGGCCGGTCGGCCGGATGTCCGGAAATTCACCAAAACTATCGTTGCGAAAATCGTTCGGATTGAAATCGAGCTTGAAGATCAGGCCGTCGATCGGGGTCTTGTACTCGAAACCCCCGAACAGGGACATGTTGGGCCCCGTGAAGAAATCGGTGCGGAAACCGCCGGCCTGATTGATCGGGTGCCGGTGATCGAAGTGACTGGACAGTAATGTGAAGGGATTGGGGAACATCGCGTCGCTGGCCAGTTGCCCCCAGCCGAGGCCGAGCGTGACGTCGAAATCGCCATAGCGCTTGGTCGCGACCAGATATTCCTCGTCGAACTGTCCCAACTGGGCGAAATCGCTGATACCCAGCGTGATGTCCGGCAGCGTGTCATCTTCCTGCCAAAGCCGGAATCGCAAATCGAACCCGCGATCTCGGAAACTTTGATGGCCGCCAAATCCCGACCCTAGGCCATAGAGCCGGTTGGTGACCTGCGTCGTCCGGAACACGCCTTCCATCCACGGGAACAGATTTCCAGAAAACGCGAACCGATGATAGGGCGTCACGAAGCTGGCTTCACCCCGAACGTCGCCTTCGTCGCCCATGCGTGCCGACGGCACCTGCCACAAGCCCATCCCGCCGAAATCGCTCTGCGACGGATAGAATCCCTGACCGGGAACGAGGATCGAACTCAATTCGCCGTCCGCCCACGCTGACGTGGCAAAGCAGAGTGCCGCCACACCCGCCATCAGCCGGAGCAGATGGCGGGCGAAGCGCGTTTTTGGAACAGCCACGGAAAGTCTCGGATCTGACCGGGATGCCTCTTAGTTGTTGATGACGGCGAGGGAAGCGGCCGTGATCGCCACTTGGCTCAGCACCTGCGTCACGTCGCGGAGCACCGACAGCGTATCCGGCGACAGGTCGCGCGGCACGACGACGGTGCTGCCCGGTGGAACCGTAATCCTGGAGAAATTCCACATCGAGGAATCGACCGGCTCGGCGGCTCCGTTCGGCAGGACGACGAACACGTGGCTCTCGTCTGCCGTGCTGAGATAACCACCGGCATGCTTGATATAATCCGCGGGCGAGAGACCGGCCTCGAACTGCTGCGAACTCGGATTGAGCACATCGCCGGTCACGGACACGGAACTCGGACGCTTCGGCATGAAAATCTTATCGCCCGGTTCCAAAATGATATCCAGGTCGGGGCGGGAGGCGAGGGTCGCAGGATCCGCCTCGAACACCACCCGGCCGAGAGGTTTCGCCGATTTCAATTCCGACTGGGCAGATTGCAGCGATGCCACCACCGAGGCGGTCGTGTTCGAATTAGCCGACGAGGCGTTGACGACCGCCGAGGTCAGCCCGGCATCGACCTGTCGGATGCTTCGATCGATACCATCCTGTTCGGTTTTCAGCGCCGACGCCCGTGTGAGCACCGCGCCATAGGGATAGGCATCGTCGGTCAGTCCGCCGGCGCGGCGGATCAGTTCCGACAGTTTCTCGCCGCGGCGGATATCGAACAGGCCGGCCTGCTTGAATTCGCCGGCAAGGGCCACCGGGCCGCTATCCCGGCGGTCATAGACGGAATTGAAGTGGATGACGTCGCCGGTGAACAGCGGCACCCGGGCAAAATCGGCACGCGTCAGGCTCAGCGTCTGACGATCGACGTTCGCGCGCCCCTGCGGGCCGTCGATGGTGAAGTGGGACACTTCGACGTTCTTGAAATCCGCGGCGCGGGTCACGCCGCCTGCGGCCTGCTCGACCTCGGCCAGCGTCGCTTCCCCGATCGGATAGATGCCCGGGCGACGGACTTCGCCGCGCACCATGAGCGCGTGCTCAACCAGAAACGGCAGAAGATCGGGATACCGGCTCATGATGGCCGGGCACGGCAGCACGCTCTGCACCATGACGGCGTCGGCCGTCGTCGCCAGTTGAACCGCGTTGGCAAACCGCCCGCTGCTGTCCGACTGAACCACCGACGCCAGACTTTGCAGCGCCGGGCAGCCGCGCGCCCGCGGCAGCCGCATCAGGGGCTCACCGTCGGCGGGCAGGCTCGGATCGAACGGATGAGGATAGGCATCGACCGACGGATCGTTGGCACCGCGTGGCGAAGAGGAGACCAGATACGGATCGTCATAAACGGGTTGCTGGGTCTGCCGCCCGTTTTGCCTCAGCGCGCTGCCGGCGGTATCGGTCAGCGCCGCGTTTGCCTGCCCCGCGGTCGCTTGGGCATCATTCTGCGCGGAATTCGAATTCCGCGTCGATGACTTGCTCTCGGTGTTCGACGGCGCCTCATGCTGAATGAGCACGGATTCACCTGCGCCGAGCGGCCGGCTTGCCATAAGGCTGGGCGGCGTCGCGCCGGTCAGCACGGATTGGACATCCGCCGACGTCAAATAAGCGATATCGTCCTTGCCGAGGATGATCAGCGTATCAAGGCTCTGCAGCGGGTAATCGCGCGTACCGGCCAGGACCGCCCCCAAGTTGATCGCCTCCATACTTCTGATCTGGGTCGTCGGGTCCACCTTCAGCAGGATGGCCAGGGGCAGATAGGGGTCGATGCCCAGCACAGACCCGTTGCCAAGCAGCGCCCGCACGGTTCCGGCCTGCACCAGCGCCCGCTCGCCCGAAACCCGCACCCGGCCATAAAGGCTGACCTGGTCGACCTGGACGTTTTCGCGCTTGCCGACCAGGAGAATATCGCCCGGCGCCAAGGTCAGGCGGCTGTTTTCCTCGATTTCTGTCGTCCGCTGCCGGCCGGACGCATCGAACGAGATGCGGATGAGCCGGTTGCCGGCCGGCCGCAGGAAGCCCCCCGCAAGCTCGACCAGCGATCGGGTCGCGATGCCGCCACGCGGAATCTCATAGATTGCCGGCCGGCCGACCTCGCCGGCAATCGCGACGGTCGCGCCAAGCGGGGCGACCGAGATCTGGTCGCCCTCGACCAGATTGAGGTCGAGCCTCTCACCCGTTCTGATCAGCAAGCCGTAGAGATCGATCGTCCGGGTTTGTCCGTCGCGGGTCAGCGTGATATTGCGCAGGCTCGCACCGGGCACCAACTCGCCGCTCAGCGCATCGACCAGCGTCGAAAACGCACTGAGCCGCTTCTGGCCGGGCATCTTCACGTCGCCCGTCACCAGGACGGTGATCTGGCGAACCTCGCCCAGCGACACGAAACTGTCGGTGTTGACGTAGGAACGCTTTACGACGCTGTCCAGATCGGCGCGGAAATCCCCGAAGCTGCGACCGACCGCCGGTACCGGCGGCAGATCGGGCAACACCACCTGGCCATCCCTGCCGACTCGTGTCCGATAGCTGCGGGAGACCTGCCCCCGCAGCGTCACGACGATCTCGTCGCCGAAGCCCATCACATAGCTATCGCGAATGGCGCCCGTAACCATGCCCGTGGTATCCGGCCTGCGGGTAAAAACATCCCGGCCGTACAACCGCAGCGGAGTGCTCGCCCGCGAAGAATAATCCTGCTCAAGCGGCGTCGCCGGCTGCTCGAACCGCTGCCGCGGGCCGGCGCGCAAGTCGCTTTGATTCCGCGATGTGCCGTTGTCGTTGAGATTCTGCTCGTCGTCGGAATTCTGGTCGCCGCTCTGACCGCGGCGGTTTCGGGTCGTCGGCAGCGGCTGCTGCACCGAAGTCTCACCATTATCATTATACCCGCCCTGGTCCTGGTCCTGGCCCTGGCCCTGCTGCCGTTGCAGCTGATCCAGCAGCGATTGCGGCACCTGCGGCAGGTTTTGCGCCTGGGCCTCCGGCGGTGCCGACGAGGCTGCAACCGAAAGTCCGAGGATGATGGTGAAAACGACGCGGCGACCAGCTAGCATAATGAATTCCTATGGCTCGGCCCAGACAGGTTAATTCGTGACAATCATTTCACAAAAGATAACGCGTCGGTCCGCCCTGCTCGGTGCGGGGACGTTTCTACTGGCAGGCTGCGGCAACTCCCGCAATCCGAATCTTTCTGCGGCGTTGGATCTGGCCCGTAAATATCTCGCCGACCGGGCTTTCACTGACGCGGACGTCGAACGCATCCCGTTCGCCAGCATCGGCGTTCAGGTCGGCAGCGCCTCCGAGGCGCTGGTCGTGCTCGCGACGGTTGACGGTGACACGCTGAGCTGGATCGCCGCCGACCATTCGCTGATCCAGACGCGAAACGGCCGGATCGTGCGGTTCAGCAGCCGAGACATCGAGGTGGTGACGGTGCCGGGCAGCGAGGATCCGGTGGCAAATGGTGCCGTCGCGCCCGGAAATTTCATCCGGCTGCTCGACTTCCCCAAACCCAAGCTCTATTCGGTGCCGGCCGAATCGAGTCTGGTCGCAAGCGGCCCGGCGCGCGTCGCCCTGCTGCATGGCGAGATCCTGACGCGGAGTTTCACCGAAACCGGCATCAGCCATCCGCTCGGCTGGGATTTCGAGAATCACTTTTATCTCGACCCCGACAACAAGCGCGTCTGGCAATCGAACCAGACCGTGACGCCGCAGTTACCGCCGATCAAGATTCGCGTGCTTCGTCCGTATGCCGGCGACATAGCTTGACAAGATCCCCCGGATCCGCCGGCAAGCCCCCTCGCCCGGCCGGCCGGTTATATACCATCGGGAGGGCCCCCGAGAAGGCCGCCCGCGAACCGCGTCCGGGAAATCGGAGGAGGCGCATCGGAGGATTCGATTCATGTGCGTCCTGCCATTTTCTGCTATGAGCAGGCTATCGTTCTCAACCAGCCTCGATCGCCATGCTTCCGGAAGCGGCCGCCGCCTGCATCTATCTCGCCGCCCAGACGGCCAACCTGCCGCCGCCTATCCTCATGACCATCCTCACGGTCGAGGCCGGTCACGAGGGCACGCATTCGTCCAATTCGAACGGCAGCGAAGATTACGGTCCAGGCCAGATCAATACCGTGTGGATCGACGAGATCGCCCGCACGATCCATCAATCGCCCGAGACGACCCGCGCGTTGCTCCGCTATGACGGCTGCTTCAACATTCGCGTCACAGCCAACCTGCTGCGCCGGCAGATCAATGCCGCGGGCGAGTTCTGGACCGGGGTGGGCTGGTACCATTCGCGCAGCAAGGCCGAGAGTCTCAAGTATATCCGCAAGGTGATCTCGACCGCCAAGCGGCTGTTCGGGCCCGAGATCATCGCGGCGACGCCATCACCGCAAGCGGCAGCTCCGCACCCTGGTTCCTGACATTGCCGACGGCCGGCGATACCGGCCAATGATCCAGCAGACCCTCCGGACAGGGCTGCATCATCGCCGCGGCCTCGCCGGCACTTTCGCCCAGCCAGACGGCCCAATCCGCCGGCGCCAGGATGACCGGCATCCGGTCGTGGATCGGCGCCATCACCCCATTGGCCGTCGTCGTCACCAGCGTGACGGTCCGCAGAATCTCGCCTGCCGGATCGCGCCAGGCCTCCCAGAGGCCGGCCAGGACCAGGGGCGGCCGTTCGCCGGCACCATCGGCCGGATGGGCGAAGGCGTATGGCTGCTTCGCCCCCGCGCCGGGACGATACCATTCATAGAAGCCGTCGACCGGCACCAGGCAGCGACGCCGGGCGAAGGCATCGCGAAAGGCCGGCTTCGCCGCAATCGTTTCGGCCCGGGCATTCGTCAGCGACGCGCCGATCTTCATATCCTTGGCCCAATGCGGTACCAGGCCCCAACGCAACGGATCGAGCGCGCGCGCCCCGGTCTTCGGATTGTACCGCACCGTCAGCAGAAGATCGGTCGGAGCCGCGTTGTAGCGCGGCGGCGCATTGCTCACCGGATTGACCGTGCCGAACAGCTCCGACAGGCGCTTGGGCGGCGTCACCTGGAACAGTCTACCGCACAAGAGCGTCGGCCTCTGCCGGGCAAAAACTGCCGCTGCACGCAGCGAGACGGAGAAGCTTCAATCCAACACCTTGATATTCATAGATTCTGAAACTGGTATCGGCTTTGCGATGGTTCTCGCAGGACTGCCCGAACCCGTTTCATCCGAGGAGACTTTGACCATGACCACCGCCGCCGCCGCCGCCATGATGCATCCGCGCTCGCCCATCGCCGACAGCCCCATATCCGCCCTGAAGAAGGGCGACAAGGCCGTGCAGTTCAGCTTGGCCGACGTCGGTGCCGAAGCCAAGAGCCAGGCGCAGAGCGGTGCCTCGCTGGGCCAGTTCAAGCCGACCGCCGCCAAGCCGGGTCAGGGCAACCTGCTGAGTTCTTCGCTGCTCGCCCAGCTCGCCGGCTGATCGGACAACAAAAATGGCGGGGCTACCCCCGCCATTTTCGCCGCCGGAACCCTGAAAGATCTCAGGGATTGCTGGCCGTCTGCGGATTGCCCGCCGCTTGAGCGTTCGGCAGTGCCAGGAACAGGCGCACGTCCGGCGTGCCGTTGCCGGTCATGAAGTTGTACGGCTGCTTGGTCGGATCGGTATTATACAGCCCGTCGAAGCCTGGGATGTTCCGGTGATAGAAGCGTTCGGTCGGCGCCACGGCACCGATCAAGGTCTGCACGTATCCGGTATTGTAGATATAGGTGTTGAGGTTGCCCAACCGGTGGCCGAACCGCTGCACGCCCAGTGCCGCCATGCCGGCGAATTCGGGGGCCGCGACAGAGGTCCCGATCACGCCGGCGAGTTCGCCGCCGAAGCTGATGACCACGGCACTGCGCGACCCGTCAGCCCCGCAGCTGGCATCCGTGATGCCTTCCGGGCAGCCGCCGACCTGCATGCCGACGTCCGGCACCGTGCGCATCCGGCTTTTCACCTCGTTGAAGGCGACGGCCAGACTCTGATAGTCCGGCCGGGCGAAATGCGCGCTGACACCGCCCCCCGCCGCCCAATAGCCGCCGCTCGCGTTGACGCCCAGATTATAGGGATCGTACGGCAGTTCGGGATCGCCGAAGGCGTTTTCCGACACGTATTTCGACGTCAGGGTCGCCGGCACCGTCTGCGGGCTGGGCGGCGCGGTCGTGATCAGGTTGGTACCGCCGACGCCCGTGACATGCGGCATCGACGCCGGCTCTTCCACGCCGGGGATGAACTTGCCGCCGGGCAGGCCATTGGCGTAGGTGAGATCGACGCAGCCCAGGCCGCCGCTGTCGCCCGAGCCGGCGACGAAGGTGATGCCCTGGGAATTGCCCTGCTTGAACAGTTCGTCATAGACATCGAGGATGCCGTACTGGTCGGTGCCGTCGTTGTAGGCCGCCGAATAGAACAGCTCGCAGCCGCCGAAGGACGAGCTGACGACGTCGATCTTGTTGCTCTCGACGATGCTGAGATAGGCCGACAGGACGGATTCATCGGACAGATCCGGCGTGTTGTACAGATAGACGCTGGCGCCGGGTGCCCCGCCCAGCACCTGCTGCACGTCGAGCGAGGCTTCGAACGAGCCGTCGCTGGCGGTGCTGAACGGCGCGCCGCCGTCGATCAGCACGCGGCCGGCCAAAACCGGAACCGGCGTGCCGGTCGTGGTCGTCCAATGCTCGTGGTTGAACACGGCGGCGATGTCGGAATCGAGCACGTCGGAAGACATGACGATCGCGACATTGGCGCCCTGGCCGTTGAGCTGCTTGCCGGTCAGCGGTGCCTTGGTCTGGTACGACGGATAATCGTAAGCCTGCTTCAGGTCATTGTACCAATAGGGTCCGTTCGCGGCGTAGCGGTTCTGTGGATTGGCCAGCTGGGCCGCATCGACCTTGGCCGCACGCGCATGGGGATGCATGCGGATGCTCGGCTCGAAATGCGCGACGATGGCGCCTTCCTGGGCCAGCGCTGCCGGCAGCACCAGGCCGCCCTGGGCCGCCATGCGCTTGGCGCCGGTGGCGCTCGTCATATAGACGAGACGGGTACCGAACAGCTGCTGCACGGCGGTGGCGCTGCCTTCGATGTGCAGGCTGCGCGTGTGGGTGGCGGTCACCGACAGGCCTGCCGCGGCAAGGCTGGCCGTGACGCGCGCGACCTGTGCGTCCAGCGGTCCGAAGCTGTCGTGAAACTGCTGCGGCGTCAGCCAGTGCTGATAATCGGGCGAGCCCTCCAGCTGTTGCGCGGCGAGCAGGCTGTCCAGAGCATCGACGTTGCGCAGCGGCAGGAACAGTTCGAACCCGACCTGCTGGCTCGATTGGACCTGTTCGGTGACCAGACCCGCAGCCGAAGCAGGCGTGGACATGGCAAAAGCGAGGACGGCCACGGCACCTGCTGCCGCACCGATCGCAAAACGCGAAACAAGCATGGTAATCCCCCAGTCACGTGAAGCCATTATTTTTGAGTACCGAGGCGGAGCACGGCACATGCACGACCACTCTTCCGGCGCGATCGCGTCGGGCGATGAACGTGCATTGTGAAATGAGCGGCGGGAGCGGTATCGGCAGGCGGAGGGCGCCCGTGCGGACAAATCGTCCAGAGCACATCCTGACGTAGTGCACGCATCGTTACAATTGAAACACAAAAGCCGCAGGCCGATCATGCCGGGCCGGTGTCGAATATCGCAAAATTCCATCATGGGCAGGGATCTTGGACCGGTTGACCCTGTGCGGGGCGTTTGCGATGGTGGATCCCATGTGCACAGGAACGGACAAGATCGACCCCTACGGCTTGCCCGTTCGCCGCCCGATTTTCCGATGACCGGTGAATCCATGGCCGCGCCGCCCCGGCTGCCGGAAGCATCCTCGTCGGAGGCCGGGCCGGAGCAGTTCGAGTTGCCGGTCGGGCCGCTCGAGCCGGCGCCGCTGCCGACCAGCCCCGAGGAGATCGCCGCCCTGGTTCGGCGTGCCGCCGCGCTCGAGACCAGGCTCGCCGCCGTCACCGCGCATTTCCGTCGGCGCGATGCCGCGGCCGAACGGGGCGATGGCCGCACGGGTTTGCGCGACAGCCTGAAAGTCGTCGGACGCTGGCTCGACGGCGTCTGGTGTGGGGCGCCTGTACCTGCCCCGTCCGCCCCGCCCCGCCTGCCCCGGATCTCGATCGTGACACCGGTGCTGAATGCCCGCGACACGATCGCGGAGACGATCGAGTCGGTGCTGGGCCAAGCCTATCCGGATCTGGAATATATCCTGGTCGACGGCGGCTCGTCCGACGGCACGCGCGAGATCATCGAGCGCTATGCCGGGCGCATCGACCTGATCATCGCCGAGCCGGACCAGGGCCTGTATGACGCGGTCGCCAAGGGTTTCACCCGGGCGACCGGCGAGGTGCTGGCCTGGCTCAATGCCGACGATCTCTATCTGCCCGGCGGGCTCGACCGAGTCGGGCGCCATTTCGCCGCGTTCGCCGACGAGCGCGTGGTCTATTTCGAGAATTTGCTGTCGATCGGCGCTTGGCGCTTCGCCAACCAACCGCTCGGTCTGATCGATTTCCGCCGGCTGCTCGACGGTCATTTCCTGTTCCAGGACGGGGTGTTCTTCCGACGCATCGCCTATGATGCCGTTGGCGGGCTCGACCGCACGTTGAAGCTGGCCGGCGACTGGGCGTTGTGGCTGGCCCTGGCGCGGCGCTATCCGCTGCGCCGGCTCGACGGCCATGCCAGCAGCTTCCGGGTTCGCGCCGGGCAATTGAGCGAGGATATGGCCGCCTATGAGGCCGAATGCGCCGCCATCGCCACCCGGCTGACGCCGACCCTGTCGCGCGCCGAGCGGCTGGCCGACCTGCCGGGCCATGCGGCGCTGGCGCTGGTCGAGCGGCTGGAGGCGGGCGCCGACCGCCGCTTCTATTTCCCGCTGGCGCTCGATGAGGATGTGCCGGCGCCGCGCGGCATCGCCCCGCCGGCGGCGGCGCCCGCACGCTGCCCGATCACCGGCGCCCTGCCGCAGCGGCTGTTATTTTCCAGCCCGGACACCCGCTTCGGCGAGCCGGGCATGAACGAGATCTGGTACCACCCGGGCAGCCATGCCGCGGCGATCGGACCGGAACTCGACCGGCCGACGCTGCGGCGCCTGCACGACACCCATTACGGCGGCGGCTTGCGCGAAATCAAAATCCCGGCCGAGGGCAGTCCCAGCCCGTTCCGACGCTATCGCGGCCGATCGGTCGGCCTCGCCCTGGCGATTGCCCGGCTGACGCCCGCACCGCTGCGGCGCGCGCTGGTGCCCTGGACCGATGCGACCGCAACCGAGATGAAGCGCATGTTGCGCGGTCTGCTGCCGCGCCGGACCGGCGCGCTGCGCGTGCTGGATCTTGCCTGCTTCGAGGGCGATCTGCTCGACGGCTTCCAGGCCGAAGGCTGGCGCACCTTCGGCTGCGATCCGAGCGATCGCGCTGCCGAAGCGGCGCGCGCCAAGGGCCATCAGATCTGGCCGGGCGGCATCGAGGATGCGCTGCGCGTGATCCCGGCGGCGGAGCGGTTCGACCTGGTGATCCTGGCCCATACGCTGGAACATGCGACAGAGCCCTTGGCCGCCTTGCAGCGCGCGGCGCGGCTGCTGGAGCCGGACGGGCTGATCCTGATCAGCACGCCCAATCTCGATTCGGCCCAGATCGACCGGTTCGGCCCGACCTGGGCCCATTGGCATCCGCCGTTCCATCGCTTCGTCTTTTCGGCCAAGACCCTGGCCGGCCTGGCGGCGGCGAGCGGCCTCAAATGCTTGCGCACCCGCAGCTGGTCGCATCCCTATTGGAGCTGGCTCAGCCTGCGGCTCAACGGGCTGGGGCTGATGGGCGCCGTGCCGCACGGGCTGCCGCCCGATCCGGAAACACGCGCGGCCGCCGAAACGACAGCGCTGGCCGCGCGCCTGTTCCAGGATTGGCGCGGCCGGGGCGACTATCTCTATGCCGTGCTGAAGCCGGATTTACGGAGCTGACGCCGATGGAACGCCCGCGCATCACGCTGGTCACGCCCAGCTTCAACCAGGTCCGCTTCGTCGAACATACGGTCGCGTCCGTCCTGGGCCAGCGCTACCCGCGCCTGGAATATATCGTGATGGATGGCGGTTCGACCGACGGGACGCTGGAAATCCTGAAACGCTATCGGCGCCATTTCGCCCATATCGAAAGCACGCCCGACGATGGTCCTGCCCCGGCCCTCCAGCGCGGCTTCACGCGGGCGACCGGCGAGATCATGGGCTGGGTCAACAGCTACGACATGCTGGCACCCGAGACGCTGGAATATGTCGCCTGGTATTTCGCGGCCCATCCGAAGACCGACATGATCTACAGTCATCGGCTGCTGATCGACACGGCCGACCGCGCGGTCGGATATTGGCTGCTGCCGCGCCATTCCAACCAGCAGATGCGCCGCTGGCCGCGCATCCCGCAGGAAACCTGCTTCTGGCGGCGCGGCCTGTACGAACGCGCCGGCGGCATCGATGCGAAATACCGCTTCGCCATGGATTTCGACCTGTTCGCGCGCTTCATGATGATCGGGCGCGCGACCCGGATCGACCGGTTCCTGGGCGCCAGCCGGGTCAACGCCAGCTCGACCAGCACCCGCAAGCGCTCGGTCGAAGGCGCGGCCGAGATCGACCGCATCCGCGCCGAACACGGGCTGGTGCCACGTCCCTGGTGGCCGATGCTGGCGCATCGGTTCGAACAGGGCATGGAATGGCGCGGCCGGCAGTTTGCCGAGGATCGGCGCGTGCTGCCCGGCAGCCTGCCCGGTCTCGGTTGGGACTATGACCGGCTGTGGGGCGGTACGCTCAGTTCGCCGCGCGAAGGCGGCTCGGCCTAGCGATTTATTGCGGCGGCACGACGACGATGGTCGGCGCCGTGGTCGTCGAGGTGACCGACGACGACTGCGAGTTATAGTGCGGCGGCGGGGCGTTCGGCTCGCCACCCAGGATGACCTGTCGGGCACCGGTGCCCAGGCTGAGCTGGTTCATGGCGACGGTGGTCGGCGCGCCCTTGCCGGGCTTGACCTGGGCGGTCGTCCCGTCCTGGCTGACGCCGACGATCTGACCGATGACGTTGCCGTCCGCGTCGCTGAGGCGCTTGCCGACCACGTCATGCGCGGTCAAGCCGCCGGGCGCGTCGTTGCCGCCGCCGCTGACCGGCAGCCCCTGCGACGATGATTGAGCCTGGGCGGAGGGTACCGCGGCCGACGCCGACAGCAGGGCCACGCTCGCGGCCGCAATGATCAGAAACCTCATGGGGTCCTCACTCTCTGTCCGTTCAGCCGGAAGGGGCTGTCGCCCTTCAGTGAAAACACGCGAGGAGCCGGTCGGTTCATTAACCTAGAGCGGACGGATTTCCTCGAAGGCGGTTTCGACCGACCGGGCGAAACCCGCACCATCCAGGAGAGGCGACGCGGCGAGGCGCTCGCGCATACCCGATCGCAGCAACGCCAGGCGGTCCGGATCGGTTGCCAGAGCCGCCGCGACGGCGACATAGCTTGCAGCATCGTCGGCGACGAACTCGTCGAGCCCGACCCGGTGCAGCAGGCTGGCGCCGACCCGCCCGGCGTGGCGCGTACCGGCCAGGGTGACGACCGGCACGCCCATCCACAGCGCCTCGCAACTCGTGGTCGTGCCGTTGTAGGGGAACGGATCGAGCGCGATATCGACCCGACCATAGGCCGCCAGATGCCCGTGCGCCGCGTCGATATGGCCGACCAGTTCCAGCCGGTCCGACGCCAGCCCGGCCGCCGCGAACCGCCCCTGGTGGAATTGGCGGGTCGCCGCATCCTCGAAGATCCTGTACTTCAGCAGCAGCCGGCTACGCGGCACGCGGGCCAGCAGATCGGCCCAAAGCCGCACGGTCTCATCCGACAGCTTGGCCGGATGGTTGAACGAACCGAAGGTCACGACGCCCTGCTCCCGGCACGGCGGCGGCGCTAGGGCCGGCCCGCCGGCCGGCGGGCGATAACACAGAAAGCCACGCGCGAGCCGGACCAGCCGTTCCGAGTGAAACGCGTCGGTCTGGCCTGGCGGATCGGCGATCGCGTCGGTCAGGCGGTAGTCCATGGTGGCGAGGCCGGTCGTGTTGGGATAGCCCAGCCAGCTCACCTGTGCCGGGGCGGCCCGATGGGCGAAGACCGCCAGCCGGGAATGGCCGGTATGGCCGCCCAGATCGACCAGCAGATCGATGCCGTCGGCCCGGATCCGCGCGGCGGCCGCGCGATCGTCGAGAGGGGCGATCGGGATCCAATGGTCGGACAGGGCCCGCAGCCGTTCCGTCGTCTCGTCGCCCTGACGCGTGTTCGAATAGCAGAAGATCTCGACCCGGTCCCGGTCGTGATGCGCCAGCAGCGGTTCGAGAAAATAGGCAACCGAGTGGGTGCGCAGGTCGCTGGAGACATAGCCGACGCGCAGCCGGCCCGGCCGGCGCGGGCCGAACGGCGTGGCGGGCGGGACCGCAAAACGGCCGGCCCAGTCCCGATGGGCCGCCAGCATTTCCGCCGGGGTTCGGTCCTTGGTATAATTCAGCGCCATCAGCAGATTGCTGGCTGGAACCGGCAGATCCGGACGCTGGCGCGCGGCCTGGGAATAGGCCTCGACCGCCGCCGCGATGCGGCCTTGTTCAAGGTAGAGATTGCCCAGATTGTTGAGCGTGTCCGCATCGTCCGGCCGCACCGCGAGCGCGCGGTCGTAGCTGGCGCGTGCATCCGCATAACGCCGGGCCTGCTGCAGCGCGATGCCCCGGTTGTTGAGCGCATCGACAGAGGTCGGTTCGAGCGCCAGCGCGCGATCGTAGCTGGCCAGGGCCTCGGGTCCGCGCCCCAGTGCGGCCAGGGTGTTGCCCCGATTATACTGCGCCGCCGCGAAATCCGGGCGGACGGCGATGGCCCGGTCGAAGCTGTCGAGCGCATCCTCGAGCCGTCCCAGATCGCCCAGCGCATTGCCCCGATTGGCGAGCGCCTCGGCGTAGTCCGGCCGCAGCGCCAGGGCGCGATCGAACCGTGCGACGGCATCGGCCGGGCGCCCCATCGCGCCCAACGCATTGCCGCAATTGAAGAACGCTTCGGCTAGGCTCGGGTCCAGGGCGATCGCCTTGTCGTAACTGGCCAGCGCCTCGTCGAAACGGCCCAGGTCCTTCAGGATATTGCCGAGATTGTTGAGCGCCGACGGATAGCGCGGCTGGAACGCGATGGCGCGGCGGATCAGCTTCAGCCCCTTCTCGCTTTCGCCGCCGGAACAGAGCATCACGCCCAGCAGATGCAGGGCATCGACGTTCTTCGGCTGCAAATACAGGACGCGCTCGCAATGGCTGCGGGCCTCTGCCGGCTGGCCGGCGGAGAAGGACGCGATCGCCGCGTCGAGCAATGCCGGAATGTTGCGATTGGGCTGGATTTGCGATGGTGGCATCGCCGGACTATAGCCAGCGCCGCCCGCCGGTGAAAGCATGCCACAATGAGAAACGGCACCCGAAGGTGCCGTTTCTTTGCAATTTGCCTGGTAAATTACCTGGCGTTCCGCATGGGATCTGGCGGCAGACGTTAGGCCATCGCCGAGCGGACGGACCGTCGCGCCATCCGGCTTTCGAACGGCTGGCCGCTGCGCGAGGCTTCGATAACGGCCGCGTGGCGGGCGACGCTCTCCGGCAAGTCTGTGATTCCATTGACATATCGTGCGATCGTCGCGCGCTTGCGGCCGAGCTGTTCGGCGGCCGAGGTCAACGAGAGGTTCATCCGCTGCATCCAAGCAGCCAGTTCCTCGGCGGTACGGATGTCATTGAGCGCCATTTTTGCCTCCTAAGGTCCGGCTAAAGAATGAGGGCTTCGTGCCCTCGCCCTTCCATCTCCGCAAACGCGGTGCCGATTTCGGAGGCGCCTTAAAGAAACCCGGTCGAGAGCCACGGGACGGCGGCGATCAGCAGGGTCGCCGCGAGCAGAACGGCCAGATAGGGCCAGACCCGACTCATCGCCGCGTCGGGCGAAACCCGGCCGATCGCGCAGGCGGCATAGAAGCCGACGCCGAACGGCGGGGCGAACAGCCCCATGCCCATGGCCAGCACCACGACGATGGCGTAATGCACCTCGTTGATGCCGAGGGCGCGCGCGACCGGGAACAGCAGCGGCCCGAACAGGACGATCGCCGGGATGCCCTCCAGCACGCTGCCGAGCACGGTGAACACCAGGATCGAGATCGCGAGAAAGCCCAGCGGTCCGCCCGGGACGGCACTCATGGTCGCGACCAGCGAGCGGGAGAAACCCGACTGGGTCAGCGCCCAGGCCATCGCGGTCGCCGTGCCGATGATCAGCAGGATGGCGCCCGACAGGGAGGCGGTCTCGACCAGGATCGGCACCATCCGGCGCCAATCGAACTGGCGATAGACGAACAGCCCGACCAGGATCGTATAGATGATGCCGACGGTCGAGACCTCGGTCGCGGTCGCGATGCCATCGACCACCGCGGCGCGGATCACGAACGGCAGGATCAGCGCCGGCACGGCGATGACGAAGCGCCGGCCGATCTCGCGTCCCGACGCCTTCTCGATCTTGGAGACATCGTCATGGCGGCAGCGCAGCCGCGCGACGATGGCCAGCGCCAGCGCGCCGACTGCCGCCGGCAGCAGCCCGCCGGTGAACAGGGCCGCGATCGACACGCCGGTGACCGAGCCGATGGTGATCAGCACCAGGCTGGGTGGGATGGTTTCGGCCATGGCGCCCGACGCGGACAGCAGCGCCACCAACTCGCCGGGGGCGGCCCCGCGCTGCTTCATCTCGGGGAACAGCGCCGGGGCGACCGCGGCCATGTCGGCCGCCTTGGAGCCGGAAATGCCGGAGACGAGATACATCGCCCCCAGCAGGACATAGGCAAGACCGCCCTTCACATGGCCGACGATCGAGGCCATGAAGGCGACCAGCACGCGGGCCAAACCGGTCATCTCGATCAGCAGACCCAGAAACACGAACAGCGGCACGGCCAGCAGCACAAGACTCGACATGCCCTCGTCCATGCGGCTGACCACGATGGTCAGCGGCATGCGCGTTACCACCATCAGATAGGACATGGTCGCGACGCCGAACGAGAAGGCGATCGGCACGCCGACCGCGACGCAGACCGCGACCAGGATGACGAAGAACACGATCAGATTGCCGAGGCCGAGGCTCATCAGCCAGGGCTTGGCGAACCAGAACCCGACCGCGACGGCGCCGACCATTGCGAGCGCCCCCAGCATCTGCGGCAGGGTCGAGCCGGCGACCAGACGTCGGACCGCGATCAGCAGCATCAGCAGCGCGCCGACGATGATCGCCGCGACGCGGAAACTGTCGTGGATCTCCAGCGCCGGCGTCGTGATGAACCATTGCGCCTCGACATACTCCCGCGCCGGCGAGACGATTTCGAGCACGAACACCGCCACGACCGCGGCGGCCAGCGCGCGCAGGCGCGCCTGCCAGATCGGCGGCAGCAGCATCGCCACCGCCGTCAGCCGCATATGCTCGTCGCGCCGAAGCGCCACGACCGCGCCCAGCATGGCGAGCCAGAGGAACAGGATCGAGGCCAGCTCGTCCGACCAGATCAGCGGCCGGTTGACGACGTAGCGCGAGACCACGCCGGCGAACAGCACGCAGACCTCGACCACGACCAGGGCCGCGGCCGGCCATTCGGTCAGCCGCCCCAGCCACAGATCGAACCGGCCGACGCCGGGCTTCGCCGCAGGCTCGCCGCCCCGGGCGGCGGCCATGCTCATCGCCCCGCTTCCCCGACGCCCATCAGGCGAGACTGCCGACGTTCTTTTCGAGCAGCCCCCAGGCCTCGTCGCCGTACTTCTGCTTCCATTCCGCATAGAAGCCGGCCTTCTTCAGTGCATCGCGGAACGGCTGCGGGGCGGGATCGGCGAAGACCAGGCCCTTCGACGTCAGGTCCGCCTTGACGCTGTCATTCATCGACGCGACATCGGCGCGCTCGTCGAGCGCCGACTTGTTGAAGCTCTCTTGCACCAGGTCCTGCATCGGCTTCGGCAGTTCGGCGAATGCCTTGGCATTGGCCAGGAAATGGAAGCCGTCCCACATATGGTTGGTCATCGAGCAGTATTTCTGCACTTCGTACAGCTTGCCCGACTGGATGATGGCGAGCGGGTTTTCCTGGCCCTCGACGATCTTGGTCTGCAGCGAGGAATAGACCTCGGCAAAATTGATGCTGGCCGGCGACGAGCCGAACGCCTTGAACATCGAGGTCCAGAGCGGGCTGACCGGCACGCGGATCTTGAATCCCACCAGATCCTCGGGCTTCAGGATCGGCTTGCCCGAGGAGGTGATCTCGCGATAGCCGTTGTCCCACATCTTGTCGAAGGCAACGAGCCCGACCTTGGCAATGGCCTGGCGGACATGGTTGCCCAGGTCGCCGTCCATCGCCTGCCAGACCTGGCCGTAATCCTTGAAGGCGAAGCCGATGCCGTTGATCGACGCGACCGGCACCAGGGTCGACAGGATCAAGCCGGACAGCGTGAAGAATTCGAGCGCGCCCGAACGCACCTGGCTCAGCATGTCGGTGTCGCCGCCCAGTTGGCTGTTCGGGAAGATCTGGATATCGACTTTGCCGCCGGACCCTTCGCGGATCTTGTCGGCCGCCTGCTTGAGGCGCGTGTTCATCGGGTGCGACAAGGCGAGATTGTTCGCCATCTTGTAGCTGAATTCGGCGGCGCGTAGGCCGCGCGGCAGCAAAGTCGCGCCCAGCCCGACCGCGGCAGCCGTGCCGACGAAACGTCTGCGGGTGATTCCCGTCATTGTGTCCCTCCCCTGGGTGTTTTGGCTTTTTATTGAGGAGCAGCATTCCTCAGCCACAGCAGAAGGGCAACCATCCGATGGACCGCGGCGGCGATCTTGTCCGACTTTTGTCGATTTCGATCACCGCCGCGCGGCACTGGTCAGGCTTTGGGCAAGGCCTCGAACAGCCTGATCACCGCCAGGCCGACCGCCTGGAAATGGTCCAGCGCGACGGTCCGGATCGCCACGATCGGCTCGAGCGCCGGGTCCGCGTCTTTGGCCGGCCGGTCCCCGTCCATCGCCCGCTGCAGCAGCGTCGTCGTCGCCGCCTCGGTCAGGATGGTGACGCGCTGCAGGTGCTGAACCGCATCGAGCAGCGCCAGCGAGGCCGCGTGGGCCGTTGCCTGGCGCAGCAGGGCCACAGCGTCACCCGCCGGAATCGGCGTCGGTTGTTGCGGCATGTCAGCCGGCCGACGCCGCGTCCGGCGATCCGATTGTCGTGTCCCCAGCCAGAATCCGGGCGATCGCCGCCGCGGTCGCGGCCTGAGCGATCATGTTCGCCTGCTGCTGCTGTTGGGTGGCGTTCAGGAAAGCGAGACTGGTCGCCTGAGCCAGCGATTGGTACACCAGCGCCAGCGACACGGCCGGCGCCTCGCCCAAAACCGTCAGATTGGCCTGCGTCACCGCATCGGTGATCTGGCCATTGACCGGCGTGATATCCGCGTCACTGCCGGCATCGGGCTCGACTTCCGCCCCCAGCGCCGCCCTGGTCGCGGGTTCCCCCGTCTCCGGCACTTCCGGCGCGGTGCCAGGCGTGGACGGCTCAGCCGCGTCCGGATTCCCGGCCATGGTCACTTGCCGGCCAGCAGCGTGGCGATCGCCGAGGCCGTCGCCGCCTGATTGACGGCCGCCAGCGACTGCTGCGCCGCGACCGCATTCTGAGAGGCGAGGCCCGTCGCCTGAGCCAGGGACTGATAGAGGGTGGCCAGAGCCACCGCGGGCGCATCGCCCAAAACGGTCAGGTCCGCCTGAGTCACCGCATCGGTGATCTGGCCGTTTACGGGTGTCGGAATTGCCATTTTTTTCCAATGCTCCTGGTGCTATCTGGATGGTTTAACGACGCGAAAAAAGCGCGATCGCGGATGCCGTCGCCGCCTGATTGATCGCGGCCATCGCCTGCTGGCTCGCCGCGGCGTTCAGCAGGGCGAGGCCGGTCATCTGGGCCAAGGACTGTTGGATGACCGCGACGGCGACGGCCGGCGCGTTGCCCGGCACGGTCACGTCGGCCTGCGTCACCGCATCGGTCACGTCGTCATTCACAAGGGTCGGATAGGCCAAAGCGGTACTCCGATTCGGTTCGGACGCCGATCACGAAGGCTGCCCCCGCGCCGATGCCCCCAGAGCGGGATTTATTCGATTCGCACATCTTTCTGGTGTGATGCTCTTCACAGCGCCGCCGCGTGGCGCCCGAGTCCATTTCGGCGAATCGCCGACCCGCTCTTTCGCTTCGCCGAGCCCATTCCCCCCTTCGTCCGTCACTCTAGCGATGCAACACTTTCCGGGGATGACCCGGGCGCGCCACTCGGCTAAGCATCGGGGAATTTGCCCACCGGAGAATCGCCACCATGTCCACCGCTCCTGAGGTTTCGTCCCTGCTCGCCCAGCTGGGCGTCGAGCGCAGCGCCTACGAAGGCGGCACGCTGACCGTGCGGTCGCCGATCGATGGCGCCGTCATCGGCCGGCTGCGCGAGACGCCCGCCGCCGAGGTCACCGCCGCGATCGGCCGGGCGCACGAGGCCTTTCTCGCCTGGCGCCAGATCCCGGCGCCGCGTCGCGGCGAGCTGGTCCGCCTGTTCGGCGAAGAGCTGCGCCTGCACAAGGACACACTCGGCCGCCTGGTCACGCTCGAAGCCGGCAAGATCGTTCAGGAGGGCCTGGGCGAGGTCCAGGAGATGATCGATATCTGCGACTATGCCGTGGGTCTGTCGCGCCAGCTCTACGGCCTGACCATCGCGACCGAGCGTCCGGGCCATGTGATGCGCGAGACCTGGCACCCGCTGGGCGTGGTCGGCATCATCAGCGCGTTCAACTTCCCGGTCGCGGTCTGGTCGTGGAACGCGGCCCTCGCCTTCGTGTGCGGCGACGCCTGCATCTGGAAGCCGTCGGAAAAGACCCCGCTGACCGCACTCGCGACCCATGCCCTGTTCGAGAAGGCTGCAGCCAAGTTCGGCGGCGTGCCGGCGGGATTGTCGGCGCTGATCATCGGTCAGCGCGACATCGGCGAGGTGCTGGTCGACGATCCGCGCGTGCCGCTGATCTCGGCCACGGGATCGACCCGCATGGGCCGCGAGGTCGGCCCCAGGCTGGCCAAGCGCTTCGCCCGCGCCCTGCTGGAACTGGGCGGCAACAACGGCATGATCGTCTGCCCCTCGGCCGATCTGGATCTGGCCGTGCGCGGCATTCTGTTCTCCGCCGTCGGCACCGCCGGCCAGCGCTGCACGTCGCTGCGCCGCCTGTTCGTCCATGACCGGGTCTATGACACGCTGGTCGGCCGGCTGAAGCGCGCCTACGGCTCGGTGCCGGTCGGCAGCCCACTCGAGACCGGCACGCTGGTCGGCCCGCTGATCGATCGTTCCGCCTTCGATATGATGCAAAAGAGTCTGGGTTCCGCCGCTGAAGCCGGCGGTCGGGTCTTAGGTGGCGAGCGGGTGATCGCCAACCAGTTCCCCGACGCGTTCTACGTCCGCCCGGCCCTGGTCGAGATGCCGTGCCAAGCCGAGGTCGTCTGCCACGAGACCTTCGCGCCGATCCTCTATGTCCTGCGCTATCACGATCTCGCCGACGCGATCGCCCTGCATAACGCCGTGCCGCAGGGCCTGTCCTCGTCGATCTTCACCACCGACCTGCGCGAGGCCGAGACGTTCCTGTCGGCCGCCGGCAGCGACTGCGGCATCGTGAACGTGAATATCGGCCCGTCCGGCGCCGAAATCGGCGGCGCGTTCGGCGGCGAGAAAGAAACCGGCGGCGGCCGCGAATCCGGCTCCGACAGCTGGCGCGCCTATATGCGCCGTGCGACCAACACGGTGAACTATTCCCGTTCGCTGCCGCTGGCCCAGGGCATCAAGTTCGAGGTCGATGCGTGATGAGCGACGCCGACGGACAGATCCTGGTCGAACAGCACGGGGCCTTGCTGCTGATCGCCATCGACCGGGTGCCGAAGCGCAACGGCTTCAGCGAGAAGATGGTGATCGAATTGGCCGAAGCGTTCGATCGGATGGAGCGGGATCCGACCGTCCGTTGCGGCGTGCTGCATGCGCTGGGCCCGCATTTCACCGCCGGTCTGCAGCTGGATCAGCTGGCGTCCTGGTTCGAGGCCGGGCGCCACTTGGCGCTGCCCGGCAAGGTCGATCCCTATAACCTGCGGCCGCCGCTGCGGACCAAGCCGCTCGTGGCCGCGGTCCAGGGCATCTGCTTCACGGCGGGGGTCGAGCTGATGCTCGGCGCCGATCTGGTCGTGGCGGCACGGGATTGCCGCTTCGGCCAGATCGAGGTGAAGCGCGGCATCATGGCAAACCACGGCGCCACCATTCGCATGGTCGAGCGGGCCGGCTGGGGCAACGCCATGCGCTACCTGCTGACCGGCGACGAGTTCGACGCCAAGACCGCGTTCCGCCTGGGCTTCGTGCAGGAAGTGGTCGAGACCGGCCGGCAGCTGGATCGGGCGATCGAACTGGCCCTGCGCATCGCGGCCCAGGCACCGCTGGCGGTCCAGGCGACATTGCGCAACGCCGCCCAGGCGGTCGAGCATGGCCCGGCCGCGGCCGTGGCCGACTTGGGGCCGGTGCAAGTGCGCCTGATGGCGACCGCGGACGCCGCCGAAGGCGTCGCGAGCTTCCGCGAGAAGCGCGACGCCAGGTTCAGCGGGCGTTGATCAGCGCGCGCTGTCGCGCGGCCCGAGCTGGGATGTGAAGGAACGGATCAACGCGATTCGGGCGCGGTGATTGGCCGGGTTCGGCCCGCCGATATTGGTGGCCGGCGCCTTGACGCGGGCCTGCGTCTCGATCTGGCTTTCCGGAACGCCTTCCTTGACCAACTGGGCCTTCAGCACATCGGCGCGCGCCTGGCCCAGCGCCTCGGGCCGCTTCGGATCGTCGGAATAGCCGGTGATCTTGATGCGAGTCGCCCCGCCCTGCTTGGCGAGTTCGGCCGCACGCGTGACCTGCTTGACCGTCAACGGCGTCAGCGACGCATCGGCGGTGCGGAAGAAGATGAACACGCGATTGAACACGATGTCGGGATGCGCGGGCTCGGCCGCCGTCGGTTGCGGCGTGCTGGTCGGTGCCGCCGCCTGTGCCGGCGCCAACGCGGACAAGGCGACGGCGCTCAACAGCGCCAAGCCGATCGAAAAGAGCGTACGGTTGCTCATCTGGTCCCCCACAAGCCTTTGAACCACCTTGCTACAAGGGGAGGCCTCGTGTCGTCCAGCGTTGATTGGCCGCCCGCCGTCCCCACCGGACTGAACCAAAGCCTGCGGACCGTGTTGTTGCATAAAATGCCATACGAATATTTCATCCGCATCCCCTGGTCGAGACGATTTGCTGACCGACTTTTCGAGACGAAGCTGCCATGTTCGGCTCAGCACATTTCTAGGGTTCGCGCCGTCATGACCGCCCTCGTCTTCGATCAGTGTTTCGCTTTCGGCCAGCGCAGAATCCGCAAACCGGAGATCCAGCGCATGGTTCGGCCGAGGGTTCGGACGACCGAACTTCGTCGTCTCCTGCAGCATTGGTATAAGCTCAAGGGCGACCGGCCGCTGCCGCACCGGTCCGATCTGGATCCGGCCGACATCGCCTATTGCCTGGGCCATGTGGCCTTGGTCGAGATCGAACTGCCGTTCCGTCCACGCTATCGTCTGGTCGGAACCCGTCTGGTCGAATTGCTGGGCGAAGATCCAACCGGCCGGTATATCGATGAGATGTATTCGACCGGCATTCGCAACGAGGCCCTGGCGGCCTATCGCCGAACGATCGAGACGGGCGAGCCCGATTATACCGAGCGGGTGTTCAATCTGCTGTTCTTGAAATTCGGCTATTATCGCCTGCTGCTGCCCTTCACCTGGCGCCGCGAAGGTCAGGCCGATCTGGTCCTGGCCGCGTTCTTCCAGACCGACCGCTCGATCCGGCGCGCCGTCGATTGGCTGGCCCGGGTGCCCGAGCAGGACCGATGAGCGCCATTACGCTGCTGGCCGCCGCCGCCTATCGCACCATGCCGTGGCGCAACGGGCTGGGCACCACGGTCGAGATCGCGCTCGACCCTGGTGCTGACGGCCGGTTCCATTGGCGTCTCAGCATCGCCGACGTGGCCCAATCCGGGCCGTTTTCATTGTTCGACGGCTATGATCGCGTCATCGCGGTGGTTGCCGGCGCCGGCATGCGCCTCGCCGTCGCGGGCCGGCCGAGGGTGCTGATCGATCAGGAGTCCGCCCCGCATGCCTTCCCGGGCGACGCCGCGACCGACTGCGCGCTGATCGACGGACCGATCCGGGATTTCAACCTGATCTTCGACCGGGCGACGGCCGACGGCAGCGTCGTCGCGCTGAAGGCGCCGCAATCGATCGCGCTCGCCGGCGGCACCGCCTTGCTGCACGCACGGGTCGGATCCTTGCAGGTCGATGCCGGGACAGAAGGCGGCTGGAGTGTGCCGGAAGGCGACACCCTGCGGCTCGACGGCGTCAACGGAACGATCGCGGTCGCCGGCGGCCAGGCGCTGTTGGTGCGGGTCCAGAGGCGTTAGGCCAGACCCACCAGGGCCCCGGTCCCTCTGAAGAAGATGTCCAGCCCGCGATCGACCCGGCGGTCGATCATAGCCCAGGTCGGCGGATCGTCCTGGCCATAGAGCAGACGCATCTGCGGTTCGCTGATGACGAAGCCGCACAGGATGCTCGCCGCCTCCTCCGCATCCTCGATCGCCAGCGCGCCGCGCTCGTGCTGCCGCTCGAACCAGGCGACCAGCGAGCATTTCCCGCTATCCATCGCCTCGCGCAGGAAGGCCTGCGCCAATTCCGGCGTGCGCATCGCCTCGGAAATCACCAGGCGATGCATCGCGACCTGCCGGGGCGACAGGACGAACCGCGCCAATGCCCGCAGGAAATCCTCCAGCACGGCCCGGGGACCGCGCGTGCCGTCGTCGGTCTTGATCGGCATCATCAGATGTTCGGTATATTGCGCGATCAGCGCCGCGAACAGCGCCTGCTTGGTCGAGAATAGCTGGTAGATCGTCTTCTTCGACATGCCGGCCCGTCGCGACACGTCATCCATCGTGGCCAGCACATAGCCACGCTCGAGGAAGACGTCCTCGGCCGCCTGAATCAGCCGGCCGCGCCGCTCGTCCTCGGAGATGAGTTTCGGACGGCCCCGCATCCGCGGGCCGCAGCACCGCATCGCGGCAACGCAATCGACCATATCGCTCCTCCGCCTATCCGCGCGTCGGTGGTCGCGCATCGCCGCAGGTCGTGCGGATAGGAAACTCCTTGGTTTCTTACTTAAGCCCGCCTGTGCTAAACAGCAAGCGCAGATCAGCTCCGCGCCAGGGTTTCCGCGGGGGTTCCCGAACTATGTTGCGCCTGCTCACTTGACAGGCGGTACCTGCATCCCTAGCTTCCAGGCGCCGAGAAACGCCGTAGTTTCTTAAATTTAACCGCAAGCCTCCCCCCGCCTCTCCTGGCGGGAATTTCCACTGATAGACCGGTTTCCAGGAGCATCAAGACGTGACGAGCTCAAGGCGCATTCTCGCCCGGGCGGCCTCATCGGCGACATTGGCACTGGTTGCCGGTTGCACGGTCGGGCCGGACTTCAAGGCGCCCGAGGCGCCGATCGATGCCGGCTATACGGCCGATCAGCTGCCGAAACAGACGGCGGCTGCCGCCGTGGCCGGCGGCAATGCCGAGCGTCTGGTCGATGGCCAGGACATCCCCGGCGACTGGTGGGCGCTCTATCATTCCGAGCCGCTCACCAAGATGGTCGCGACCGCGCTCAAGGCCAACCCGGACCTGGACGCCGCCCAGGCGGCGCTGCGCGAGGCGCAGGAAAACGTGCTGGCCGGCGACGGCGCGCTGTTTCCCCAACTCACCGGCAACCTGTCGGGCACGCGCCAGAAGGCTTTTACGCCCGGCTTCGGCTCCTCGATCTATAACCTCTACGGCGCCACGGCGAACGTGTCCTACACGATCGATGTCTGGGGCGGCACGCGGCGGAACATCGAATCGCTCGAGGCGAAGGCCGAGTTCCAGCGCTTCCAGCTGGAGGCGAGCTATCTCAGCCTGACGGCCAACCTGGTCACCGCGGTGATCAACGAGGCGTCGCTGCGCGGCCAGGTTCAGGCGACCCAGGACGTCATCCAGGCCGAGACCAAGAGCCTCAACACGGTGCGCAGCCAGGTGTCGCTCGGCGGCGCCGCGCGCGCCGATCTGCTGAACCAGCAGTCGACCTTGGCCGCGACCCAGGCGACCCTGCCCGCCCTGCAAAAGCAATTGGCGCAGGAGCGCAATCAGATCCAGGTCTATCTGGGTCGCTTCCCCAACCAGGACACGGGCGAGCAGTTCGACCTCGCCGCCCTGGTTCTGCCCGGCGAGTTGCCGATATCCCTGCCGTCCAAGCTGGTCGAGCAGCGCCCGGACGTGAAAGCCGCGGAAGCGACCCTGCACGCCGCCAGCGCCGCGATCGGCGTCGCGATCGCGAACGAACTGCCGCAACTGACCCTGACCGGCGATATCGGCATGCAGGCCCTGCAGATCGGCAAGCTGTTCCAGGGGCGCAGCAGCGTCTGGAGCCTCGGTGCCGGCGCCACCGGGACGATCTTCGACGGCGGTACCCTGCTGCATACCAAACGGGCGGCGGACGCCGCCTATGACCAGGCCGCGGCGCAATATCGCTCGACGGTCCTGTCGGCCTTCCAGGACGTGGCCAACGCGCTGCGCGCGCTGACCACGGACGCGGACGCGCTGCAGGCCGAATTGGCGGCAGAAACCGCGGCCGCGGACAGCTTGGCTTTGGCCCAGGCGCAATTGCAGGTCGGCGGCATCTCGTATCTGACGCTGCTGACCGCCGAGCAAAATTATCAGCAGGCGCGCATCGGGCTCGTGAAGGCCCAGGCCGCCCGCTACGCCGACACCGCCGCCCTGTTCCAGGCGCTCGGCGGTGGCTGGTGGAATCGTACCGATGTCGCCGCGAAGGATCGCGGCGCCGCCCAACAGAACAACGCAGCCCTCTAAGCGGCGCGTGCAAGAACGGAGAGATTTCGATGGCCAAACGCATGATCATCATGCTGGTGCTGGTCGCAGTGGTGCTGGGCCTGATCTTCGGCTTCGAGGCCTTCAGGGCCAAGATGATCAAGCAGTTCCTGGCAGGCCTCGGCAATCCGCCCCAAACCGTCGCGACCGGCGTCGCCGGCGTGCAAGCCTGGCAAGCTGAACTGAAGGCCGTGGGCTCGCTCCGCGCGGTCAATGGCGCCGACCTGTCGCTGGAAGTGTCCGGGATCGTCGATCAGATCCAGTTCAAATCGGGCGACGACGTCAAGGCCGGTGCGCCGCTGCTGACGCTGCGCGCCGAGGATGACGTGGCCAAGCTGCAGTCGCTCGAAGCGCAGTCCGACCTGGCCCGCATCACGCTCGATCGCGATCAGAAGCAGTTGAAGGTCCAGGCCGTCAGCCAGCAGACGATCGATACCGATGCCGCCAACCTGAAGAACGACAAGGCATTGGCCGATCAGCAGCGCGCGATCGTGGCGAAGAAGTTCGTCAAGGCGCCGTTCGACGGCCATCTCGGCATTCGCCAGGTCGATATCGGCCAGTATCTGACCGCCGGCACGACCATCGTGACCCTGCAGGCGCTCGACCCGATCTTCGTCGATTTCACGCTGCCGCAGCAGGCGCTGGCCCAGCTCAAGATCGGCCAGAAAGTCACGGGACTGGTCGACGTGTATCCGGGAACGACCTTCACCGGCGAGCTGGTCGCGATCGATCCCAAGGTGGATACCGCGACCCGCAACCTGTCGATCCGCGCCGCCTTCAAGAACCCGGATCACAAGCTGCTGCCGGGCATGTATGCCACGGCCCAGATCGACACCGGGGCACCGCAGCAGTTCGTGACGCTGCCGCAGACCGCGATCACCTACAATGCTTATGGCAGCACGGTCTTCCTGATCGACGACCAGGGCAAGGACGACAAAGGCCAGCCCAAACTCCAGGCGAAGCAAACCTTCGTCACGGTGGGCGATACCCGCGGCGACCAGGTCGCGATCCTGAAGGGCGTCAAGGCCGGCGATCAGGTCGTGATCGCGGGCCAGGTCAAGCTGCGCAACGGCAGCCCGGTGATCGTCAATAATTCTGTGGTTCCCTCGGATGACGCCAATCCCGTCATCAAGGACAACCAGTAACAGGCGGACCGGACGATGAATTTCACCGATATCTTCATTCGCCGCCCGGTCCTGGCCACGGTCGTCAGCTTGCTGATCCTGGTCCTGGGCCTGCGCGCGGCGTTCTCGCTGCCGATCCTGCAATATCCTCAAACCCAAAATGCGATCGTCACGGTCGCCACGACCTATTACGGCGCCGATCCGGACGTGATCGCCGGCTTCATCACCACGCCGCTGGAAACCGCCATCGCCCAGGCGAACGGCATCGACTACATGACCTCGACCAGCCAGAGCGGCACCAGCACGATCACGGTCAACCTGCGGCTCAACTACGATTCCGACAAGGCGCTGACCGAAATCTCGGCCAAGGTCAGCTCGGTGCTCAATCAGTTGCCGCCCGGCTCGCAGCAGCCGACCCTGTCGGTCAAGGTCGGCCAGACCATCGACGCCATGTATCTCGGCTTCAACAGCGACGTGCTGGCCCCCAACCAGATCACCGACTATCTGGTTCGCGTCGTGCAGCCCAAGCTTCAGTCGGTCACCGGGGTTCAGACCGCCGAGCTGCTGGGCTCGCAGAATTTCGCGCTCCGCGCCTGGCTCGATCCGGTCAAGCTCGCGGCCTACAGCCTGACCGCGTCCGACGTCTCCACCGCCCTGTCGTCGAACGACTACATCTCGGGTGTCGGCAATACCAAAGGTCAGATGATCCAGGTCAACCTGAACGCATCGACCAACCTGCATAGCGTCGAAGAGTTCAAGAATCTGGTCCTGAAACAATCTGGCGGCGCGATCGTCCGATTGAAGGACGTCGCCGATGTGACGCTGGGCGCCGACAGCTACGAAGCCACCGTCGGCTTCGACGGCAAGAAGGCCGTCTATATCGGCATCCAAGTCGCGCCCGCCGCCAATCTGCTTCAGGTGATCACCGGCGTGCGCGCGGCCTTCCCGGAGATCCTGTCGCAATTGCCGGCCGGCCTGCACGGCGAGGTCGTCTATGATTCCAGCGCCTTCGTCAACAGCTCGATCACGGAAGTGGAAAGCACGCTGATCGAGTCGCTGCTGATCGTGACCGTGGTCGTCTTCCTGTTCCTGGGCTCGCCCCGCTCGGTGCTGATCCCGACCATCGCCATTCCGCTGTCGCTGGTCGGTACCTTCGTCATGATGTCGGCGTTCGGCTTCTCGATCAACTTGCTGACCCTGCTGGCGCTGGTGCTGGCCATCGGCCTCGTGGTCGATGACGCGATCATCGTGGTCGAGAACGTGAACCGCCATCTGGAAGAGGGCATGAAGCCCATGGGCGCCGCCATCCAGGCGGCGCGCGAGCTGGGCGGACCGATCATCGCCATGACCGTGGTGCTGATCGCGGTCTATGTTCCGATCGGCTTTCAGGGCGGCCTGACCGGCGCCCTGTTCACCGAATTCGCCTTTACCCTGGTCGGTGCGGTCACGATCTCGGCCATCGTGGCGTTGACGCTCACGCCGATGATGTCCTCGCGCATCCTGAAGCCGCACAGCCACGACCGCAGCGGCTGGGAAGAGCGGATCGTCGACTTCATCGATCGTCGCTTCAGCGCGCTCCGCATCCGCTATCAGCGCTGGCTGCACGGCAGCCTGAACTATCGGCCGGTGACCTATCTGTTCGGCATCATCATCCTGGCGTCGCTGGCACCACTTTGGATGGGTGCCAAGCAGGAGCTGGCACCGCAGGAAGACCAGGGCGTCGTCGTGGCGCTGGCGACCTCGTCGCCGACCGCCACGCTGCAGCAGCGTCAGCTCTATAACCGGCAGGTCTACGAGACCATCGCGAAGCATTCCGAAACCGATCACGTGTTCCAGATCGATGCCCCCGGTCAGTCGATCGCCGGCATGGTGCTGAAGCCGTGGGACGAGCGGGTCAAGACCTCCAACCAGCTGCAGCCGCAGATGCAGGGGGAACTGGGCAGCATCGCCGGATCGCAGATCGTGGCGTTCCAGCTGCCGTCCCTGCCCGGCGCCAACGGCCTGCCGATTCAGTTCGTCATCAACTCGACCGACTCGTTCGACCGCCTGAACCCGATCGCCCAGCAGTTTCTGGGCGCGGCGCTGAAGAGCGGCCTGTTCATCTTCCTCAACACCGACCTCAAGATCGACCAACCGCAGGCGACCATCGATATCGATCGCGACAAGGCGTCCGAGCTGGGCTTGAAGATGAGCGACATCGGCAGCGCCATGGCCTCGATGCTCGGCGGCGGTTATGTCAATTATTTCAGCCTGGACGGCCGGTCCTACAAGGTCATCCCCCAGGTCCTCCAGCAGCAGCGCCAGAACCCCCAGCAGCTGCTGGACTATTACATCCGCAATAGTGCCGGCACCGCGATCCCGCTCTCGACCGTCGCCAAGATCACGGTCAAGACGGTGCCGGAATCGCTCAACCACTTCCAGCAGCTGAACAGCGCCACCATTCAGGGCGTGGCGGCTCCCGGCGTCTCGATGGGGCAGGCGCTCGATGGTTTGCGGGCAATCGCCAAGAACACCCTGCCCGCCGGCTATACCGTCGATTTCGGCGGTCAGTCCCGCCAGACGATCCAGGAGTCGGGCGGCTTCTTCGTGACCATGGCCTTCGCGCTGATCATCATCTTCCTGTCGCTCTCGGCTCTGTTCGAAAGCTTCCGGGACCCGATCATCATCCTGGTCTCCGTCCCGACCGCCATCGCCGGCGCGCTGATCTTCCTCAGCCTCGGCATCGGCGGCGCCACCATCAATATCTATACCCAGGTGGGTCTGGTGACGCTGGTCGGCCTGATCAGCAAGCACGGCATCCTGATCGTCGAGGTCGCGAACGAGCTGCAGGCCTCGGGCAAGACCAAGCGGGAGGCGATCGAAGGCGCCGCCAGCGTCCGTCTGCGCCCGATCCTGATGACCACGGCGGCGATGGTGCTGGGCGTCGCCCCGCTGATCTTCTCGAGCGGTGCCGGCGCGGTCTCGCGCTTCAACATGGGCCTAGTCATCTCGACCGGCCTGACCATCGGCACCTTGTTCACGCTGTTCGTCGTGCCGGCGGTCTACATGCTGATCGCGGGCGACCATCACGTCGTCCTCGACGAGGAACCCGAACCGCAGGTACCCCACCCCGCGGTGGTGTAAGATCAGGGCGGCGCTTCGGCGCCGCCCTTTTTCTTTGGCGATCACAGGATCCCAGCCGTGCGGCAGTCTTGATGATGGCCGGGCGACCACTCACCAAGCTATCACATAGCTTGAATTTGATATCGAAATCCGATATCAAATATTCATGAACGGCAAGCATCGGAAAACGCTCGAAGCGATCTTTCAGAAGCCGACGAGGCCCGATATTCGCTGGCCGGAAATCGAGTCGCTGGTTATCGGCTGCGGTGGATCGGTGCAAGAGCGCGAAGGCAGTCGCGTCGCGATGGTGCCTAACAGCGTGCGCGCGAACTTTCATCGGCCGCATCCGAAGCCGACCACGAAAAAAGGCGCCGTCGATGCGGTGCGCCTCTTCTTGACCAACGCGGGGGTCAGACCATGACAATGGAATATAAGGGATATACCGCCGGCCCGATCGATTTCGATCCGGGGGAGGAGACTTTTTCGGGTGTGGTGTTGGGGCTCAAGGATGTGATTCATTTCGAAGGAACGACTGCGGCCGAGTTGCGCGCATCTTTCGAGAGCGGGATCGACGACTATGTTTCCCAATGCGCCGAGCGTGGCGAAGAGCCCGACAGGCCGTTCAACGGCAAGATCCTGGTCCGGACCGAACCTGCCCTCCATCGGAAAGCCGCGATCCGCGCCGCCGCCGAGGGACTGAGCCTGAGCCAATGGATTTCCCATCAGATCGAAGCCGCCTAGATCAAAACCAAAGGACCCGATCCGCCGTGTTTCGCTTCGCCGTCCCCGCCGCCTTGTTCCTGGCTCTGTTCGCCGCCCCCGCCGTCGCCGGCGAAGCGCCGCAATCCGCCGGCGAATACCGGCAGCTCTGCACCGGCAAGGCCGGAGAGACGAATCGGTCGCTCTGCGTCGGCTTCATCACCGGCGCCGATCAGGCCTATGCGCTGGAACAGAAGAGCGTCGGGTTCGCCAAGGATTTCTGCATTCCGCCGGGCACGGCGCCGGAGCAGTTGAACCATGTCTGGATGAGCTTCCTCAACCAGCATCCGGAAATGGCGCATGATCCGGCGGCGGCCAGCTATTTCCGCGCGGTCAGCCGGGCCTATCCCTGCCCGAACTGAAGTCCAAAAACAAAACGGGCGCCCGGTTGCCCGGACGCCCGCTGACCGAATAGGTCGGCTTCGTCGGTTACTGCTCGACGAACGCCTTCTCGATGACGAAATGGCCGGGCGTCGAACTCGAGCCTTCGTTGAAGCCCTTGTCTTCGAGGGTCTTCTGGGTGTCCTTGAGCATGCCCGGGCTGCCGCACAGCATGACGCGGTCGTGCGCGGCCTCGAACGCCGGCAGACCCAGGTCGCTGAACAGCTTGCCCGAGGCGATCAGGTCGGTGATGCGGCCCTGGTTGCGGAATTCGTCGCGGGTCACGGTCGGGTAATAGATCAACTTGTCGCGCACCATGTCGCCGAAGAATTCATTGTTCGGCAACTCATCGGTGATCAGGTCCTGATAGGCCAGTTCCGCCACATAGCGGCAGCCATGGACCAGCACGACGCGCTCGAAACGCTCATAGACTTCCGGGTCCTTGATCACGCCCAGGAAAGGCGCCAGACCGGTGCCGGTCGACAGCAGATACAGCGTCTTGCCCGGCAGCAGATTGTCGAGCAACAGCGTGCCGACCGGCTTGCGGCCGACCAGAATCTCGTCGCCGACCTTCAGATGCTGCAGCCGCGAGGTCAGCGGGCCGTTGGCGACCTTGATGCTGAAGAACTCTAGGTTTTCCTCGTGGTTGGCACTGACCAGGCTATAGGCGCGCAGCAGCGGACGGCCGTCGATCTCCAGGCCCATCATGGTGAATTGACCATTCTGGAACCGGAAGGACGGGTCCCGGGTCGCCTTGAAGCTGAACAGGGTGTCGGTCCAGTGACGCACTTCGAGGACGCGCTGCTTTTGCAGATTGCTCATATCGTGCCGAACTCTCAAGAAGAGGATCGCGAGGCTGCCGTAAGAGGGCAATCGTCACTTAGCGTGCAGCGCAGCATAAGGCAAGTCTTGGCAGACCCCCGTTTTTGCAGGCCTGTATTGTTCGTACACAAACGATATGGTGGCGATGCTCATCTATCCCAGATCGCCGGCCGGCCGAAACCGGCTTCGATATGGTCCAGAAACACCCGGACCTTGGGCGACAGGATCTTCTTCGGCGGATAGACACCCCAGATCGCCCGATCACCCGGCGCCAGGCCCGCGGTCCAGCCGGGCAGCAGCCGGATCAGGCGGCCGTCGCGGAGCGCGGCACCCGCCAGCCAGGTCGGCAGCAGCGCCACGCCCAGCCCGGCGAGCGCCACGTCGAGCAGCGCCTCGCTGTCGTTCGCCTTGAAGCTGCCTTTGACGGCGACCTCGATCCGCCCGCCGTCTCGCTCGAAGAACCAGCGGTCCGACGGCTGGAGCGCGAATCCTAGGCAATTCTCACGCGCGATGTCGGGCGGGTCGCCCGGCGGCGCGCGGCCGGCCAGATAGGCCGGGCTCGCGCACAGCACCCGGCGATGCGGCGCCAACTTCTTCGCGATCAGGCCCGAATCCGGCAGGGCGCCGATCCGGATCGCGACATCGGCCCCAACCTCGATCAGGTTGACGGTCGCGTCGGTCAGCGTCGCCTCGATCCGGATGTCGGGATAGGCGGCCAGGAACCCGGGCAGCAGCGGCACCACATGGCGGCGGCCGAACGCGCCCGGCAGGTTGAGCTTGAGCAAGCCCTGCGGCCGGCCGTTCAGCGCCGCGGTCTGCTGCCGCGCATCCTCGACCTCGGCCAGGATGCGGACCGCGCGCTCGTAGAAATCGCCGCCGGCCTCGGTCGGATTCAACCGCCGGGTCGAGCGGTTGAACAGCGCCACGCCCAGATCGGCCTCCAGCGCCGCGACCGCGCGCGACACCGACGAGACCTTGGCACCGCAATCGACCGCCGCCTTCGAGAAGCTGCCGAGCTCGAACGCCCGCACGAACAGGCGTATCGCCGCCAGATAATCCATCGACCCTGCCCCAATCTGCAAAAATAAATTGCCGATCGGGGGCGTTCCGTCAAGGAAGAGCGCGACCTATCTCCATCACTGTTGCTCGAATCGCAAACTTTGGTCTGAAACCATGTTGAATGCCTTCCTGATCCTGATCGCGGCCCAGCTCGTCGGCACCGGGCTGCAGCGCGCCGGTCACCTGCCGCTGCCGGGGCCGGTGATCGGTCTGTTCCTGCTGGCGCTGCTGCTGGCGGCCCGGCCGGCCTGGCGGTCGCGCGGGCTGGACCCGGTCGCGGGCGGATTGCTGCGCCATATGGGCCTGCTGTTCGTGCCGGCCGGTGTCGGCCTGATCGACCATCTGGACCTCGTGCGCACCCAGACCCTGCCTTTGCTGGCCGGTCTGGTCGGTTCGACCCTGCTCACGCTGGCCGTGACGGCGCTGGTCATGGAATGGCACGGCAAACTCGGCGCCCGCATCCCGGGAGGTCATTATGTCCGTCCCCCTGCCCGCTGACCTCGCTGCCTGCCCGTTGCTCTGGCCCGGTGTGACTTTGGCCGCCTATGCGATCGGCACCGACATCCAGGCGCGGCTGAAGGGCAATGCCGTCGCCAATCCGGTGTTGATCGCGATCCTGCTGGTCGGCGCGCTGCTGAAGGCGACCGGCACGCCCTATGCCGCGTATTTCGCCGGCGCCCAGCCGATCCATCTGCTGCTGGGCCCCGCCACGGTGGCGCTGGCGGTGCCGCTGGTCGCGTCGTTACCGCTGCTGCGCCGCAGCCTGGTCGGCGTCGCCCTGGCCCTCGCCGCTGGCGCCGCCCTGTCGGCGGCGAGCGGTCTGCTGCTGGTCAAGGCGCTGGGCGGTTCGTCCAGCCTGGCCCTGTCGATGGCGCCCAAGGCTGTCACCACACCGATCGCCATGGCGCTGGCCCAGGATCTGGGCGGCCTGCCGTCGGTCACGGCGTCGCTGGCGATCGCCGGCGGCATCCTGGTCGCGGTCGCGTCCCGGCCGATCCTGACCCTGTGCCGCGTCCGGGATTGGCGCGCCCATGGCCTGGCCGCCGGCACCGCCGGCAGCGGCATCGGCGCCGCCCATGCCATCCGACTGCATGAGACGGCCGGTGCTTTCGCCGGACTGGCGGTCGGGCTCAACGGGCTGGTGACGGCCGTGCTGGTCGGCCCGATCGCCCGACTTTGCGGATTTTAGCGCAGGTCGGGCACGATCCGGTCGGCGAGGATGCCGAGCGCCGCGCTCATGGCCGTGACGGTGCTGTCGATATCGCCACCGGCCGGCACCTCGATCCGTTCCTCGTGGCGGGCCAGCGCCTGGTCGGGGCCGTCGCCCAGCAGGGTCCAGTGGGCGATCAGCGTGACCGGCCCGCTGGTGGTGCCCTCGAACCGCTCGATCACGACATCGATCTTATGCAGCAGCCGCGGCGGTGCCGGATCGTCCTGGCGCACCGTGGCGCCCGGCGGCAGGCGCAGGGCCAGATCGGATGCCAACGCGCCGCGCGCCAGCTCGTCGAGCGCGCCGGCCCAGCGATCGTCGTCGGCCAGATCGAGCTTGCCCGGGCCGGCGCGCCGGACGATCTGCGCCCGGTCGAGTTCCGGCGGCACCACGACGCTGTCGACGCGGATGGGCGTCATCAGCGCGCGCTGGGCGGGCGCAATCGCGGGTGGGACCGGATCCAGCGTGTGGAACCGGGTCGGCGCGCTGGCGCAGGCGGCGAGCAGCGCCGACAGGCCGGTGGCGATCACGAGGCGGCGGGCATGCATCTTCACTCTCCTACTGGGCCGAGCCCGCCCGGCCGCGCAGCAGCGCCTCCGGATGCTGGTCGAGATAATCGGCGAGCGCCCGGATCGAGCGCAGCGAGTCTGTCAGTTCATGGATCATCGCCGGCAGATCGCGGCTGCGGTCGCCACCGGCCCCCATCAGGCGCTGCGCCGCCTCCAGCGTCTGGTCGCCGGCATCGGCCGCGCGATGCAGGCTCTCCAGCGTCGGACCGACCTGCTGGTTGGCCTTCTGGGTGATCTGGTCGAGATTGGCCAGCGAACGGTCGAGCGATTTGACCGCCCGGCTCAGTTCCGGCCCCGACGTCGCCTGATCGACATGGGCCAGGATATTGTGCACCGCTGTGCCGATCTGGGCGATCGGCAGCTGCCCCAGCTTGTCCATGAATTGGTTGGCCGAGGACATCAACGAACCCAGATCGCCCGACGCGGCAGTCGGAACTTCCGGCAGGGCCCCACTATAATCGACCGTCGCACCGGGCGCATCCGGCACGAATTCGAGTTCGATCAGCTGCTGGCCGGTCAAGAGATTGGCCGAGCCCATTTTCGCGCGCAGGCCTTTCTGCACCAGATGCTCCATCGCCTTGTTGACCTCTTCGATCGAGGGCTTGGGCTTGTCCTTCGCGAGCGGCAGTTGGGTCGGATCGATCTCGAAGCTGACCGACGCCCGGAGCGTATCCGCCTTGGTATCGTAATCCAGATGCACGTCGGTCACCTGGCCGATGCGCATGCCCTCGATCTCGACCGACGACCCTTCCGCCAGGCCGTGGACGCTGCCGGTGAAATACGCGACATAGCTCACCGTCGGCCCGGTCGGCTGCTGATCGGCCTCGTCCTCGTTGTTGTAGAGATGGAATTCGGAATTCTTCGGGCTGGCCACGTCCCACATGGCCGCGTCCGACGTGTCGAAGCCCAGACCGCCGGCCAGCAATGCCTCGAGCGAGCGGGTGCTGGCGCGAATGCCGTTGGCACCGGCCGAGATCGAGACGCCGCTGACGTTCCAGAAATGGCTCTTCGGCCGCACCAGCTTGTCATAGGGCGCATGGACATAGATGAAGATGTCGGTGTTCTTGGCGTCCTTACCCAGCTGAAAGCCGAGCACTTCGCCGACATTGATGCCGCGGAAATAGATCGGCGAGTTCTGCCCGATCGAGCCCAGATCGTCCGCGTGCAGCGTGTATCGGGTGCCCGGCACGTCCTCGTCATCGACCACCGGCGGCTCTTCCAGGCCGGCGAAATGGTCGGCCGGCTGCGCGTCGGCAGTCGGATGGCCCGGATCCATTTCGAGATAGGCGCCGGAGACGAGCGTATTCAGCCCGGTGATGCCGGCGGCGCTGACCCGCGGCCGCACGATCCAGAAGCGGGCGTTGTCGGTGACATGGTCCTCGACCTGGCGATCCAGCTCAGCCGTCACCTCGACATGGCTCATGTCCTTGGTCAGCACGACCTGCTTCACCGTGCCGATATCGACGTCCTTGTGGCGAATCTTGGTATGGCCGGCCTCGAGCCCATCGGCCGAGGCGAAGGTGATGGTGACCGTCGGGCCATGGCTCGCGAAGGTCTGGATGCCGACCCAGATCACGATCAGAAAGGCCGCGATCGGAACCAGCCAGACGAGCGCCACCAGCCGGCTGCGCCGGACCCGTGCGGTGTTGTCGCCGTCACTCATGCCTGCTCTCCACCAGATCCCACATCAGCCGTGAATCGAACGAACGCGAGGCGAGCATGGTCAGCACCACGACCGCCGCGAAAGCGACCGCCCCCGGCTCGGCCACGACCCGGGTCAGGCTGCCGAACTGCACCAGCGACGTCAGGATCGAGATCATGAACACGTCGATGTTCGACCAGCGGCCGATCCCCTCGATAAAGCGATAGAGCCGGGTCCGGCCCATCACCCGATGGGTGAAGCCGCGCCGGATCGCCAGCAGAAACCAGGTCAGCCCGGTGAGCTTGATCAGCGGGACCGCGATCGACGCCAGGAAGACGATGATCGCCAGCGGCCAGAGTCCGCTCTGCAGCAGTTCGCGCACGCCGGAGAAGATGGTCGAGGGCTCCTCGCGGCCGAAGCGGATGATGCTGAGCACCGGCAGGATATTGGCCAGGATATAGAGAAAGAACGCCGCCGAGGTCAGCGCCGCCGTCTTGGTGAAGGAGCCGGGCTTGCGCCGATGCAGCCGCGCGGCACAGCGCGGGCAGAAGCCGTTCTCGGCGTCGAGCGGTGCGATCAACCCGCAATCCCGGCAATCGATCACGTCGCCCTGCTCGGTCCCGGCCATCGCATCCGGCCCGATCGCCTGCCAGACGACGCGCCGGTCGAGCACCCCGTCGATCGCCAGGATGGCGAGCGCGAACGCGACGAAGCACCAGCCGCCCCTCGAAATCTCGACGCTGGCGACATCCTTGATGCGGGTATAGGCGACGAGGCTGCCCAGCAGATAAACCTCGGTCATGGCCCAGGGACGCAGCCACTCGGCTTGGCGGAACAGCCAGCCGAGCCAGAACGGATGTTCGCGACGCGATACGAGAATGAGCGCGGGGACCAATGCCGCCAGCCAGAGCGTCGGCGCCGCGACGCTGAAGGCGCCGACCACCAGGCCCAGGGACGGATAGCCCGCGTTCCAGAGCGAGGTCAGGCCGGTGATCGTCAGATTCTGCCGCTCGGCGCCTTCGAAGCTGACGGTCATCAGCGGCAGGAAATTCGCCGGAAACAGCAGCAGCGCCGCGGTGAGCGCCAAGGCGAGCGCCGCATTGATCCCGCCCGGAATCCGCCGCAGCAGCGTGCCGCCGCAGCGGACGCAATCGGCGACCGAATGGTGCGGAACGACCGGCAGTGTCTGGGCGAGGCCGCAATCGGGGCAGTAGATCCGCCCGATCCGCTCGGCAGGCGCAAGATTCATCGTGACCCTCGAACCGGCTGCGACCCGAGGCGGGACCGCGCCCCAGGACAACGCATCGGCGATAAATAAGTTGCGCCGGACCGAAACAGCTCGACCACCGGTTCGACCGTCAGGAGGGCGGCGGCTGGTTGGCCGGCGTCCCCGACGGGATCTGCGGAATCGTGACGGTGTAGCTGGGCGACGGCGCCGGGGCGTCGGTGGTGGTCGTCGTGGTCGTGGTCGTCACCGATTGCGGCGGCTCCGCGAGCGGGTCTGCGCCTGGGACGGCGACCGGTGCCGGCGGTGCCACGGTGGCCGTGACCGGCGGCGCCGGCGTCTCGGGCGGCGAGAGCGCCGATGACGGCGGCGAGATCGGCGCCTGGGCGGTATCGACCGGAACCGGAGCCGGCGCGGCCGGCGTGACCGTCGCGGTCTCTGGCTCGGGCGGGGGCGGAGGCGGTGCGGTGATCGGCACCGCGGCGGGAAGCGCAACGATGGCGGCCGGTGGCGGCGTGCTCGCCGGCACTGTCTGTGCCGTTGCGGTCACCGGCACCGGCGGGATGGCAGCGGCATCGACCGCCGGGACGGCGCTGCCATCGGTCGGCGCGGCCGGTGCGTCGGTCGCGATCGCGGCGGGCGGTGGCGGCGGGGCCGGCGGCGGCGCGATCGGACCGCTGCCAAGCGCCTTCGCCAGCATCTGCTGGTTCGCCGGATACCAGATATTGCCCATATGGCCGCCGTGCGGGAACAGCGTCAGGCGATTGGTCAGCGTGCTCTGCAGATAGGCGATGTCCTGCGGCCGGACCAGGAAATCGTCGGCATTGTGGAAGATCTCGACCTCGTGGTGGCTCGCCAGGAAGTCATGCAGGCCATACAGCGTCTCGGTCTTGGTCATCTCCGCGGCCGCGCGCTGGTCAGGCAATTGCGGCATCACGAACTTGTTGAGATAGTCCGCGAAGCCATATTGAGCCGCTTCCTTCTCGCGCGCGTCCAGGCTGATCTTGCTCGCCGGGCTTTTCAGAATGCCCAGGTCGTGGATCTGCTGGGACACCATGATGACGTCGCTCAGGCTGTCGTGGAACAACCCGAACAGCACGTATTTCAGCTGATCGTCGGTGAGGGTGTTCTTCTGGGCCAGGTCGCGGAAATAGGGCGCGCCCTCCGGATCGGTCAGGTTGGCGTTGGCGACCAGATCGAACGCCTTTGCCTTGACGGTCTTCTTTTCGTCGGCCGACCAGTCCTTGCCGGTCGCCGCGAGCGCGTCCAACTGGTGCAGGTCGTAGAACGTATCGACTGGGGGATTCAGCAGCACAACCTTCGCGAACTTCAATCGGGGATGCTGCGCCTCGCGCGCGGCCAGGAACGCGCCTTCGAGCGCGCCCATCGAATAGCCCACCAGCTTCGTCTGCCGGATCTTCATGCCATCGACCCGGACGGCATGGTCGCGGGCCCGGACGATGAAATTCTCCAGATCGCCGGCATCGATGCTGGGCACGCCCGGATAGCCCGAGCGGGAGGCGCCGAGCGCGAATTGCCAGTTGAACGCATCGGGAACGACCAGGACGTTATAGCCCATGGCGAAGATCTGGCCGCCCAGATAGAGCGCGAGCGGATCCTCGGCGACCGATCCCAGGCCTGAAATCAGCACGACCAGATCGGCCGGCTTTTCCTGGCGATAGGTCACGTAATAGACCTGGGCCCGGTCCTCGAACAGCGGCGTGCGGGCCCGGGCCGGATAGATGGTCACGTCCTTGACCTGCTTTTCCGGCAGCTTCGGGTCCTTCAGCAACGCAACCGACGCGGTCGCCAGCCACGGGTCGTGGTAGGGATAATCGTAGCCGGGCGGGATGTCCGCGGACTGAGCCGTGACGCTGCCGAAGCAGCAAAGCGCCAGGGCCGACACGGCGAGCGGTTTCAACATCTCGATTTCGCCATTCCGAATGATCTGTTGTCAGCGCGCCGAACATCGCGCGCTATTCGATCAGCAAACCCTGGCGCGCGCCGAACGTTCCGAGCGTCGATCGGCTCGATCCGCGTCTCTTTCATTTGAAGATAAAATTTTACGCAGATGCGAAATCGATCGGTGCCGAAGAATAAAAGGCGATCGGCACAGCTATAAATTGCTCGACCTGCGACACATGCCGGCCATGTGTCGTGCCGGGATCTTTATTGCCCAATGAACTGTTATTAGGGCATGGAACACCGTCTGCCCACGATCCTGTTGGTTGATGACGATCGCGATATTCGCGACGTGGCCCATGCTTTGCTCGAATGCCTGGGCTATACCGTCATCGACGCGGCGCATCCCGCAGCGGCACTCGATATCGCCGCCGGGTCGGCAACGATCGATCTGGTCTTCACCGACGTACAGATGCCGGGGATGAACGGCTTCCAGCTGGCCGACGCGATCCATCGCCTGCGCCCCCGCGTTCCTGTCGTCTATGCGACCGGCTATGCCGGCGCCCTGACCGAAACCAACTCCCACCCGCCCGGCCCGATCCTGGCCAAGCCCTATCGCATGGCGGCGCTCCGCAACGTCGTCGAGCAGTCGCTGGCTCACACCTGATCGTCTCTCAAAACGTATAGCCGACCGTAAAATTCGCGTCGTACTGCATCCGCTCCTGCACCAGCGGGCTATGCGCGGCGCTATCGAGCAGACGCTGGGCCGTCACGCCGCCCTCGATCAGCCAATGATCCGTGATCAGCCAGGTCGCGTTCGAGCCGAGGCCGGCGCTCTGCGGGCCGCCGGTCGCATCGTAGCGCGGCAGGCCCGAACGCTGATGCTGGGCGGCGCTGATGCCAAATTCATGGCGGTTCCAGGTATCGTCCACAAAGCTCACCGTCGGCCCGGCGAACACGAAGAATTTCTTTGTGCCATAGACCGGCATATAGGCCGACAGGTCGCCGGCCCAGCCGTCGACGCCACCCAGCGCCCGGCGCAGATCCGCGCGCAGCACGACCGGAAAAACGATATATTCGGCGAACAGCTTCGGCACCGGTGCCCAGCCGATATCGCCGGTCCCGCGCAGGCGCGTGTCGCTATCGGCCTCGCGGCCCATGTCGAAGCCCAGCGCCGCCCCGACGCGATAGCTCTTGTCCTGCAGCAGGTTCACGCCCAGCCCTTCGCCGGTCGAGAAGAAGGCCAGGTCCTTGTAGCGCACGTCGATATCGGGGCCCGGCTCGAAGCGGGATTTGCCGGCACCCGGATAGATCGGCTGCAGATTGCCGGCGGCACCAAGCTCGACCTCCCAGTCGGGCACCGTAGCCTCGAACATCGAGCGCAGGGGCACGCCGGCGGAATATTGCCATTCCGCCATCGGCGACGGCGTCTGCGCGCAGGCATCCCGCGTCCCGTTGACCATCGTCACCAGCGTGAACGCCGCCCCAAGCCCCCAGCGCATGAACCCGCCCATCGCACCTACTCCAATTTGCAAAAGCGATCGGTCAACGAAGTTGTAGCGCGATCATTCCCGTAACCGATCGCATGGGAGGGAAGATTTTTTTGAGACATCAAGGGCCCTCGCGTCGGGCGGAAAAATCCGGATACTGCGGGGGGAATACGAAACAAATTTGGGGAGGAGCCGAAAATGAGCCCAGCACGAAAGTTCGCCATCGTGACCGGGGCCGGCAGTGGCATCGGCCGCAGCTCGGCGCTGGCCTTGCTCGATGCCGGGTATGGCGTGGCGCTGGCCGGACGGCGCCGGGAGCAGCTCGAGGAAACCGTGGCCCTGGCCGGCGCCCATGGAGCAAATGCCCTGGCCGTGCCGACCGACGTCGGCGACCCGGCCTCGGTCGAGGCCCTGTTCGCGGCGACCAAGCAGCGGTTCGGCCGGCTCGACCTGCTGTTCAACAATGCCGGCGTCAACGTATCCAACACTGCGTTCGAAGATCTGACGCCGGAGCAATGGAACCACGTCGTGACGATCAACCTGACCGGATCGTTCCTCTGCGCGCAGGCCGCCTTCCGCATGATGAAGGATCAGAGCCCGCGTGGCGGTCGGATCATCAACAATGGTTCGATCTCGGCCCATGCGCCGCGACCGAACTCGGCACCCTACACCGCAACCAAACATGCCATCACGGGGTTGACCAAGTCACTGTCGCTCGACGGTCGGAAATACGACATCGCCTGCGGTCAGCTCGACATTGGCAATGCCGCGACCGACATGGGCGGCCGCATGGCCAAGGGCGTGCCACAGGCCAATGGTGAAATCGCGGTCGAGGCTGTCATGGACGTCCGCGAGTGCGCGCGTGCGATCGTCTATATGGCGAGCCTGCCACCCGAGGCGAACGTGCAGTTTCTAACCGTCATGGCGACCAAGATGCCGTTCGTCGGCCGCGGCTGACCTCGGGCCCGGGCCGACCGGCGACAGGGAGAGAGCACATGCAGCAGGTCGCCCGTTGACCGCCCAGGTCATCGTCGTCGGTGCCGGCCCGGTCGGCCTGTTCATGGCGGCCTCCCTCGCCCGGCTGGGCGTCGCCGTCCGCATGATCGACCGGGCGGCGGCGCCCAGCGAGACATCCAAGGCCCTGGTGATCTGGCCGCGCACGCTGGAGCTGTTCGACATCCACGGCGCGGTCGGACCCTTCCTGGCCGAAGGGCTGAAAATCACCGACGTCCATCTGATGGCACGGCGCCGGAGCTTGGCGCGCGCCTCGCTCAGCCATCTGCCGGGCGCCTATCCCTTCGCGCTGTTCCTGCCGCAGTCCGATACCGAGCGCCTGCTGACCGCCGACCTGCTCCGACTCGGAATCACGGTCGAGCGGTCGGTCGAACTGACCGGCTTTACTGCGGCCGAAAGCCATGTCAGCACCCAGCTGACCCATGCCGACGGCCGTACCGAGACCGTCCATACCGGTTGGCTGATCGGGTGCGACGGCGCCCACAGCGCCGTGCGCCATGGGTTGGCCCTGCCGTTCGACGGCGACACGCTGACCAGCAATTGGGTGCTGGCCGACCTGATGCTCGATGGGCCGGCGGCGGTGGAGGTGCTGATCTCCTGGACGCCGAACGGCGTCCTGGCGCTGTTCCCCATGGGGCGCGGCCGGTTCCGCGTCATCGCCGACGTGCCGGAACCCCAAGGCGAGGTCACGCTGGACCAGGTCCAGAGACTGCTCGATACGCGCGGACCCGGCGGCCTGACCGGCCGCGATCCGTTGTGGCTCAACCGGTTCAAGATCAACGAGCGCAAGGTCGCGCATTATCGGGTCGGCCGCGTGTTCGTCGCCGGCGATGCCGCGCATATCCATAGCCCGGCCGGTGGCCAGGGCATGAACACCGGGCTGCAGGATGCGGCCAACCTCGCCTGGAAGCTGGCGCTGGTCTGCCGGGGCAAGGCCCATGACCGGATCCTCGACAGCTATTCGCCCGAGCGCAGCGCCATCGGCGCCCAGGTGCTGAAGAATGCCGGCCGGATGACGCGCATCGCCACCTTGCGCGCACCCTGGTTGCAGTCGGTGCGCAACGCCGTCGTCAGCTTGGTCGGCCGCCTGCCGGCGTTCCAACGGCGTCTGACCGGCGATCTGAGCGAACTCGATCTCTATTATGCCGACAGTCCGCTCAATGGTCCGTCGATCGGGCGGGCGGCGGCGCTGGAAGCGGGCGACCGCGCGCCGGACTGTCCGCTGGTCGGTGCCGCGGCCCACAAAAAGAGATTGTTCGAGAAGCTTCGCGCCGGCCGCTTCGTCCTGCTGAGCGGCGAGACTCCGCCGGTGCTGCCGGGCACGCTCGCCGATCTGGTCCAGGCGGCGCAGTTCGACGCGGGCACCGAGGTCTATCGCCCTGAGGTGCTGTATCTGATCCGCCCGGACGGCTATGTCGCGATGACGGCGCCAGCCGCCCGGCCCGACGCCGTGATCGGCTATCTTTCGGGCCTGCTCGCCTGATTCCGTCGTTTTTGACGGATTGTTCCGGGGGCTTGACGATCTCGCCCGGCCCGCTCTGGTATGGTTCTGGTATTATCGCGATCGGAACCAAATCGGAGCGACGGCGGCATGGCGACGGACGGAATCCTGTTCCTAGGCGTGGATGGCGGCGGCACAGGCTGTCGCGCCCGGCTGGTCGATGCGGCCGGCACCCCGCTGGGCGAAGGCCAGGCGAGCGCCGCCAACATCCGCCTGGGGCTTGACGTCAGCTGGGGCCAGATCCTGCAGGCGACCGACCAGGCCCTGGCGCAAGCCGGGCTCGACCGCGCCGCCCTGCCCCGTATCCATGCCGGCCTGGGGCTGGCCGGCATCACCGGTCCGGCGGATTCCGCGCGGGTCGCCGCCAGCGCACCGGGCTTCGCCGGCATTGCCGCCGAGACCGATGCCCATACCGCCTGCCTAGGCGCGTTCGGCGGCCGGGACGGCGCGATCCTGATCCTGGGCACCGGCAGCGCCGGCTATGCCATCGTCGATGGCGTGTCTCACCCGATCGGCGGCTGGGGCTTCGAGATCTCGGACGACGGCAGCGGTGCCCAATTGGGCCGCGAGGCGGTGCGCGCCGCCGTGCGCGCCTATGACGGGCTGGGACCCGTCAGCAATTTCACCATCGAGATCATGGCCCGGCTGGGCGGCCATCCGCCGAATGTGGTCGCCTGGGTCAATGGCGCCAGGCCGGGCGATTACGGCCGCTTGGCACCGCTCGTCCTCGAGTTCGCGCGGGGCGGAGATCCGGTCGCAGTCGCGCTGATCCGGCAGGCGGTCGCCCATGTCGACATTTTCATCCGCCGCCTGATCGAACTGGGCGCCGGACGCGTGGCCCTGATGGGCGGCCTGGGTCCCGTGCTGGCAGACTGGCTCGACGACGCGGCGCGCGCGGTGCTGGCCCCTGCCGAAGGCGACGCCATGGACGGCGCGGTGCTGCTCGCCCGTCGCCGGGCGCCATGATGGACACAGGCGGGCTGTTCGATAGCGAAGCGCTGACCGCCGGCAGCCAGGTCCCGCTCTATCTGCAACTCGCCCGCCATCTGCGCCGCCTGATCGGCGACGGCGCGCTCAAGCCCGACGAGGCGCTGCCGGCCGAACGCGAGTTGGCCGAACGGCTCAACGTCTCCCGCGTCACGCTGCGCAAGGCGCTGCAGGCGCTGGTCGAGGAAGGGTTGCTGGACCAGCGGCCCCGCGAGGGCACCTTCGTTCGTCGGGTCCATGTCGAGCAGGCGCTGACGGTATTGTCCGGCTTTACCGACGACATGCGCCAGCGCGGCATGGTGCCAAGTTCGCGCTGGCTCGACCGGTCGATCGCCACCGCGACGCCGGACGAGGCCGCGGCCCTGGGGCTGGCGCCGGGCGAGACCGTGTCGCGGCTGTGGCGCGTGCGCCTGGCCGACGGCAACCCGCTGGCGCTGGAACTGGCGACGATCTCGACCCGGCTGCTGCCTGACCCGCTCGAGGTCGGCGCGTCGCTCTATGGTCGGCTGCGCGCGCTCGGCCATACCCCCCACCGTGCCCAGCAGCGCATCGGCGCCACCGTGCTGAACCGCCAGCAGGCGGCCTTGCTGGGCGCGCCGATCGGCACGCCGGCCCTGTCGATCGAACGGCGCAGTTTCCTGGCCGACGGCCGGCCGCTCGAACTGATGCGCTCGCAATATCGCGGCGACGCCTACGACGTCACGGTCGAACTCAGCCTGTTCGATACCAGGCATCTGCATGCCGCGCCCCCGGCGCCCCTTTCCCCTCCGCAATCGAGATCCGCATGACCCTGCCCGTCCGCTCCCTGCCCGCCATGGCGCTCGAAGCCGCCGAATCCGCCGAAGCCGCCCGGCGCCAGATCGCGCGCTGCGGCCCGCTGTTCGAGGCGCTGGGCGCCAAGCTGCGCGTATTGAAGCCGAGCTTCGTCGTCACCTGCGCCCGCGGCTCGTCCGATCATGCGGCCGCCTATGGCAAATACCTGATCGAGACCGGCATCGGCTTGCCGGTCGCCTCGATCGGCCCCTCAGTCGCCTCGCTCTATAACGCGCCGCTGCAGCTGAAGGGCGGGCTGTTCATCGCGGTCTCGCAATCCGGCCGCAGCCCCGATCTGCTGCGGCTCGCCGCCTCCGCCCAGGCGAGCGGCGCCTATGTCGTCTGCTTCGTCAATGACGAGGAGTCGCCGCTGGCGCAGCAGGCCGACCTGTTCATTCCGCTGTGCGCCGGCCAGGAATCCAGCGTGGCCGCAACCAAATCCTACCTGACCTCGGCGCTGGCCTTCCTGCAGCTCGCAGCCTATTGGCGCGACGATGCTGGGTTGCTAGCCTCGGTCGCGGCCGTGCCGGCCTGGCTCGATGCCGCGGCCAAGCTCGACTGGACGCCGGCGCTGCAAAAGCTGGCGCCGGTATCGAGCTTCTATGTCATCGGCCGCGGCCTCGGCACCGGGGCCGCCAACGAGATCGCGCTCAAGTTCAAGGAGACCTGCCGGCTACATGCCGAGGCGTTCAGCGCGGCCGAGGTCATCCATGGCCCGCTGGAACTGGTCCGCCCCGGCTTCGGCGCGATCGCCCTGACCCAGAACGACAAGACTCTGGAGTCCAGCATCGCCACCATCCAGCGCATGGTCGATCTGGGCGCCACGGTCTTGAGCACCGACACGACCGTGCCCGGCGTGGTGCCGCTGCCGGTGCTGGCCGACCTGCCGCCGGAAGTAGCACCCTTGGCATCCGTGCAAAGCTTTTACATGGCGGTCCACAGCCTGGCCCAGTCGCGCGGGCTGGACCCCGACGCGCCGTCGAATCTCAAGAAAGTGACGGAAACCGTCTGATGCGGCAGCTTCTGACCGGCGCACGCCTGTTCACCGGCGAGAGCATGCTCGACGGGCATGCGCTGCTGATCGAGAATGGCAGGATTCTCGACCTGATCCCGCATCAAGCCGCGCCGCAGGCCGAGGTCGTGAACTTGCCGGCCGGAAGCCTGATCGCGCCCGGGTTCATCGATACCCAGGTCAATGGCGGCGGCGGCGCGCTGCTGAACGACACGCCGACGGCGGACGCCGTCCGCACCATCGTCGCCGCCCATCGGCGCTATGGTACGACCGGGCTGCTGGCGACCTTCATCACCGACGCGTCCGACAAGATGCACGCGGCCGCCGCCGCCGTCGCCGAGGCGGCGAAGACGCCCGCCAGCGGCGTGCTGGGCCTGCACCTGGAAGGGCCGTTCCTCAGCCAGGAACGGCTTGGCGTCCATAGCCCCGCCTTCGTGCGGGCGCCGACGGCGGGCGACATCGCTTATCTGGCGGCGCTGCCGAACCAGTTCCCCGGCGGCCGGGTGCTGCTGTCGCTCGCCCCCGAGACGGTCGATGACGCGGATATCCGCACGCTGGCCGCCGCCGGCCTGCTGCTCGCCGGCGCCCATTCCGCCGCGAGCTATGCCCGCACGATGGCAGCGATCCGCGCCGGCGTCAGCGGCTTCACCCATCTGTTCAACGCCATGCCACCGCTCGCCAACCGCGAACCGGGCATCACCGGCGCCGCCCTGGTGTCGGCCGAGACCTGGTGCGGCATCATCGTCGATGGCATCCATGTCCATCCGGCCGCGCTCAAGCTGGCGCTGGCCGCCAAGCCGCGCGGCAAGCTGATGCTGGTGACCGACGCCATGACGCCGCTCGGCACGGATGCCACCAGCTTCGAGCTTTATGGTGCCACGATCCACCGGCGCGATGGCCGTCTGGTGACCGACGACGGCACGCTGGCCGGCGCCGACCTCGACATGGCCCAGGCCGTGCGCAACTGCATCGGCTTGCTCGACATTCCGCGCGAGGAAGCACTGCGCATGGCCTCGTTCTACCCGGCCGAATTCCTCGGCATGGCGGACAGGCGGGGCCGGTTGGCCGAGGGCTATCAGGCCGATCTGACGCTGCTGGACCAGCGCAACCACGTGCTGGGGACCTGGGTCGCGGGTGGGTGGCTCTCGGCGTGAAGCTAACCAAATCTCGTTTCAGTGTGTACTGATCACACATGGATAACCGAAGTGTCATCCGTAAGATTGTCGATCGGGGCTGGTACGAGGTTCGGATCGCCGGAATCCATCATCATTTCCGCCATCCAACATGCCCCGGCACCGTGACGGTGCCACATCCGAAGAAAGCTTTACCCCTCCGCACCCTTCGGAGCATTCAACGCCAATCCGGCGTTAAGCTAGCGTGAGGACCGAAGCATGATCGACCGCTATGTCGCCTATATTCGCCGCGATCCCGGATCGGATTACGGCGTGGAATTTCCCGATCTGCCCGGGTGCGTGACCGCTGGGAGCACGATCGACGAGGCTTTGGCCATGGCGGAGGACGCTTTGGCGGGCCATCTCTCGGTTATGGCGGAATATGGCGATCCGATCCCGCGTCCTCGATCCTTAGAAGCGTTGAAGGACGACCCGGACCGGATCGACGCGACGGTTGTTCTCGTGCAAGCGGATCCCGACCTGCATAAGGCCGAGCGGGTCAATGTGATGCTTTCCCGCTCGCTGCTTCGGCGGATCGATGCCGTCGCGCCGAACCGGTCGCGTTTCCTGGCAGACGCCGCCGAACAGGCCTTGTCCGGCGATCACACCGTCTAATTTTTCACACCGACGCATAATCCACCGCGAACACCGTCGCGCCTTCCTCGGCGCCACTAACCGCGCGGCGCATCATGCCGAACAGTTCGCGGCCGGTGCCCTTGGCATTGCGATGGGCGTCGAAGGTCGCGAGCGGGCGAACGGCCAAGGCGTCGGCATCGACCAGCAGTTCCAGCGTGCCGGCATCGACGTCGAGGCGGATCAGGTCGCCGTCCTGGACACGGGCGAGCGGACCGCCTTCGGCGCTTTCCGGCGTGACATGGATCGCCGCCGGCACCTTGCCGGACGCGCCCGACATGCGGCCGTCGGTGACCAGCGCCACCTTGTAGCCGAGGTCGAGCAGCACGCCCAACGGCGGGGTCAGCTTGTGCAGTTCCGGCATGCCGTTCGCCTTTGGGCCCTGGAAACGCACGATGGCGACAACGTCGCGGTGCAACTCGCCGGCCTTGAACGCGGCTGAGAGTTCTTCCTGGCTGGAGAACACCTTGGCCGGCGCCTCGATCACCAGATGCTGGGTCTTGACGGCCGAGATCTTGATGACCGCGCGGCCCAGATTGCCGTGCAGCATGCGCAGCCCGCCGTCGGGCGCGAACGGGTTCGAGGCCGGACGCAGCACATCCGGATCCAGGCTCTGGGCCGGGCCGTCGCGCCAGACCAGCTCGTCGCCCGAGAAGGACGGCTCGCGGCGATAGCGCGACAGGCCGGGGCCGGCCACCGTCTTGACATCCTCATGCAGCAGCCCGGCATCGAGCAGGGTCGCGATCAGGAACGCCATGCCGCCGGCGGCGTGAAAATGATTCACGTCGGCCTGGCCGTTCGGATAGACCCGCGCCAGCAGCGGCACGACGGCGGAAAGGTCGGCGAAATCGCCCCAGGTCAGCTTGATGCCGGCGGCCGCCGCCATGGCGACCAGATGCAGCGTGTGATTGGTCGAGCCGCCGGTCGCGAGCAAGCCCACCACGCCATTGACGATCGCGCGCTCGTCGACGACCTGGGCCATCGATGTCGGTTCATGGCCCTGCGCGGAGATCGCGACGACGCGCTGGGCGGCCGCGCGGGTCAAGGCCTCGCGCAGGGGCGTGCCGGGATTGACGAAGCTGGCGCCCGGCAGGTGCAGGCCCATGATCTCCATCAGCATCTGATTGGAATTGGCCGTGCCGTAGAAGGTGCAGGTGCCGGGACCGTGATAGGACGCGGCCTCGACCTCGAGCAGCGCCTCGCGGCTGACCTTGCCTTCGGCGAACATCTGGCGCACCCGCGCCTTTTCCTTGTTGGGAATGCCCGACGTCATCGGCCCCGCCGGGATCAGGATCACCGGCAGATGGCCGAAGGCGAGCGCGCCCATGACCAGGCCCGGCACGATCTTGTCGCACACGCCCAGCAGGACCGCGCCGTCGAACATGTCGTGGCTGAGGCCGATCGCCGTACTCATGGCGATCACGTCACGGCTGAACAGCGACAGCTCCATGCCGGCCCGGCCTTGGGTGACGCCATCGCACATCGCCGGGACGCCGCCGGCGAACTGGGCGACGCCGCCGGCGGACCGAACGGCGTCGCGGATCACGTCGGGGAAATGCTCGAGCGGCTGATGGGCCGACAGCATGTCGTTATAGGCCGAAATGATCGCGACATTGGGCTTGGCGGCCGCACGCAGGTCGCTCTTGTCGTCGGCGGCGCAGGCGGCGAAGCCGTGGGCGATGTTGGCGCAGCCGAGATCGGCGCGCTGCGGCCGGTCGGACGCGGCGTCGGCCATGCGCGCCAGATAGGCCGCGCGCGTCGGCCGGCTGCGCTCGATCAGCCGGGCGGTCACATCGGTCAGGACGGTATTCAGTTCAGCACTCATGACAATTCTCCTCCAGCCCTATCGTAACCGGCCGGTGTTACAGCGGCTCGTCGTGCCAAGTGCGTCCGTCGCGCTCGATCAGCGCGATCGCCGCGGACGGGCCCCAGGTGCCAGCCGTATAGGGCCGGCAGGCCTGGCCGGTCCGCGACCAGCCGTCCAGGATCGGTTCGACCCAGCCCCAGGCGGCCTCGACCTCGTCGCGCCGCATGAACAGGGTGGCGTTGCCGCGCACCACATCCATCAAAAGTCGCTCGTAGGCCTCGGGGAAGCGCATCTTGAACGCTTCCGCAAAACTGAGGTTGAGCGCTGAATTGCGCAGACGCAAGCCGCCTGGGCCCGGATCCTTGGCTACCAGCTGCAATTTGATGCCCTCGTCGGGCTGCAGCCGGATCACGAGCCGATTCGGATTGACCAGGCCGGCCTCGCCCGGGAAGATGTTGAGCGCGACCGGCCGGAACTGGATGACGATTTCCGACACCCGTTCCGGCAGCCGCTTGCCGGTGCGCAGATAGAACGGCACGCCGGCCCAGCGCCAGGTATTCACCTCGGCCTTCAGCGCCAGGAACGTCTCGGTATCGCTGGCAGGTTCGCCCAGATCGTCGAGATAGCCCCCGACCGAGGCGCCGTCGATCGCCCCCGGACGATATTGCCCGCGCACCGTCGCCATGCCGACCGTCTCGGCCGTGATCGGCTTCAGCGTGCGCAGCACCTTCAGCTTTTCGTCGCGCACGTCGTCGGGATCGAGGCTCGAGGGCCCATCCATCGCGACCAGGCACAGCAGCTGCAGCAGATGGTTCTGCACCATGTCGCGCAGCGCGCCGGACTTGTCGTAATAGCCGCCGCGCTGCTCGACGCCGATCGTCTCGGCGACGGTGATCTGGACATGGTCGATCGCGGTCCGGCTCCACAGCGTCTCGAACAGCGAATTGGCGAAGCGCAGCGCCAACAGATTCTGCACCGCCTCCTTGCCCAGGTAATGGTCGATGCGGAAGATCTGGTGCTCCTCGAATACCGATCCGACCGCCTCGTTGATCTGCCGCGCGGAAGCCAGATCGCGGCCGATCGGCTTCTCCAGCACGACGCGCGCCTGCGGCGTGATCAGATCATGGCGCGCCAGATTGCGGCAGATCTCGCCGAACAGGTCGGGCGCCGTCGCCAGATAGAACACGCGGATCTGTTCAGGCCGGTCGGCCAGCAGCGTCGCCAGCCGGTCCCAGCCGCGTTCGGCCGTCGCTTCGAGCGAGATATAGGTCAGGCGCTGGACGAAGCGCTGCCAGACCGCCTCGCTGAAGAATTCCGCTGCCACATGCCGGCCGATCGCGTCGCGGACGCGCGGGATCATCTGCTCGGTCGTCTGCTCGCCGCGCGACGCCAGCAGGATGCGGGCGTCCGGGGTCAGCTGGCCGTCGCGATCGCGGAAATACAGCGCCGGCAGCAGCTTGCGCATCGACAGGTCGCCGGCACCGCCGAACACCAGGAAATCGAACGGCGCGACCGGAATGGTCTTCATCATGGGGGACGACTCTTGTGCCGGCGGCGCGATGCCGCCGGGTCCGCTCGACAGGTTCGAAGAAAAAAAGGGGACCCAAGTCCGGGGGGGCTTGGGTCCCCCGAGTCTAGGAATAGAGGGAGAAGTTCTATTCCAGGAAATTCGGGACGGACCGCGATCGACGGACCGGCAGGACGCCATCCAAACCCATTCGCGCCGCCCGGATAAGGCGAAAACCGGCAGAATGCCGAAAATGACAAAAATTCATCGGCACCGGCGAAATTACCGAGGCGCGATTTCCGGCATGATCTCCAGGTTTTCCGCCGTTCCATCAGGAGAAATACCCTCCAGACGCCTTTGGACCGGCGGACGACAGTCCTCGACCGGTTTGCTATTATAAAGCAGATGAATTCCGGCGGCGCGGTTCAGCGCCCTTCCCTGCCAATATTCAATCGGGCGATCGCCATGCGGGATTTACAAGCATGTCACTGACGACAAAACTCGGCCTGAGCCTGGGCGCCCTGGCGGCGACCGCCTCGCTGGCGCTGGCGCAGCCGACCCAGACTTTCTCCGGCCATCCGCTGCCCTTCGCCCCATCGAGCGGCAAGGTCGTGGCGTTCTATCTGGACGGCGGTTCGATCGCGGCGGGCTATCGGCTGGATCCGGTCGTCGCCGGCAATCTGACCCATCTGCTCTATGCCTTCCTGGCGATCTGCGGTCCCGGCCAGAACGCCCATGCCGCGCAGGCTTGCGCGCCCGGTCAGGACTATCAAATCGCCGGGACCGCGCCGCTCGACGAGGCTGCCTTCAGCCGCTATTTCGCCGACGTGAAGGCGCACGCGCCGCGGCTGACGCTGCTCGCCTCGATCGGCGGCGCCGAGGGCTCGAAACCGTTCTATACCCTGACCCGGTCGCCCGAGGCCCAGGCGACATTCGTGGCGTCGGTCCGGGCGTTCCTCGCCAGCCATCCGATGTTCGACGGGGTCGATATCGACTGGGAATTTCCGACCGACAGCAGCCCGGCCGAGGGCGAAGCCAATCTGGGCCTGCCCGGTGACGGCCATGCCTATGCCGATCTGATGCATGCGCTGCGCAGCGCGCTCGATGAGCTGGGCGCCGGCCGGCGGAAATATTGGCTGACCTCGGCCGTGCTGACCGCGGCGCGGCTGACCCGGGTGATCGATTATCGCCGCGCCGCGCTCGATACCGACCTGTTCTTCGCCATGACCTACGATTATTACGGCCCCTGGACCCAGGTCGCCGGCCATCATGCCCCGGTCGTCCCGCCGGAGGACCCGGACCTGGGTCCGGTCGGCATCCAGCCCTTGCTCGACGCCGGCATTCCGCCCGCGAAACTGGTCGACGGCGTCGCCGCCTATGGCCGGGGCTGGCAGGTCGGGCCGACCGGCACTCTCGTCTCCAATTACAACGGCCAGGACGGCGCCACCTTCTATCGCCAGCTCGCCGCCACGGCGATCGGCCCGGCCGGCACCGGCATCGGCGGCTTCGAGGTCCATTACGACAAAGCGCTGCACGCCTATGCGCTGTGGAACCCCGGAACCCGGATCTATATCGGTTATGACGATCCGCGCGCGGTCGCGGAAAAGGGCCGGATCGCGCTGGGGGAGGGCCTGGCCGGCCTGTTCGGCTGGGAGCTGTCGCAAGACAATGGCGATCTGCTGAACGCCATGAACCGGGGCCTGGGCAACCGGCCGGCACGTTAGGCCGGGCGGCGCGGCGGTCCGAAGAACGAGGCCTGGTCGCCGTAGAAGAAGGTCGTGTTCGCGGTCAGGCGGCCCTTGCGCGGATCCGGCGAATAGGAAAATCCGGGCGGGACCGAGGCCGCGTGCAGGCTGGTGCTGCGATAGAGCACCGCGCGGTTGAACATTGCATCATAGGAGGCGATCTGTTCGAAGATCGGCGTGTCGCCGCCGATGTAACCGGTCGGCGGCGAGTGTTGCAGCTCATCCTTCAGCAGCGTCTCGTAGCGCTCGCGCTGATCGACGCTCATGACCTCGAAACCGGTGGCGCGATGGCGATAGAACGCCGTGCCGCCACCGGGCGCGTCATAGAGATAGTGCAGCAGCACGATATGGTTCGGATCGAGAAAATCGGTATGCGGGATGCGCTGCCGGAGGCCGACCTTGTCCGGTCGAACCGTCACCATGGAAAAGGTGCAGCGGCTGTCGATCACGTCGCGGTCGCCCAGACCAAACACCTTGGGGATCATGGCGCGCGTGAAGAAATGCGCGAACAGCGGATAGGGCGCCGGGATCGGCGCCTGAATGCCGGGATAGAGCGCCATCGCCGGCGTGAAGCGGGATTGGGTCGCCGCATGCTCGACCATCTGGTCGGCATCCAACAAGAAATTATCGATGACGATGACCGGCGCCTGCTGCTGGCCGATGTGATCGACGCGCATCCGAAAGTCTTTGTGCAGGAATGGCCTGATCTTCATGCGAATCCTTCCGGTCGAGCGATCGACTATGCCCGAGCGGGCCCGAACGAAAAAGAGGTGCCTGGGATCGCGCCCAGGCACCTCGGTCTTAACGGAGGCGACGGGTTGCCCCGCCGCCGCCGGTCTCAGTACTTGGCTGTGAGCGTGAGATACATGGTCCGACCGAAGTCGTAGTTCGCACGCGGCACCTGCTGGTTGTTCACGGTCGTCACGTACTTGTCGGTCGCATCCGTGATGTTCGTGATGTCGTACGCCAGGCTCAAGTGACTGTTGATCTTGTAGCCGAGATGGGCGTCGAGCTCGCCGTTGTCGTCCTCGAAATACTTGTTGGCACGATCGATGCCCTCGTAAATCTGAGAATGCACGGTGTAGGCCAGATGCGCATCGATGCCGAGATCATCCTGGAAATACACCGTCGCGTTGCCGGTATGCTTGGCAGCACCAAGCAGCTGGCGACCGCCGATGCCGGGGGTCGGGTTGTCCTGCGAGCTTTGGGCGTAGGTGTAGTTCGCCGCGAGACCGAAGCCGTACATCAGCGGCTGCTGCCAGGCGATTTCCGTACCGCGAGACGTACCGCTGTTATTCGTCGGCGCCGTCACGGTGTAGGTGCTGTAGATCGGGGTTGAGAAGCCCCCCGGGTTGGACGGATTCTGCGTCAGGCTGAGGTTGAGCGCACGCTCCTGGACGGTACCGGCATCGAAGGTCGAGCGCATCTCCATGTCGAACAGGCCGACGGACACGGACGATTCCGGCGCGTAGTACCATTCGGTCGAGACGTCGAGGTTGGTCGACCGGGTCGGCTTCAGGTTCGGATTGCCCTGCGAACCGCTCAAGAGCGTATCGTTGAGCGTGGCACCGCCGGCCAGGGCGTAATAGTCCGGGCGCGTTACGGTCTGGCCGGCCGAGAAGTGAACGACCACATCTTTGCTCGCTTCATACGCGACCGCGAAGCTCGGCAGGATGTCGGTATAGTTCTGCTGCACGTGGTTGATGTAATAGTTGCCGAAGGCTGAGCCCGTGTCGGGCGTAACGCTCGGGTTTGCGGGGTTCGAGTCGAACTTGTCGATGTCGTCCGTCGTGCTCGCGATGCGCACGCCGAAGTTGCCGTGGAACGTCTCGTTGCCGAACTTGGCCATCAGGTAGCCGGCTTCGGTGTTCTCCTTGATCTTGAACGCCGCAGCCGGATAGTAGCGGGCAGAAACCGTTTCGCCGGTGGACGCGACCAACTGCTTCATCAGAGCAGCCAGACCGTTCGGATCGACCGAGAGCGTGAACGGCGTGGAGACGCCGGCACCGTTGCCGAAGTTGCTCGGAAACAGGCCATTGCCGATCGCGGCGAGCGTCGGGCCGCAGCTGGGGCTGTAGCAGCCGTAGTTTTCCGACTCGACTTCGTTACGCTCGTGCTCGGTGATGCGGACACCGCCCTTGATCGACGAGATCAGGCCAGCGTCGAACAAGTATTCGACATCGACCTGACCCGAGGCGTCGGTATCGAGCTGAGCCAGGCTCGTGTCGCCGACCCAGTCCTGGTTGCCGTCGCCGTTGAACGCGCCGTAGTTCGAGGGATCGTTCAAGCCGGTCGCGCCGGAGAAGCCGAGCGACGCAGGATTGGTGCCGTTCATCCCATAGGACACGTTGGGCGAGGTGCCCGAGGTCGTGCCATAGGCGTACTGGTCGGTCTGGCCCTTGCCGCGCGAGTAGCCGCCCTGAAGGTGGATGCTCCAGTTCGAAGTCGGCGTCCAGGTCGTGTTGCCGTCGAGGAAGTAGGTCGAGGAGCCGGCATCGGGGCGATAGATGTCGTTGATGCCCGGGTTGCCGTGAGTGGCCGTTCCCGGGAAGGTCGCCGAGGTCAGGATGCCGTTCTTGACGGTATAGGCGGTCGGAACGACGTACGTGCCTGCGCTGCTGCCGAAGCCGCCGTTGTAGTCGTTGAGATCGACCAGATCGCCCTGATTATAGTTGCCGGCGTTGAGGTAGCTGTAGAAGCCGTCGAGCTTGAAATCCCAGTGGTTGTTGGGCTTGAACTCGACCGCCGCGTCGCCGCCCTGGCGAACCTGTTCCTGTTCAAACAGCGCATTGTTGATGATCTCGGGATAGGCAACACCGCGCAACGCCGTCGGGTACGGATTGGGGATCGTGGTCGGAAGGCCTGTGACCGGATCCTTGGGACCCGGAACCGTCGCCGTGCTGGGAAGCGTGCCGTAACCCAGCTCTTCCTGGCCGTCGCGCCGGAAATAGCGCGTGTCATGGAAGCCGACCAAAAGGAAGCCGAGCGTGTTGGCGTCGTTCTTCCAGCCGAGGACGGCGTTGTACTGGCCGCCGGCCCGGTCGGCCAGGTCGTTATAGGCGCCGCCGACCCGGACCAGGGCGGTGATCGGGTCGAATTGGCTGCTGAGCGGGCTCGGCGTCACGATGTTGACGTTGCCGGCGGTGCCGCCTTCCGGCAGGTCGGCCTGCGGACTCTTCACGACGTCGATATGGTCGACGATGTCGACCGGCAGCAGATCGTACGACACGCTGCGGCTGGCAGCGCTCAGCGAGTCCAGAATGAACCAGTCGCCGGTCGAGATGGAGTGGCCATCGATCAGCGTCTGGGTCAGCGTGGGCGCCGTGCCGCGGATCTGGACGCGGTCGTTCTCGCCGAAGCCGCCCGAACCGGCCGAGGCCGACTGGATGGTGTTGATGCCCGGCACGCGCTGCAGGGCGTCGGCGACGTTCTTGTCCGGCAACTGGCCGATGTCGGTGGCGCTGACCGCGTCGGTGATGCCGTCGGCGTTGCGCTTGATGTCCATCGACTTCTGCAGCGACAGGCGGATGCCTGTGACTTCAATCTGTTCGACGGCCGGTGCGCTGGCCGTCCCTGTTGTTGGTGCGGCTTGTGCCGTCTGCGCGGCGTCCTGGGCGTGCGCAAGGCCCGCCACGGTCATCATCGCAATCGCGCTCACAGAGCCTCGAAGTAGCCTCGTCCCAGTCCACATTGATCCGCCTCCTGACATGTTCTTGGAGCCTGCTCCGGCGAGTTGGCGGCGTGGCATCATTGGTTGATGCTTCACCCCCTCCGCGAACCCGCCTCGTTGATCTGCCCACTGTTGCTGTTCCCGCACCCAGCAGGCACGAATGGCTTCAGCAGACGGCTCCCCTACGCCGCTCAATCCAATCCGAACTGGGGTGGGGCGAAAGGCTCAAACCGGCAGAATGCCGAAAATGACAAAAATTCGTTGATCTATTGAATTTACCGTGACGGGATATACCTAAAATATTTTCATATATTTCAAAGGCATAAGGCCGCATCACGGCATGAGAAATCGCAAGACCGCCAAAAACCGGTCCCGTCGATTTTGCGGGTCAGACCCGCTCGACCTGGCGCAGGTGGTACTTCAGACTCGCGAGCGCGGCCGCCAACTGCTCCCGATCGGGGCCGGGCTGGGGCGCATTGCGCAGCACATATTCGGCGGTGCGGACCACATCGCGCCACCGCGGGTTGCGCGGCAGCGTCTCGACCAGCAGGTACTTGTCGAGCGTCCGGGTCTGCAGCGAGCTGCGGTCCATATAGACGCGCCACAACCCGCTTTCCTCGGCCAGCTCGATCTTGCCCTTGTGCTTGGTCTTCTGCCAGTAATCCAGCGCCAGGGTCATGACCTCGACCAGCGACCGGCGGTAGCCCTCGCTCGCCTCGAATTCGTCGCCCAGCGAGTCGGACGGCGCCGCCGGCTCGACATAGTCGGGATCGACCGCCGGCTCCGGCTCGCCCAGCGGCCGCTCGGACAGGGATAGGGGCTGCGAGGCTGCCAATTCGCCCGCCATCATCGGCATCGGCAAGGCGATACGGCTGCCGGACCGGGGCCCCGTTGCCGCTGTGACCTGGCGCCAGTTGAGCCAGATCGAGCCGCCGATGCCGCCGGTGCCCAGCAGGCACAACAGGATGAACCAGAGCCACAACCCGCCGTCGAGCGCCGAACGATCGGCCAGAACCAGATAATGCCAGCCGGTTTCGGGCAGGATCGACGGACCATAGGTCGCCTCGCGCACCGAATCGGCGACCGGCGTGGCCTGGACCGGCGTGCCCTTGGAATCGAGCAGCATGATGCGCACGCCCGGCCGCTGCAGCGCTGCCAGCCGTTCGGCCAAAGCGCTCGCCGGCAGCCGGAACGCCACGACGCCCTCGACCGAGCCGTGCTGGATCACCGGACGTGCCAGCAGCACACCGTAGGTATCTTCAATGCGCTTTATGCCCGACACGACCAGGATCGTCGACGGGTCCTCGGTCTGCTGCAGCCGGGCCATGACCTCGCGATAGACCTCGGCCAGCGGCTGATCGCGCGAGCGCGGCTGGGTCAGGTCGGCGGCGAAGTTGGAATCCTTCTGCAGCGAATAGACCACCCGGCCGAAATGATCGACCAGGTACAGATCGTCGAACAGGGTCGAGGCGATCAGGCTTTGGAAGCTGGCATGGAAGCGGTCGTGCACGCTGGCATAGGCCGGCAGCGACGGCGGCATCTCCTGCGGCGGGGTCTGGCCCTTGCCATAGTAAGACCGTAACAAAGCTGCGGCACGATCCGGATCGGGCGAGATCTGCGCGAAAGCCGGCGCGAAACCATAGTAGCGGCCGATGCTGTAGCCGATGAAGCTGGTGCTGGCAAAGGCGGCGCTCTGGCTGCGGGCAAAGTCGACGATGGTGGTCAGATCGTGACCGGCCGACGTCTCGGCGATCTCGATCTGGAACTGCGTCCTTTGCTCAATAATATTCGCCAGCGCCAGCAGGGCTGTGAAAAAAACAGCAATGACAGGGAGTAGCGGCACTACCGCCCTGGACGCCCTACCGTGAAGCCCCAACACTGCCCGCCCCCCGATATGTCGGCGTCCAGGATATGATTTTGACGATTTTGTCGTAACATCGATCAAGCCGATTCAACTCACGCCTGTCAAGTTTCGGAAGAAACGGCTCGGACCGATTATATCGTCGCCCGCTCGATTCGACCTCCGCCCGCATTTCCCCGGTCCGCGACATAGGATCCACGCCACCCGCCGGCCGCTGGCGCGTTCGCGACCCCGGCGGGACGAAACGCCCCCTCGCCCACACCGGTCCTAAGGCTATAAGCCTTTGACGCCGCGAACACACCGTCACGAAACCGTCAATTTCGTTCATCGCTCAAGCGACACTTGATCGGGCCGCGCGCTTGCAGTTTGTCTCGTCGGGTCCGGCGGCCCTGGGTCGTCGATCCCGTTTCGAGCACAAGCGAGAATGATCCCATGTCCCGAGCACCGTTGGCCGTCATCTTCGGCACGCCCGGCACTGTCCTCAGCGACGACCAGCGCGCGTTCTTCCGCGAGACCGATCCGCTGGGCCTGATCCTGTTCAAGCGCAATTGCGAGACACCCGACCAGGTGCGCCGCCTGTGCGAGGATTTTCGGGACGCGGTCGGCCGGCATGACGCCCCGATCCTGATCGATCATGAGGGCGGCACGCACCAGCGCATGGATCCGCCGGTCTGGCCGGCCTTCCCGGCCCCGGCACGCTTCGGCGAGCTTTATCAGAAGGACCCGGCGCGGGCCCTGGTCGCGGCCCGGCTGAACGGCAGGGCGATCGGCACGCTGCTGTGGCAGCATGGCGTCACCGTCGATTGCGCGCCGCTGCTCGACGTGCCCGTCGCCGGCGCCGATCCGGTCATCGGCGACCGCGCCTTCTCCGCCGATCCGGAACAGGTGGCCCTGCTGGCCGACGCCTTCGTCGAGGGCATGAAGCTGTCCGGCGTCACGCCGATCATCAAGCATATCCCCGGCCATGGCCGGGCGACGGTCGACAGCCATAAGGAATTGCCGACGATTTCCACGCCGCTGACCGAACTCGACCGGAGCGATTTCGTGCCGTTCCGCCATCTGGCGACGGCGCCCTGGGCCATGGTCGCCCATATCGTGTTCACCGAGATCGATCCGGCAAGGCCGGCGACCGTGTCGCCGCGGGTGATCGAGCAGTTGATCCGCGGCCGCCTGGGCTTCAAGGGCGTGCTGATTTCCGACTGTATCTATATGGACGCGCTGGGCGGCACCCTGCCGGAGCGCTGCCGGGCGGTGCTGGCCTCGGGCATGGACATCGCGCTGTCGAGCCACGGCGACGTCGGGGAATGGCAGGGCATCGCCGCCGCGGCCCGGCCCTTGACGGACGCGTCGCTGGCGCGGCTCGCGCTGCATTCGGTCCCGGCGCCGGCCCTGCCGTTGCTCGACGTTGCCCAGGCGGTGCGCGAGATCCTGCGGCAGCTCGCCGCCTGACCAAAACGCCCATCGTCACGAGACTGTCGAAAAAGCGACGGAATTCGGACTTCTCCTGACGAAAACAACGAGTTTGCAACCTAGCCGCAACGACGTCCGCCATGACAGGGTCGTTCCCAAGGTTGGGAGGTCCTGAAGGGCCGACCGCCGGGGGCTAAAAATATCCGGGGAAGGACCCCGATGATCAGAAAAATCATCGCTGCCGCGTTCGTTGCTTTGCTGCCGGCAACCGCCATTGCCGAATCGAACCTGACCATCGTCGCCAGCCTGTCCACAGGCTGGGTGCGGAACTTCAACCCGTTCAACGAAACCACCCGGCTGCATAGCGTCCGGGATTTCGTCTACGAGCCCCTGGTCATTTTCAATTCGATGCATGGCGGCACGCCGAATTTCCGGCTGGCGACCGACTATAATTATTCGGGCAATCTGCTGAAGCTGTCGTTCCGTCTGCGCGATGGCGTCCTATGGTCCGACGGCCAGCCGTTCAGCGCGCGCGACGTGGTCTTCACCTTCGAGATGCTGCGCAAGCGGCGCGAGCTCGACACCCAGAACATCTGGGACCGGATCTCCTCGGTCGAGGCGACCGACCCGAACACCGTCGTGTTCACCCTGAAGCGCGTGAACACGAACATCGCGTTCGAGATCGTGCGCGTACCGATCGTCCCGGAGCATATCTGGAGCAAGATCGCCGACCCGGTCACCTTCACCAACGACAATCCCGTGGGCTCCGGCCCGATGACCGAGGTCCGGCGCTTCACCTCGCAGATCTATCAGCAATGCCGCAACCCGCATTACTGGGACACGCAGGACCTGAAGATCGACTGCATCAGCTTTCCCCAGGTCGGCACCAACGAGCAGCTGCTGACCGCGGCGGCCGCTGGCGCCATCGACTGGTTCGGCGCGTTCCTGCCGGATATCGAGCGGACTTATGTCGCGGCCGATCCGGCGCATTTCCGTTATTGGTTCCCGCCCGGCGGCACGGTCGCGATCAACATCAATTTCGACAGCCCGACCCCCGGCAACCGCGCGGCCTTCCGCACCGTCAACTTCCGCCGCGCGGTCAGCATGGCGATCGATCGCCGCGCGATCGTCGATATCGCCGGCTACGGCTATCCGACGGTCAACGAATATGCCAGCGGCCTCGGCCGGACCTACCAGAGCTGGACCGACCAGGAGGCCGAGAAGGAATTCGGCCAATACGCCCATTTCGACAAGGACGCCGCACGGGCCTTGCTGGCCGAGAGCGGCTTCCATGACAAGGAAGGCCGCGGCTTCGTCGCCAACCCCGACGGCACGCCGATCAGCTTCACCATCCTGGCGCCGAACGGCTGGACCGACTGGGTCAATACGACCGAGCTGGTCGCCGAGAGCCTGAACCAGATCGGCATCGACGCCCGGGTCTCGACGCCCGAGCCCGCCTCCTGGACGCAGAAGCTGATCACCGGGTCCTACGACATGGCGATCAACGGCTATCTGACCGGCGAGACGCCCTATCGCTCGCTCGACATGGGCTTCCATTCGCGCTTCGCCGGCAAGACCCGATTCGCCGCGACTCGCTTCGTCGATCCCGAACTGGACCAGAGCTTGGACGCCTTCATTTCGACGATCGATCCGGCCGCCCAGCGTCAGGCCATGAACAAGGTCCAGATGATCCTGGCCGCCAACATGCCCTACGTGCCGCTCTATTCAAATCCGATCTGGTACGAGTACGACACCAAGCGCTTCAAGGGCTGGTTCAACAGCGACAATCCGGTCGCCCGGCCCGACGTGTTCGACGGCACGCCGGAGCGGCTGCTGCATCTGCTCGCGCTCGAGCCGGTCAAGCCCTGAGCCACGCCATGTCCTTTACCTTCATCCATCCACGCATCGGGCCCGCCCTGCGCCCCGTTCGCGTCAGCGCCGGAGCCCGGTGATGGTGTTCCTGCTTCGCCGTTTCGGCTTCTACGTCGCGGCCTTCATCTGCGCCGCGACCTTCAACTTTCTGATCCCGCGCCTGATGCCGGGCAATCCGATCGACACGATGTTCGCGCAGTCGGGCACCGTTCTTCCGCCGGAAAGCCTGGAGGCGCTCAAGAAAACCTTCGGCTTCCTCGACGTGCCGCTGCCGATCCAGTACCTGCATTACCTGGGCAGCGTGTTCACCTGGGACCTGGGCCTGTCGGTCAAGTTCTACCCGCTGACGGTCAATCAGGTGCTGATGCGGGCGCTGCCCTGGACCCTGCTGCTGGTGCTGACCTCGTCGCTTGCCGCCTTTGCAATCGGCTCGCTCGCCGGCGCCCGCGCCGCCTGGCGCCGCGGCGGCAGCTTCGACAGCTTCGGCGCGCCGGCCGCCCTGATGCTGCAGGCGATCCCGCCGCTGGTGACCTCGCTGCTGGCGCTCTATCTGTTCGCGATCAGCCTGAAATGGCTGCCGACCGGCTTCGCCTGGGACCCGATGCTCGATCTGACCTGGTCGTGGGAATCGGTCTGGAGCGTGCTCTATCACGCGGTCCTGCCGGTCGTGACCCTGGCGATGGCCCAGATCGGCGGCTATCTGGTCACCATGCGCAACAGCATGATCAATCTGCTGGGCGAGGATTACATCACGCTCGGCATGGCCAAGGGCCTGACCGACCGCCGCCTGCGCCTGGTCTATGCCGCCTATAATGCGCTGCTGCCGGCGCTGACCAGCTTCGCCATGAGCCTGGGCGCCGTATTCGGCGGCTCGCTGGTGACCGAGGTCGTCTTCAACTACCCCGGCCTGGGCTACACGCTCTACGAGGGCATCACGTCCCGCGACTATCCGCTGATCCAGGGCCAGCTCCTGATCATGACCTTGGCCATGCTGAGCGCCAATTTCATCGCGGACCTGCTTTACATCATCGTCGACCCGCGCCTGAGGAGGGCCTGATCATCGGCGCGATCTTTCAGGCATTGACCAGCAATCGCAAGGCCGTGGTCGGCCTGGTCATCGTCAGCATCTTCATCGTCGTGGCCCTGCTGGCCCCGATCATCGCACCGGCCGGTCCCAACCAGCGGGTCGCCCGGCCGCATGAGCCGCCCAGCGCCGAGCATGTGCTGGGCTCGACCCGCATGGGCCGCGACGTGCTGTCCCAGACCATCCACGGCACCCGGACCTCGCTCCTCGTGGGCTTCATCGCCGGCCTGGTCGTCACCATCGTCGGCGTCGCGGTCGGCGTCACGTCCGGCTATTTCGGCGGTCGGGTCGACGAGCTGCTGAACCTGCTGACCAACGTGGTGCTGGTCATACCGAACCTGCCGCTGATGCTGGTGCTGGCGGCCTTCGTCGGCGAGGCCGGGCCGATGACCATTGCGGTCATCATCGGCCTGACCGCCTGGGGCTGGGGCGCCCGCGTCACCCGGGCCCAGACGCTGAGCCTGCGCCAGCGCGACTATATCCTGGCGTCGGAGCTGCTGGGCGAGCCGGCCTGGCGCATCATCCTGGTCGAGCTGCTGCCCAACCTGGTCTCGATCATCGGCTTCAATTTCATCGGCAGCGTGCTCTATGCGCTGATCACCGAGGCCACGTTGGAATTCTTAGGCTTGGGAGATCCGCTCGCCTTGAGCTGGGGCACCAACCTCTATCACGCCCAGGAGACCTCGGCCCTGCGCGTCGGCGCCTGGTGGGAAATCGCCGCGCCCTGCCTGGCCCTCGTCATTTTCGGCACCAGCCTGTCGCTGATCAATTTCGCCGTCGATGAGATCGCCAATCCCCGACTGCGCACGCTTCGGGTCCCCAAGCGGATCCTGGCCGCGATCATGCCGGTCGGCGCGGCGGAATGACGGTAGTGCAGATGAATCAGCCCAAGCCCCTTCCCTTGCTGAGCGTGCGCGATCTGTGCGTCGATTACGCGTCGCGCACCGGGCTGAAGCGCGCGGTCGACCGCGTATCCTTTACGCTCGACGCCAACGAGGTGCTGGGCCTCGCCGGTGAATCTGGCTCGGGCAAGAGCACGGTCGCCTTCGCCATCGCCCGCCTGCACCGCCCGCCCGCCTTCATCACCGGCGGCAGCGTCACGCTCGACGGCACCGACGTGCTGGCCTTGAAGGGCGAAAATCTCAGGCAATGGCGCTGGCGCGACGTCAGCGTCGTGCTGCAGAGCGCCATGAACGCGCTCAACCCGCTGCTGACCGTCCAGGCGCAGTTCACCGATCTGTTCAAGGCGCATGGCGTCAAGCACAAGGCCGAGATCCTGGAGCGCAGCGCCGAGCTGCTGCGCATGGTCGGCATCGCGCCCGACCGGCTGCTGGACTATCCGCATCGCTTCAGCGGCGGCATGCGCCAGCGGCTGGTCATCGCCATGGCGCTCGCTCTCAGCCCGAAGCTGATCATCATGGACGAGCCGACGACGGCGCTCGACGTCGTCGTGCAGCGCGAGTTGCTGGAGGAAGTCACCATCCTGCGCAAGCGCCTGGGCTTCTCGATCCTGTTCATCACCCATGACCTGGCGCTGATGAGCCAGTTCTGCGACCGGATCGGCATCATGCTGAATGGCGAACTGGTCGAGATGGGCCCGCCGCTGCAGATGATCGAGGCGCCGCAGCACGCCTATACGCGCAAGCTGTGGAACGCGATCCCGCCGCTGCATCCGCCCCAGACGCCGCCCCGCCGGGTGCTGGAGACCGCACCGTGAGCCCGTCGCTGACGTCACCGATCCTGGAGACGCGCAAGCTTGGCATGGTGTTCCGCGGCCATCGCGACGTGGCGGCGTTGACCGACGTCAGCTTTCAGCTGTATCGCGGCCGCGCGCTGGCGCTGGTCGGCGAATCCGGTTCGGGCAAGAGCACCTGCGCCAAGATCCTGACCCGCATGATGCTGTCGACCGGCGGCCAGATCCTGTTCAACGGCAAGGACGTGACCCGGCCGGGCGACCGGCGCGAAGTGCTGGCCTATCGCGCGCAGGTCCAGATGGTGTTTCAGGACCCGTTCGCCGCGCTCAACCCCGCCCATTCGGTCCGTCATCACCTGAGCCGGCCGCTGGCGCTGCACAAGCCGAACCTGGGCTATGGCGAGCGCGAGGATCTGACGGCCGAGCTGTCGCTGATGGTCGGGCTCGATCCGGCCGAGACGCTCGACAAATATCCGCACGAGCTGTCGGGCGGCCAGCGCCAGCGGGTCAATCTGGCGCGCGCCATGGCGGTCGATCCGGCCGTGCTGATCGCCGACGAACCGACCTCGATGCTCGACGTCTCGATCCGGCTCAACATCCTCGACATGTTCAAGCCGCTGAAGCGCGATCGCGGCATCGCCATGCTCTACATCACCCATGATATCGCGACGGCGCGCTACGTCGCCGAAGAGACGGCAGTGATCTACGGCGGCCGCATCGTCGAGATCGGTCCGACCGCCACCATCATCGATGCCCCGCGCCATCCCTATACCCGCCTGCTGCTGGCGGCCGTGCCCGAGATCGGCCGCCCGTTCGGCAGCGCCGATGCCGGGCTGGTGCGCGAGGCGGACCGGGTCCGCGCAATCAGCCGCGAACCGGGTCGGCTCGCCGAGGTGGCGCCCGGCCATCTCGTGCGGGAATGCTCTGCCAGCTTCGCTTGACCCCTGGAGAAAGAAGATGCGCCGTTTCCTGCTCGCCCCCGTCGCCGCTGCCGTCGCCCTGGCGGGGTTCGCCGCGATCAGACCGGCCATCGCCGGTACCGTCAGTTGCAACGGCGCACCCTGCCCCGGCAGCTTCGCCGCGGCGACCTATACCAACGCCCATTGCCCGGCGCCGCCGGACGTACCGCATCTGAAGGGCGGCAAGGACAATTACGCGCACTCGGTCGAGCTGGCCAAGGCCTACTCCGACGCGGCCTCGGCCAGGGTCAATTGCATCCAGGACGAAGCCAACGACGACGCGACCGCCCTGCAGGCGGCGATCAAGGCGGGCGTGAACCAGCAGGTGGAAGACGCCAAGGCCAAGCTCGCCGCGGTGCAGACCGCGCTCAACAACCTGTCGCAGCACTGATTTAGCGGAACGCGCCGAGCGCCCTCTCGCGGGCGAGACTGACCCCGCAGTCCCCGCGATGCTCGCGCGAGGAACGCCCGTGCCAAAAATCGGCACGGGCGTTCTCATTTGTGCCCCGCCGCCCCGCGGGGCGGCAGAAACGCCCCGGCAAATCTTGCCGGGCAGCACTTCCTGCCGGGCTTATTTTTCTTTTAAGCGATTGAGAACATGAGAGGCGCCCGATGGTCGCCGGATTGCTCTTGGGAACAGGTCCACTACCCCCGTGCCCAAGGAGGGTCCTAGCATGAGCGTCAGTAGTCTCTCCCAAGCCGCCGTCTTCCAGCAATGGCAGCAGCTGCAGTTGCAGCGGCAGCAAGCGCAACAGACGTCGGCCTCGACGAGCAGCAGCACGTCGAGCACCAGCAGCAGCGACAGCAGCAGTGCCTCGGCACTCGACAGCCAGTCGGCGGCAACCCCGCCGGCCTATTTCCAGCTGCTGAACATCAACTTCCTGTCCGGCCTCACGGCCGGCGACAGCACGTCCAGCACCAGCACCGACGCGACCAGCGCGTCGAGTGCGTCGAGCGCCACCAGCGCCTCGACCTCCACCAGCAGCAGCGACAGCTCGACCGAATTGTCGAGCGTGCTCGAAGAGCTGCTGGCATCGCTGCAGCAGCCGCCTCCGCAGCCCGCCGCCGTTGCAACCGGCAGCTCGGACTCGACCAGCGCCAGCACCAGCACCAGTTCGGTCAGCGCCTCGTCGACCAGCAGCACGGCGTCGTCGGCCAGCAGCAGTTCGACCCCCGCCGACCAATTGACGAGCCAGTTGGAATCCCTGCAGTCCCTGCTGGCCCAACTGCAGACCGATCTCACCCAGTTCGAGGACGGCAGCTCCAGCACCGCCAGCACGTCCAGCAGCGTCGCATCGACCACCAGCTCGAGCAGCACGAGTTCGAGCAGCTCAAGCAGCACGACCCAGACCGCGTCCGCGTCGTCCGACAGCACCCAGGCGACCGGTGCGCATCACCATCATCGCCATCACGTGGAATCCTATGCGCAGAACCAGCAGTCGGCCGATTCCTCCGACAGCTCCAGTTCGAGCGATTCAAGCAGCTCGTCCAGCGACAGCAGCCTGATCAGCGCCCTCGTCGCCTAAAGGCGCGAACAGAAAGCCGGCAGGCCGTCCAAAGGACGGTCGCCCCTGGCCTTCCCAAAGCCTTGTACCGGGCCTACCCTCGCCGCCGTTCCCCCCCGGAAAGGCCGCGCCCGATGCTGTACGTCCCCACCCTGCTGCAGGCGATCGACATGATCGGCACCTTCGTGTTCGCGATCAGCGGTGCCGTCGCCGGCGTGCGCCGCGGGCTCGATCTGTTCGGTGTGTTGGTCGTGGGCTTCGTCGCGGCCGTGTTCGGCGGCATCACCCGCGACATCCTGATCGGCGCCGTGCCGCCCGACGCCTTTCTGCATCCGCATTACATGGTGCTGGCCGCCGCCGCCGGCCTGTTCACCTTTCGCTGGTATCCGCTGGTCGCGCGCTTCACCTATCCGGTTCGCCTGTTCGACGCGCTGGGCCTGGCGCTGTTCGCCGTGACCGGCACGGAAAAGGCGCTGCACCACGGCCTGGACGGGCTGTCGGCCGCCTTGCTTGGCATGGTGACGGCGATCGGCGGCGGCGTGGTCCGCGACATCCTGCTGGCCGAAGTGCCGGTCGTGCTGCGCTCCGACATCTATGCGGTGGCGGCGCTGGCCGGCGCGCTCATCGTCGTCGCCGGCGATCGGCTGGACCTGCCCGAGGCGCCTGTCGCCCTGCTCGGCGCCGCCCTGTGCTTCACGCTGCGCATGCTGGCGCTCTATCGCGGCTGGCAATTGCCGGCATCGCGCTGGTACGCGAAGGGTGGGTCGTAAAATCGTTCCCTATATGTTCTTGACAAAAAGATATG
>Ga0302314_10000091_pt1 | contig 145716 bp, 120 predicted proteins | sample III_Palsa_N2_3_FD_200533 | JGI IMG/M metagenome (GOLD analysis project Ga0302314, IMG submission 200533) | Peat permafrost microbial communities from Stordalen Mire near Abisko, Sweden - III_Palsa_N2_3 | ecosystem: Environmental > Terrestrial > Soil > Palsa > Peat permafrost | place: Sweden... | reverse complement strand
GGAGAGCATTTCTGGATCGCGGGCAGGGATCTCGGGTTTTATCTCTTTAAATTGGTCTGGCCCGATCCGTTGCTTTTTATCTATCCGCACTGGACCGTTAGTCCCTCTTGGCTCCAACAGTACGGAATGCTGTTGGCGGTGCTGCTCTGCGGCTGGGGACTCTGGCTGATGCAGCCTCGATTCGGGGCCGGCCCGTTGGTGGCCGCCCTGTTTTTCGGGATGACTCTTTTCCCGGCCCTCGGTTTTTTAAATTTATATCCTCTCCGCTTCTCTTTTGTCGCGGACCACTTTCAATATCTCGCCTGTATGGCTCCCCTCGCGCTTTTTTCGGCCTGGGTCAACTCGGTGGGAGTGCGCTTCGGTTGGGGGCCCCGGGCTTGGAGCCTGGCATTTCTTTTGATTCTGACTCCTCTTGCGGTGAAAACGATTTTCCAACAGCGAGACTACTTTGACCGGCTCTCCCTCTCGCAAAGCATCATCTTGCACAATCCCCACTGTTGGATCGCGCTTAAGAATCTCGGAGACGGATGGAGAGATCGGGGAAAATGGGATCTAGCCCTGCAGGAATACAATGATGCGGATGAGCTTCATCCCGGCGATGTTCCGATCCGATTGGCCCACGGCACCGTCCTGGAAAAAATGGGCGATTCCGCCGGAGCCCTGAAAGATTTCCAACAGGCCATTGCCCTGGATCCCCTTTCGATGCCGGCACAAATCGATCTGGGGGCGTTTTACGCACAGCAGCAACGGTGGACGACGGCTCTGCCCTATTTTGAAAAAGCCGTTGCCATCGATCGCGAATCGATTCCGGGACATTTCAGTCTGGCTACCGCTTGCTATTATCTGGGGGATCTGGAGCGAGCCCTGAGGGAATATCGGCTCACTCTCCATCTCGATCCCGATTTTCAACCCGCCCAGACCGGCCTGGCGACGGTGCGGGAGGCGATGCTCTCCCCGTCGATGGCCCCCCCTCTCAAATCAAAATAGATTCAGGAGAACGCAGGGTGAAATCGTTTGCGGGCCGTTTCGGCTGGATGTTCCAAGCGGTTCGGGAAGTCAATCCCTTGTATGGCGAGATTGGCGGAGGGGTGGGATTGATGGGGCTGGCGTTTTTCTTCCTGACGATTTCTTGGCGCAAATGGCCCGATCCGCTGATTGATTTTGGCCATGAGCTCTATGTTCCCTGGCGGTTGTCGCAGGGGGCGGTGCTCTATCGCGATGTCGACGATGTTTACGGGCCATTGTCCCAATATTTCAACGCCGGCCTCTTTCATTTTTTCGGCCCCGGCCTGATGGTTTTGGTCACGGCCAACATTCTCGTTTTCTTCGGGATCGCGACGTCTCTCTATTTTCTTTTCCGCCAGGCGTGGGGAGCGGGCGGGGCGCAGGCGGCATTGGCCGTATTCATCTCCGTCTTTGGGTTCTCCCAGTTTTTTGGGATTGGAAATTACAACTACGCGGCTCCCTATGCCCATGAGACAACTCATGGCTTGTGGGTCTGCCTGCTGCTGGTTGCAGCCTTGGTTCGCTGGGTGGAGAAGGAGACGCCCGGAAGGAGCTTCGGGATCGGGATCTTGTTCGGGCTCACCCTGGTGTTGAAGCCTGAAATCGCGCTGGCGGCCGGTTTGGCGGTGGGGGTTGCCGGGCTGATCAAATGGCGATTGCAAACACCTCCCGGGCCGCGGGCGCTGGCCCTGATGGGAGGCGGCGCGATCCTGCCGACGCTCGGCTTCGCGGTCTATTTTTCAAGGTTCATGAGCTGGCGGGAGGCTGCGGACGCGGCCGGCCGCGGATGGCTGAACGTCGTCGCCTGCACGCGCTATACAGGCGATAGCCTGCAATGGAGCTTTCTCGGCCTTGATCGGCCTTGGGTTCATTTTCGGGAAGAGGCCGCGGCGACTTTGTCCGCCTGTTTCCTGATTGCGCTGATCGCGGCGGCCGGCAAGCAGGCGGAACGGATGGCGGGCGGTTGGCGGCACTCTCTCGGCCTCGGATTATTTGCCGGAGGGTTGTCCTGGATCTCTTTCCATGAAATCGTCTGGCTGGAAGCGGGGCGTGCGCTTCCGGGGCTTCTCCTGCTCTATCTGCTCGCCTGTCTGATCCGACTTTGGAAGGGGAATCGGAAGGATCAGGATTTCCGGGCATTGCCGGTGCGGCTTTTGCTCGCCGCGGTGGCGATGGCGCTGCTCCTGCGCATGGTCCTGAATGCCCGCATCTATCACTACGGTTATTATCAGGCGGCGGTCGCGGCGATCATGGTGCCCGCGATATTGATGGGGGAACTGTCGCAGCGGATCGGCGTGACTCGAAAGGGCGCACGCGCCGTCGCCATCGGAACGCTGGCCCTGCTGGCGCCGGGGGTAATGGTTTTATGCGGAAAATCGGAGACGTTGCTGAGCTTGAAGACGTTTTCCGTCGGAACGGGCGGGGATCGGTTTTATGCGTTCCTGCCCCGGATTGAGCCGACGGGCGCGATCATCGATGCCTTAGCCCAAACGTTGCGAGAGAAACCCTGCGATCAGACGCTTTTGGTCGTGCCCGAAGGGGTGATGATCAATTATCTAGCGCGGCTGCCGAATCCGATCGCCCCGCTTTTTTACTTTGGCACTGCCACTGCCGAAGGGGGTGAGGATCGAATTGTACGGGAGTTGGACGAGCATCCACCCGATTGGGTGGTGATCGTCAGCCGGGATCTCCGTGAATATGGCGTGTCTCGCTATGGCGAGCAGCTCGACAAGGGGAGGCAGCTCCTGCAGTGGATCGGAATGCATTATGAAGTCGAATCGACAATCGGTGGCGATCCTCTCGACGATCGTCAACGCGGGGCTGTGATCTTGCGGCTGAAGTCGAAAGCCGAATAGCGCATTGCGGCTATCTTCCCGGCGGGATGGAAGCCTGGAGCTGGGCTTCGGCACGCGGAGGGGTGACGAGGTCGACGCGGGTGACGACGGAGAGGCCGGTGACGAGCTGCCGTTCGTAGCCGCGGACGCCGGCGGGATCGAGGACGATCTTCACGGGGACGCGCTGGACGATCTTGGTGAAGTTGCCGGTAGCGTTCTCAGGGGGCAGCAAGGCAAAGGTCGATCCGGAGCCGGGAGAAAGGCTGTCGATCCAGCCGTTGAAATCGTGGCCGGGGATTTCGTCGATGTGGATGCGGACCCGTTGACCGGGGCGCATTGCGTCGACCTGGGTCTCCTTGTAATTGGCGACGATCCAGACGTCCTCGACCACCGACATGAGAACGGTGCCGACCGCGACGCGGTTGCCGGTCTGCACGGTCTTGTTGCCGATCACGCCGTCGGTCGGCGCGGCGAGGGTGCAGTAACCGAGCTGGTTATTGGCGTCGTCGAGATTGGCCTGGGCGACGCGCAAGGCGTCCCGGGCCTGGTCGTAGTCCTGCTTGGAGATGGCGCCATCGCCCTTCAATTCGTCGACCCGCTCGAAATCGGCGTTGGCGCGGTCGTAGTCGGCCTGGGCCTTGTCGACGTTGACCTGGAAATCGCGGGGATCGAGCCGGACGAGGACGTCGTTGCGGCGGACGGCTTGGTTGTCGTCGATCGGCACTTCGACGACGGTTCCGGCGACCCGAGAGCTGATGTCGTGGACGTGGCCGGTGATGTAGGCGTCGTCGGTGGTCTCGTAGTGGGCGGCGTGGATCAGGTAGGCCGCGAGACCGGCGGCGGCGAAGAGGGTTGTCGCGCCACCGAGGACGATTTTGCCGAAGGCGGGTCCTTTTTTCTTCAGCGGGACTTCCTTGGCTTTCTCGGCGACCGGGAGGTGATGGTTGTTAGCTAACGGGATGGGGACCGTACGGGGAGTTTCGGAAGCTTGATTCATAGCCGGGCTTGTTGGAGGGCCGAGGCGATTCCGGTTTCAAGGAATTGGGCGGAGAGCGCGGGATCGGTGACGGCGCGGGCCAATTGGAGCGCACCGACCAGGGTGGCCAGCAGGCCCTGGGCGATTCGCTTCCGCTCGGCGGGGGATTGGTCCGGGGAAAGCCGCTCCTCGATCCGCGCGAGCAGGCCCTCCAACGAGGTGGTGAATTTTTCCCGGGTCGCCTTCGGTTGGCGGCCGACTTCTCCGGCCAAGCAGGCGATAGCGCACCCTTTCTCGGGATGGTCCCGATGCTCGGGCCGGAGGTAGTGCCGAATCATCTGCTCGAGATCGAAGCTATCCCGGGCGGCTCCCCGCAGGCGGCTTTGGTGACCCGCCTCCTCGATCGCCTCGCGGACCAATTCGTCCTTCGAGGAGAAGTGACTGTAGAAGCCGCCGTGGGTCAATCCGGCGCGGGCCATGACATCGACGACGCCGATACCGGTGATCCCTTCCTTGCGGAATTCGGCGGCGGCGACTTCGACGATTTTCTGGCGGGTGGTTTCCTTATGTCCTTTTTGATAGCGCATGATGGCGATTCCGGTTGGCGTGAGGGATCAGGCGATTCGATTTCCTGATTGCATTATGGTCAGAATATAATATTACTATCATAATGCAATCTTTTTTTTGCGAGCCGGACGCCGCCCGGGAGAACCGGCTGTGACTGCCAGTGCCAGCGTCGGCGCCGCCTCCCCTCCCCTTTCAGCGATCGATTCGATGTCCGACCGCCGCAAGCTGATTCTCTTCATCCTGATGGCGATCGGCCAGTTCATGGCGCTCCTCGATACCCAGATCGTCGCCGCCTCGATCTCCGACATCCAGGCGGGCCTGGCCGCCGCGCCCGACGAGAGCTCATGGGTGCAGACCTCCTACCTGATGGCCGAGATCGTGATGATCCCGCTCTCCGGCTGGCTTTCCCGCGCCTTCTCGACCCGGTGGCTCTTCACCGCCTCGGCGATCGGCTTCACCCTTGCGAGCATCGCCTGCGGTTGCGCCTGGAATATCCAATCGATGATCGTGGCGCGGGCGGTGCAGGGATTCGTCGGCGGAGCGATGATCCCGACGGTCTTCGCCACCGGCTATGCGCTCTTCACAGGGAAGAAGCGGGCGCTGATCCCGGCGACGCTGGGGCTGCTCAGCAGTCTGGCGCCGACCATCGGGCCGACGCTGGGCGGATGGATCACCGACATCCTCTCGTGGCACTGGCTCTTCTTCGTCAACATCGTCCCGGGAATCGTCATCGCCACGACGATTCCGTTCTTCGAGGCGATCGACGAGCCCGATTTCTCGCTTTTGCGCCGTTTCGACTTCATCGGCCTGCTCCTGCTGGCGCTCTCGCTGGCCAGCCTCGAATATGTGCTGGAGGAGGGTTATCGCTGGGGATGGATGGACGATCCGGTGATCCGCGATTGGGCCTGGACCTCGATTCTCTCCGGCGCCCTCTTCATCTGGCGCTCGCTGGTTCATTCGAGTCCGATCGTCGATCTCCGCTCGCTGAAAAACCAGACGTTCGCGGTCGCCTGCCTCTTCATCTTCATCACCGGCTTCGGATTGTTCGGAGCGATCTATGTGCTGCCGCTCTTCCTGGCGCGAGTGGCGGGGTTCGACGCCCGGCAGATCGGCAACGCGGTCTTCGTGGCCGGGCTTTCGCAGATCGCGGTTGCGCCGCTCGTCGCGCGGTTTTCCCAGCGGATCGATGCGCGGCTGATGATCGTGGCGGGATTCTCGCTCTTCGCCTATGGCCTCTGGATGAGCTCGACGGTGACCTCGCAATGGCAGGGCGGGGAGTTTTTCTGGCCGCAGATCCTGCGGGGCTTTGCCATCCTCCTCTGCATCGTCCCGGCCACCAACATGGCACTTGGGTCGCTGCCACCCTCCCAGTTGAAAATGGCGAGCGCCCTCTTCAACACGATGCGGAACCTGGGCGGCGCGATCGGGATCGCCTGCATCAATACCTGGCTGAACAGCCGGACCAATCTCCATTGGCACGACCTCGATTCCCACCTGACGGCGGGCGATCCCAAGGTGCAGACCTGGCTGCAGAACGTGGCGGGACGGCTCCAGTCATTGAGCGTCGATCCGGCCCTCGTCCATCAGCGGGCGCTGGCGTTGCTCTCCTCGACGATGCGGAAGGAGGCGGTGACGATGGCTTTCGCCGATGTCTTCTGGCTGATGGCGGCGTTGTTCGTGGGGGCGCTGGTCTTCGTCCCGCTGCTAAAGCGGTCCCAACCGCCCACGGCGGCAGCAAGCGCCGAGGCGCATTAGGATCGATCCCATGCGCCCGGCGCCGCGCCGCTGTTTCAAGAGAGCTTAAGCCAAACCGCCGAAGGTGCAGTGGTCGTCGACGTCGAGGAGGTCGAACCAGCTCTTCACGTCTTCGCGGGTTGTGGTGAACTTCGCCAGGGCCTCCGCGAAGTAGAGCAGGGTCTCGTTGTCGCTGTCGGCGCCGCGCCGGGTGAAGAATTCGCTCCACTGCTCGATCTCCCAGGCGGTGTGGGCGGGCTTCGCATTGGCCTCGACCCACTTAAGAATATCCCCATCGCCCTTGCCGGTCGCCACCTCGGCCTTCAACGCCTCGGCATCGATGCCGGTGTAGTTGAAGAAATGGCGGTCGAGCGGGCAGGCGTAGTGGTACTCGCCGTTCTTGCCAATGAGAGTGGCGCGGCATTTGTCGAGGATGCGGGGCAGGATGACGTAGCCGCCGAGGCGGATGCGCGGGCTGCGGGGGGGACGCTGGGTGAGATCGGGGGCGAAGGAAGGATTCATGGTTTTGTCAGTTGGAGGGTGAAGTGGAAAACCGCGCCGGTCATTGGGCGGTGAAACCGCCATCGAGCACGAAATCGTGGCCGGTGACGAAGGAGGCGGCGGGGGAGCTGAGATAGAGCACCGCCCCGGCGATTTCTTCGGGGGTACCGAGACGACCGACCGGATGGAGGTTGGCGAAATATTGGCGCTGCTCGCTGGCGGCGGAGGCGGGGCCGACGAAGCGTTCGAGCATCTCGGTCTCGATCCCGGCGGGCGAGACGGTGTTGATCCGGATGCCCTGCTTGGCGGTTTCGAGCGCGGCGGTCTTGGTCAGGCCGTTGACGGCGTGCTTGGTTGCCGCGTAAAGGCCCATGGTGGGAAAACCGAGGCTGCCCGCGACGGAGGAGGTATTGACGATCGAGCCGCCGCCGCTCTTGAGCAGGGCGGGGATCTCATGCTTCATCGAGAGGAAGACGCCCTTGACGTTGATGTCGAAGACCCGCTGGTACTGCTCGACGGTCCCCTCGGTGAGCGGGACGGGAGTTCCCTCGATGCCCGCGTTGTTGAAGGCGATGTCGAGCCGGCCGAAGGTGTCGAGAGTGGCCTGGACGAGCGCCTTCACCTGCGCTTCGTCGGAGACGTCTCCCTGGATGAAGAGGCCCTTGGCGCCTTCCTTCTCGATGAGGGCGACGGTTTCGGCGCCTTCGGGACGGCGGCGGCCGGAGATGACGACATGGGCTCCCTCGCGGGCAAAGGCGACGGCGGTGGCGCGGCCGATGCCGGTGGTGCCGCCGGTGATGAGGACGACTTTATTGGCGAATGTCTTGGACATGGAATGGGATTGGTTGGGGTGGGGTTGACTGCGAAAGATCGGGTCAGACCGGCTCTTCCTCTCTCATGAGGGGGACCGGGGCGTGGGCGCCCTCGTGGAGGGCGACGATCGGGCCGTGGGAGACGGGCGGGCCGTAGCGGCCGGTGACCCGCTTTTCCAGGGCGCGGAGGAGGACGTAGAAGACCGGGGTCAGGAAGAGGCCGAAGAAGGTGACTCCGACCATGCCGGAGAAGACCGCCACGCCCATGGCGTGCCGCATCTCGGCGCCCGGCCCCTCGGAAACGACGAGCGGGACGACGCCCATGATGAAGGCGAAGGAGGTCATCAGGATGGGGCGGAGCCGGAGGCGGGCCGCCTCGATTGCCGCCGCCACGGTCTCGCGCCCGTTCATCTCCAGGTCGCGGGCGAACTCGACGATGAGGATGGCGTTCTTGCAGGCCAGGGCGGCCAGCACGAAGAGGCCGATCTGGGTGAAGATGTTATCGTCCCCGTGCGAGATCCAGACGCCGCAGATCGCCGAGAGGAGGCAGAGCGGGATGATCAGGATGACGGCCAGCGGAAGGAAGAGGCTCTCGTATTTGGCCGCCAGCACCAGGAAGACGAGGAGGACGCAGATTGGGAAAACGAGGATGGCGGTGTTCCCGGCGATCTCTTGCTGAAAGGTGAGATCGGTCCATTCGAAGTCCATTCCCTGCGGCAGGCTCGTCTTGAGGATGCGGGTGATCGCCGCCTGGGCCTGGCCGCTCGAATAGCCGGGCGCGGCGCCGCCGTTCAAGTCGGCGGAACGGAAGCCGTTATAACGCATCGCGCTCTCCGGCCCGGTGGTGTCGGAGACGCGGACCATCGCGCCGAGCGGCACCATCTCGCCCGCCGTGTTCCGCGTCTTCAGCTTGAGGATGTCGTCGGGATGGGAGCGGAATTCCTTGTCGGCCTGGGCGATCACCTGATAGGTGCGGCCGAATTTGTTGAAATCGTTCACGTAGAGCGAGCCGAGGTAGATCTGCATGGTGTCGAAGATGTCCTGCACCTCGACGCCGAGCTGCTCGGCCTTGGTCCGGTCGACGTCGACGTAGAGCTGGGGGACGTTCACCTTGTAGCTGGAGAAGACGCCGGCCAGTTCCGGGGCCTTGGCGGCCTTGGCCTGGACGTCTTTCATGGCGGCGTCGAGCGCCTCGTAGCCGAGGTCGGCGCGGTCCTCCACCTGGAGCTTGAAGCCGCCGATCGTCCCGAGGCCCTGGACCGGCGGGGGCGGGAAGATGGCGATGAAGGCGTCCTGGACGCCGTTATACTGCATCTGGAGCCGGTGGGTGATGGCCGCGCCGGAGAGATCGGCGGTTTTGCGTTGCTCGAACGGCTTGAGGGTCACGAAGACGATGCCCGCGCTTGAGCTGTTGATGAAGCCGTTGATCGAGAGGCCGGGGAAGGCGACGGCGCTCTCGACGCCGGGGTCCTTCATCGCGATCTCCGACATCTGGCGGATGACTTTTTCGGTCCGCTCGAGGTTCGCCCCGTCGGGGAGCTGGGCGAAGCTGACCAGGTATTGCTTGTCCTGCATCGGAACGAACCCGGAGGGGACGGCCTGGAAGGCGAAGTAGGTCGAGCCCAAGAGGAGGAGATAGATGCCGATGGCGACCGACTTCCGCCCGACGATGCCGCCGACGCCGTGCCCGTAATGTTCCGAGCCGCGCCGGAAGAAGCGGTTGAAGGCGCGGAAGAAGGGACCGAAGACCGCGTCGATCGAGCGGGTCAGGCCGTCCTTCGGCGCGTTGTGGGAACGGAGCAGGATTGCGGCGAGCGCGGGGCTGAAGGTGAGCGAGTTGAAGGCGGAGATCACCGTCGAGAAGGCGATGGTGAGCGCGAACTGGCGGTAGAACTGGCCGGTGAGGCCGGTGATGAAGGCGATCGGGACGAAGACGGCGCAGAGCACCAGAGTGATCGCGATGATCGGGCTGGTCACCTCGCTCATCGCCTTGTTGGTGGCGTCGCGGGGGCTCAGGCCCTCCTCGATATTCCGCTCGACGTTCTCGACCACGACGATGGCGTCGTCGACGACGATGCCGATCGCCAGCACCAAGCCGAAGAGGGAGAGGGCGTTGATCGAGCCGCCGGTGAGGTGCATCACCGCGAAGGTGCCGACGATCGAGACCGGCACCGCCAGGAGCGGGATGATCGAGGCGCGCCAGGTCTGGAGGAAGAGGATCACCACCAAGACGACCATTACCAGCGCTTCCAGGAGGGTGTGGATGACGGCCTTGATCGAGCCGCGGACGAAGATGGTCGGGTCGTAGACGATCGAGTAGTCGACGCCGTCGGGGAAGTTCTTCTTCAGGTCCTCCATGGTCTTGCGGACCTGGTTGGAGATGTCGATGGCGTTGGAGCCGGGAGACTGGAAGATAGGGATGGCGACGGCAGGCTTGTTGTCGAGAAGGGAGCGAAGGCCGTATTCGGCGGCGTCGACCTCGACCCGGGCGACATCCCGGAGCCGGGTGACCACGCCGTCGGGGGTCCGCTTGACGATCATGTTCTCGAACTGCTCGGGGTCCTGGAGGCGACCCTGGGTGTTGATGGGGAGCTGGATCTCGACCCCCTGGTCGTAGGGCGGCCCGCCGATGGTGCCAGTGGAGGCCTGGACGTTCTGCTGGCGGATGGCGGCGACGACCTCGTCGGCGGTCAACCCGAGCTCGGCGATCTTCTCCGGGTTGAGCCAGACGCGCATGGCGTAATCGCCCGAGCCGTAGAGCTGGACCTGGCCGACGCCCTGGATCTTCGCGAGCTGGTCCTTGACGTTGAGCAGCGCGTAGTTGCGCAGATAGAGCATGTCATAGCGCTCGTTCGGCGACTTCAGGTGGACGACCATGGTCAGGTCGGGGGAGCTCTTGACGGTGGTGACGCCGAGCCGCTGGGTGACCTCGGGAAGACGGGGCAACGCCTGATTCACCCGGTTCTGGACCAGCTCCTGGGCGAGGTTCGGATCGGTGCCGAGCTTGAAGGTGATGGTGAGGGTGAGGTTTCCATCGGTGGCGGCCTGGGAGAACATGTAGACCATGTTCTCGACGCCGTTGATTTGCTCCTCCAGCGGGGTGGCGACGGTCTCCGCGATGGTCTTGGGGCTGGCGCCGGGGAACTTCGCGGTGACAACCACGGAGGCCGGGACCACCTCGGGATATTCCGAGATGGGGAGCTGGAAGAGCGAGATCAGCCCCGCCAGGAAGATCAGCAGGGAGAGGACCCCCGCGAAAATCGGGCGGTCGATGAAGAAGCGGGAGAGATTCACGGCGGGGGAACTTTCTTAGTTCTGGTTCTGGGCGACGGCGGAAGGAGAGGCAGGCGCTTCGCTTTCGTCATCGGCGGCGACCGACGAGGCGGGGGCCTCGGTGGGCGTGACCGGCGCGTCGGGACGGATGTGCTGGATGCCATCGACAATGACACGGTCGCCCGCCTGCAGGCCCTGATCGACGATCCGCTCTTCGCGGACCGATTGGCCGAGGGTCACTTCCCGATAGGCGACTTTGCCCGCGTCGGTGACGATGAAGACGAATTTCTTGCTCTGGTCGGAGCCGATGGCCCGCTCCGGGATCAGGATCGCCTCCCGCTCGCTGCTGCTGGCCAGCTTGACTGAGACGAACATGCCCGGGACGAGCGCCCCGTCCTCGTTGGCGAAGCGGGCCCGGGCGCGGATCGTTCCCGAGGTGCTGTCGATCCGGTTGTCGAAGTTCTGGATGAAGCCCTTGTAGAGATGGCCGCTGTCGCCGGGGACGACCAGGGCGACGGGGATGGTCTGTTCCTGGGTGTTGCCGGAGGCGGTGTTGCGGATCGTCTCCATGTAGGTCTGCTCGTCGACCTCGAAGTCGGCGTAGATGCCGTCCTGCGAGGCGATCGAGGTGAGCAGGGGCGCGTTCGGGCCGCTCTGGACGAGGTTGCCGACCGTGATCTCGGCGCGGCTGGCGCGGCCCGAGATGGGGGCCTTCACATAGGCGTAGTCGAGGTCGAGCTGGGCGGTCTTCAGCGCCGCCTGGTCGCCTTGCAGGGTGGAAAGGGCGGCGCGATTGGCGCTGTCGGCCAAGTCGAGGTCCCGCTGGGCGATGGCGTGGGCGGCGATCAGGGTGGTGGCGCGGGCCAGTTCCGACTTGGCGAAATCGGCCGCCGCCTGCGCGGAGACGACGTCGGCCTCAGCCTTGGCCACGGCGTCCTCGAAGGGCCGGGGATCGATCACGAAGAGGATGTCGCCCGCCTTCACCGACTGGCCGTCCTGGAAATGGATCTCGGTGATCCGCCCGCTCACCTGGGGCCGAATCTCGGCATAATCGACGGCGCGGAGCCGCCCCGAGAACTGGTTCCAGATGCGGATCTTCTGTTCGGCGACGGTCCGCACCTGCACGGGAGTGGGGGCGGGGGCGGCGGCCTGCGGGGCGGCGGACCCGGCGGCGCCCTTGACGAAGAAGAAGTAGCCGCCCACGCCGGCTCCGATCAGAAGAACGGCCAGCACGATGTAGACGAAGGCCGACGACGAGGAAGAGGCGCGGGCCGGTTCCTTCACCGGGGGGAGCGGGGGCATTCCCTGGGGACGATGGGGGGCGGGAATCGGCAGGGGGACGTGGGCGGGTGAGTGGGCAGGGCCATGATGGGCATGGGCGGAGCTGCCTCCGTTTTGGTTCGGAGCGTGATTGGGCGCGGAGGGAGGGCGGGGCGCGTCGAAGGGAGGAGGTGTCATGGGGCGGGGGTGGGCTGAGGTTGAGAGGGTTCGGTGGAGGCGAAAGCGTGGATCGCGGAATCGCGCCAGCCGCCGCCGAGCGCCTTGACCAGCAGGACGCTGGAGACATAGCGCTGGCCGAGGGTCTGGGCGGCGGCGCGCTGGCTCTGCAGGGCGCTCCGTTCGGCGTCGATCACATCGAGGTAGGTGTCGGTGCCGGTCTTGTAGCGGAGGTCGGAGAGCTTGTAGGCGCGCTGCGAGGAATCGACGGAGGACTGCTCGGCGGCGGCCTGGTCCGAAAGATTGCGCAGCGAGGAGAGGCCATTCTCGACTTCCGCGAAGGAGGTCAGGACCTGCTGGCGATAGTTGGCCACCGCCTCGTCATAGGCCGCTTCCGAGCGGTTGAGATTGGCGGTATTCTTTCCGCCGTCGAAGATCGGCAGCGAGACGCTCGGCCCGATCGACCAGACCCGGCTCGACCAGTCGAAGAGCGAGCCGAGGTCGGCGCTCTCGAACCCGGCGGCGCCGGTGAGCTGGATCACCGGGAAGAAGGCCGCCTTGGCGACGCCGATCTGGGCGTTGGTCGCGGCCATGGTCCGCTCGGCGGAGGCGACGTCGGGACGGCGCTCCAGGAGATCGGAGGGAACTCCCTGGGGAATGGCGGGAGGAACGCCTCCCAGCGGGCTCGCCGCGATGTGGAACGACTCGGCGGCGGCGCCCTCGAGCACCGCCAGGGCGTGTTCCAATTCGGCGCGGCGCTCGCGGACCGTGGCGAGCTCGGCCTTGGCGTCGGTCAGCTCGGTCTCGGCGCGGGAGACGTCGAGATCGCTGCTCGATCCGGCCTGGTAGCGGGCGCGGATCAGGTCGAGCTCCTGCTGCCGGAGGTCGATCGCCGAAGTGAGGATCGCCAGCTCGGAATCGGTCGCCCGGAGGGTGAAATAGTTCTGCGCCACCTCGGCATGGAGGGTGAGCCGGACGGTCTCCTCGTCGGCCACGCTGGCCTGGACACCGGCCTGCGCCGCCTCGACGGTCCGTCGCACCCGGCCCCAGGCGTCGACCTCGTAGGTCAGATCGACCGGGACGCGGACGTCGCTCGATTGGCCGGGAAGGGTCTGGGTGGCATTGGGGGAATTGCGCAGCTCTTCCCCGGCGGGATCGGTGGTGACGGTGGGAAAGAGTTCCGACCGCGCCACCCGCGAGATGGAGCGGGCCTGATCGACCCGGGCAATCGCCGCCTGGAGTTGCTGGTTGCTCTGGGTGGCCTTGCCCTCCAGGTCGTTGAGCGGGGCGTCGTTGAAGACGGTCCACCAATCGCCCTTGGCGAGCTCGTCGGCGGGGGCGGCCTGTTTCCACGGCCCCGCTTCCGCGAAGGCGGGAGGCGTGGGGACCTCGGCCCGCTGGTAATTCGGGCCGACGGCGCAACCGGCCAGCCATCCCCCCAGCACCAGGGCGGGGATAACGGAGAGGAGTCGCATTTTCATGGAAGGGATGGAGCGGGGGATGAACCGGGCGGAGTTATTCGATCCAGCGGGTGGTGGCCTGGGCGCGAGTCCGCGCCGAGATCGACTGCCAGGAGAAGCTCCCGGCGGGGATCGTCGTCAGATGCCGTTCCGTGTTCTGATTCTGGCTGGCCGAGGCGTTTGCCTCGTGGCCGAACAGATATTGCTTCACCCGCGATTCCGCGAATTTGGAATAGAGTTTTTTCATGGTTTGTTTCCTCGTTTTGAACTTGAATTTTAATTTCATATAGACCGGTCGGTATACAATGGGGACAAAAAAAATCAGAGAGCGACGGCTTCGACGGATACCAGGGGAGCTACCTTCAATCCGAGAATCCGGAAGATGCCGGGCCGAAGTCGTTCCAGCGCCGCCGGGGCGTTCTCGACCTTGGCCTGCAGGAGCAGTCCGATGACGAAATCGAAAATCTGCCGGGCAATCGCTTTCGGATCTTCCTGGGGAATCAATCCCTCGGTTTGAAGCGCCGAAACCGCGCCGATCAGATAGCGGATCGTCCTTGCCATCATCTCCTCCGATTTTAGGCGGAGCTTTTCGTCCTGAGTGCTTTGCTCGCAACCCACAGAACAATAAGGACATCCACACATCTTTCCGAATTCCTGATATTTACTCATCTGATCGTCGATGATCAGCTGGCAGTACCGTTCAAATCGCTCCAGCGGAGGCACCTGGGAAGAGAAGACCGCGTCGAGGAGCGGCCGTTTCATCTGCCAATGCTCCTCGAAGGCGGCGATCGCGAGATCGGACTTCGACGGGAAGGCGAAGTAGAAGCTTCCCTTGGTGACACCGGCCTGCTTGCAGATCTCATCAACGCCGACGGAACCGTAGCTTTGCTCCCAGATCAGCTTCCAGGCCACCTCGAGAAGCTTCTGTTTGGTATCGCCGTCTCGTTTCATGAGATCAAGTTACTAGACCGGTCGGTATAATGCAAGGATTTTTCGTTTTTTTATCAAAGATGGAATGAGGGGCTGACCGCTTACGCCAGGCCAGAGGGCTGGTTCCTTCCATTTGCTTAAACGCCCGATAGAAACTGGAAAGATCGTTGAAACCGCATTCAAAGGAGATCGCAATGACGGAGCGATGGGTTTCGACCAAGAGGCGTTTGGCGTGGTGGATTCGCTTTTCCCGCAGAAATGCCGGCCATGACATGCCCGCCATTTCCCGAAAAATCTGGCTGAAACGGCGACTCTTCAGGCTGGCCCGAGTTGCCGCCTCCTCCAGGCTTTGGAAACGATAGAAGCGCCGCTGCATCTCCGTGATGATTGCTCCGACTCGGGCTCGCGAAAGGGACTTGGTTTCTGGCGGCTCGCCTCGAGAGTCATCCTTCCGCTTTTTCCATCGCAGCAGCTGGCCCAAAAGCTCCAATGCCTGGCCGCTGGCGATTAGTTCACTCCCCTCGTCGCCCACGGTCTGTTCATAGAGCAGGTCTTGAAAGATGGGGCGGACGGTCTCGGAGAGAGTCGCATGATGGATGGTATGGCATTCTTTGAGGACAGACGCGGCGCCGGGCGTCGAAAAAGCCGGTCCGCGCAGGCAGAGGAAATAAAGCGAAAGAGGGTGACGGGGGAGATCGCATAAATAATGGAGCGTGCCCGCCGGAATGACCGCGATTCGCCCCGCCCGCAGGGGCCATTTCCTCTTGCCCGCGACGAGGGTTCCGGCTCCTCCCCAGATGTAGAGAATCTTCCCGAATCGATGGGTTGTCGGTTCCATGCGGAAATCGTCAGCATGGCGGCTTTCGGCGACATAGACGTCATATTGCTGGAATTTCACAGCAACCGGCCGGTTTCTCTTCTCGATCATGGTGCGGTCAATTCTCTATGGATTGCCGAAAATGCAAATCACTGTTTTCCTCTTCGCCAAGAAGAACATCGGCTTTCTGGATAGAATGGCTTCCCATGAAGACCCTCGAATCGGAAATCACGGAGGAGACGCCGTTTCAGGTGATGAAGCGGACATGGCAGCCAGTGGCGCTGAGCCAGGACCTTCCACTGGGTGCCCTTATTTCCTACAAGCTCTTCGACATCGATATTGTCATTGGCCGCTTCCCCTCCGGCCTATTGGCCGCGGAAGATGCCTGCCCGCATAAAGGCGCCCGCCTCAGTCGTGGATCGGTGCGGAGCGGCAGCCTGCAATGCCCCTATCATGGTTGGGCGTTCGACTCCACGGGAGCTTGCCTGAATATTCCCTCCCTGGTCGATCCGCCCTGCGATAAACTCAGGCTTTCCCATCTTCATACCTACGGCGTCCAAGAACGCTATGGCATGGTCTGGGTTCAGATGGTGTCCGACCCCGGCGTCCGATTGCCGGACGTGCCGGAGTTCGAGAACCCCGCCTGGACGTTCCGACTGGGGCCGCCGATGGTCTTCCGGGCCGGCTTCCGACGAGAGATCGAGAACTACCTGGACATGACGCATTTCGCCTTCGCCCACTCCACCACGTTGGGCAAGGCGGCCAGCCCGCTCATTCCCGATATGAAGATCACCGTCCTGGACGATGGTTTTCAAATGGACGCTCCCTTCCCGGCGCTGGCCACAGCCCATGAGCAACCCGGAAAGCTCCAAAGCGCCCACCTCCGGCGTCAGCGCTGCCATCTCCCCAACTTCACCACGATCCGGCAGACATTCACCGATGGCGATGAGCGGGTGCTGGTCCATATCCCCTCCCCGAATACCCGGACCGAATGCACCTGCTTCTGGGCCTTGGCGATTTCCCCCGGCTTCGACGGGCCGCCTCCCGAGGCGCAAATCGAGTTCGCCGTGAAGGTCCTCGATGAGGACCGCATCATGTGCGAGAATCAGGTTCCCATCAGTCCCAGCCGAGGCGGCTGGGGGGTGCTGGTGACGCCGGGAGACACGTTGGCAAACACGTTTCAGAAGTGCTTTCGCCGCTATCTCTCCGAGTCGATTCCGGAAGCGGACGCTTCAAGATGAAGATTTGATGGCTTCTGTCTCCAAAGAGATGGAAGCAGGCCAATCCCAAAACCATTGACAAGAGGAGGCCCGGCGTATAGCTCAGGTTCTAAAGTGTATCTAAAGCTACACTAATTATTCTGAACTACATGGATCCCGCCCCTCCCCCGGAATCGATCCTGCCCGCCCCGGGCTGGCGGGTGGAGCGGTCCTCTCCCTCGCTCCCGGAGGTCCATCATAGCGTCGCGGTGCCCCGGACCCGGTCTTTCTGGACCAAGCTGGGCGCGTTCATCGGGCCGGGCTTCATCGTGGCGGTCGGTTACATGGACCCGGGCAATTGGGCGACCGACCTGCAGGGCGGGGCTTCCTACGGCTATACCCTCCTGAGCGTGGTGCTGATCTCCAGCCTGATGGCGATCTTCCTCCAGCATCTCGCCGCCAAGCTGGGCATCGTCACCGGGCGCGATCTGGCCCAGGCCTGCCGCGACCACTACTCGAAGCCGATGGCGATCTTCCTCTGGATCCTCTGCGAGCTGGCGATCGCCGCCTGCGATCTGGCCGAGATTGTCGGCATGGCGATCGGCCTCCAGCTCCTCTTCGGCCTGCCGCTGATCTGGGGCTGCCTGGTGACCTGCCTCGATGTGCTCATCGTCCTTTCGCTGCAGAACAAGGGCTTCCGTTACCTGGAGGCTCTGGTGATCACGCTGATCGCGACGATCACGCTGGTCTTCGCGATTGAGATCTGGTGGGCCCGGCCGAGTTTGGTCGGCATGTTGATGGGGTTCGCGCCCAGCCCGCAGATTCTCCGCAACTCGGACATGCTCTATGTCAGCATCGGGATCATCGGCGCGACGGTGATGCCGCATAATCTCTACCTCCATTCGGCGATCGCCCAGACGCGGCGGATCGAGCCGACTCCGGAGGGCAAGCGGGAGGCGATCCGGTTCAGCACCATCGATTCGACTATCGCGCTGGTCGGCGCGACCTTCGTCAACGCGGCGATCCTGATCCTGGCCGCCGCCGCCTTCCATTTTTCCGGCCATCGGGACGTGGCCGATCTCCAGAGCGCCTACAAGCTCCTCAGCCCGCTGCTCGGCGTCGGCGTTGCCAGCGTCTTCTTCGCGGTCGCCCTGATCGCCTCGGGGCAGAACTCAACCCTGACCGGGACGCTGGCGGGCCAGATCGTGATGGAGGGCTTCCTCCATCTGCGGCTGCGGCCCTGGCTGCGGCGGCTGATCACCCGGGCCATCGCCGTGATTCCCGCCGTGGTGGTCATCGGCCTCTTCGGAGAGGGGGAAGCCAACAACCTGCTGATCGCCAGCCAGGTGGCGTTGAGCCTGCAGCTCGGCTTCGCCGTCTGGCCGCTGATGCGCTTCACCTGCGACCGGGCGAAGATGGGGGAATTCGTCAACCCTCCCTGGATTCGGATCACCGGCTGGCTGCTCACCGTGCTGATCATCGTACTCAACGCGAAGCTGGCGATCGACTCGGTATTGCCCCGATCGACATTGCAGGCGCTCTATGGCGCCTTCGGGCTGCCCGCCCCGTCGCCCTGAGTCGGGGCTGATCGAGGGCCGGGGTCATCGTCCCGGCACTTTTAGGAATGCCTGGAAAGCGGCCAGGGTTTCCTCGCTAACGTGGTGCTCGATCCCCTCGGCGTCGGCCTGGGCGATTTTCGGGGGAATGCCGAGCGCTTCGAGGAAGAGGACGACGATTTGGTGGCGGGCGCGGGATTTGACCGCCATCTCGCGGCCCGCATCGGTCAGGAAGATCGAACGGTAGGGACGGGTCGAAACCAACCCCTGCTTCTGCAGCCGCCCGATGATCCGGATGACGGTGACGTGGGAAACCCCCAGATGCCGCGCGATATCGATGGCGCGGGCCTCGCCGGTCCGGGCGATGAGATCGGCGATGATCTCGACGTAGTCCTGGGCCCGCTCCTGGGCGTGCTGCAGGCGGGTCAGCTTCTGGTGGGCGGCGGCGTCCGAGGCCGGGGTGCCAGCTACCTTTGGGGTTTTAGCGACCTTGGAGGTCTTGGGCGTCTTAGGCTTGCGGGGGTTTTCCAAGGGGCGGGCAACCTTGCTCATCGCACGCATCCAAGCGGAGAAGCCCCCTCCTGACAATCCCATTGTTCAAAATGTAACCGAAGCTACATTAGGGAATCGAATCAGAGCGGGGCGGGCTTCACTTCATGGAGTGGCCCGAGCCGCCGCAGCTCGGGGGAGAGCTTCATCACCGCGAAGACGACCAGGAGAGTGCCGATGCCGCCGGAGACGATCGCCGGGACGGTGCCGAGGAACTGGGCCGCCACCCCCGACTCGAAGCCGCCCAGCTCGTTGGAGCAGCCGATGAAGAGGAGATTCACCGCGCCGACCCGGCCCCGCATCTCGTCCGGGGTGATCAGCTGGAGGAGGGTCTGGCGGATGACGACGTTGAGGTTGTCGAAGGCGCCGGTGAGGGTGAGCATCGCCATCGAGAGCCAGAAGTTCCGCGAGAGGCCGAAGACGATGATGGCGGTCCCGAAGCCGACGAAGGCCAGGAAGAGGACTTTCCCTGACCGCTGCCAGGGAGCCCGGTGGGCGGTGAAGAGGGCCATGGAGACCGCACCGACGGAGGGCGCCGCCCGCAGCCAGCCGAAGCCGGCGGGGCCGACGTGGAGGATGTCCTTCGCCACCACTGGGAGGAGGGTGGTGACCCCTCCCAGGAAGACGGCGAAGAGATCGAGGCTGGCCGCCATCAGCAGCAACCTGGTCCGGAAGAGGAAGCGGACTCCGCCGATCAGGTCGTGGAGGGTCATCGCTCCGGTGGAAGCAGGCCGCTTCGGCACCCGCAGGAGGGAGAAAAGGAGAATCCCGAGAAGGGCGGTGCCCACAGCGACGAAGTGGACGACGGTGGCCCCACCGGAAGCCGCGATGAGGAGGCCCGCCAGGGCGGGGCCGCCGATCTGGGTCAACTCGAAGAAGGTGCTGCCCCAGGTCATGGCATTGGCCAGATCCTCCCGGGGCACGACGGTCTGCATCAATGCCCCCATCGAGGGCATGGTGACAACGCGGGTGACGCCGAGGAAGAAGAGGCAGAAGTAGATCCATCGCGGCTCCCCGTGCAGCAGGGAGATCGTCCCCAATCCCAGGGAGGCGAGGAGAAAGATCCCCTGCCCGCAGAGGATCATGCGGCGGCGATCGACCCGATCGGCCAGATGGCCGGCGGGCAGGACGAGGCAGATCATCGGAATGATGGTGACGAGGCCGACGTAGGCCAGCGCCAGCTTCGAGCCGAGCCGCTCGTAGATTTCCCAGCCGACGGCGGCCATCTGCATCTGCCACCCGAGCATGAAGCTGACCCGCCCGGCGATCAGCAACCGATAGGCGGGGACGCGGAGCGCGGCGTAGGAGTCACGCTTGGGAGAGGGAGCTCGGACTTCCATGAAAGGAGGAGCACCCTGCCGAAAAGCGGCAAGCGAGGCGAGATGAAAACCGCCGCGAAGCAGCGACGGCTAGGAAACGAGCAGCAGCTGCCGCTTCTTCAAGGTCTCGCCGATGGCCTGGAGGCCTTCCTCCAGGGTGGGGAGATTGGCGAGGATCGAGGCGCCGTCCTTTTGATCGAGCATCGAGCGGAGGAGGTCGGCCTGGCCGGCGAGGAGCTGATCGCTGGCGACGAGCCGCTGGAGGGTGGGAGCCTCCTGGCGGTAGCGCTGCGTCATCCGATCGTTTTCCGGCACCGGCTGGGCGTTGATCTGGCCCTGGAGCGCGCCGATGGCCTTGGAAAGCCGCTCGAGCGCCTGCGCGCCCGCCATGGCTTCGGCATCGGGCCGGGGTTTCTCGCGGGAAGGCGGCGGGAGGAATTCCCGGCGGTAGCGGCTCTCGGCGGTCTCGACGCTCTTATGGGCCCAGCCGAGGAGGAGGCCGACCTTGCTGCGGACGAGGAGGTCGTCGACCCGGAGCTGGTTTTCCTGGCGGTAGAAGTTATAGCCCCAGCCGTAGAAGAGGTTGATCGCGACCTTCTCCAGCGGCCCAACCTCGTAGAATGCCGAGCCGGACATTATTGGGCGGGGGTGGGAGCCTGAGTCGGCAGGCCGGTCTCGGGACCGAGCGGATAGAAGCCGGTCGGCTGGCCGCCGATATTAAAGGGCAGCCCCGCCGCGGCATTGGGCGCGGAGACGAGGCCCCGCTCGGCCATCTTCAGCGCCAGGTAGTAACGGACCGCCTCGATCGGGGAAAGGCCGATGGCCTGGAGGGAGATCAGTTCCCGCATCCGGTCGTCCTTGGGGAGGATCAGGACCTTGAGATCGTTCAGGAGGATGCCGAAGCCGGCGAGGAACTCGGTGAGATGCGCCTTGACCCCCTCGCGGATCTCGTAGATGTGCTCGTTGATCTGCTCCATCTTGGTGACCTGCACGACTTGGTTGATCGCCTGCTCGATGGCAGGACCGGCGTAGTCGGCGACTTCGCTGATGTCGATGACGTTGCCGTTGAAGGGGAGGTGGGTGATGAGCTCGAGGGCGGCTTCCCGGGTGTCGATATGGATGTAGTAATCGACCTGGTAGGCCATCTCGGCCATTTCGGCGCTGGTGGCGATGCCCTGGCTGCGGACGAGGAGCTTGGAGCGGTTGATGTAGATGACCTCATAGACCCAGGGCGAATTGCCGCCGAAGAAGCCCTGCGCGATCGAGCCGAGCAGGGGCTTGTCGGGCGTGGTCAGGGCGTATTGGCCGGTCTCGTAGACGTCGAGCACCGCGCCGCGCGCCTTGAGGACGCAGAACTCGTTGCTTTCGACGGTGAGGAGCGATCCCGAGACGATGCTCTCGTCGGAGATGCGGATGGCGAGACGGCGGGTGCCGAGCAGATTGGACCCGTCGCGATTGAGTGACGTGATGACTTGGCGCGTGATGGCCATTGGTTTCCCCTTTGGTTTTGGAAGTTTAAAAAATCCGAACTGCCCCAGACTGGACTAGGGTCTGTTCACGAATTTCGGAGGGCCGCGTTGGCGCTAAAAAGCTTTCCATCGAGGCGCGAGCGACGCGGTGTGTCCATAGCGACACTCAAGGAGAGAGCAACGCGGAGGGAAAGCTTTTTAGCGCCAACCCTTCGGGCCGGGGTTCCACGCCCCCCTCCCGTCGTTGCTCACTCCTTATGTGTATGCCATACACACCGCGTCGCTCGCGCCTAGGGAGAGGGGCGCAGCCCCTCCGGCGCGACCCTCCGGAATTCGTGAACAGACCCTAAGCGAACAGCCGCACTTCTAACATTTCGGAAGTCGAAGACAAGCCCGACGTGAATGCAAACTTTCACGCGGTTCGACAAATACCTCCCGACTCCGTAGGATCACGAAATGTCCGCAGATGTCCGCACCAATGTCCTCGGCGGGGCCCTCCAGTCCTGCTGCTTCAAGCCCCTCACCGGCTTCTACCGCGACGGCTATTGCCGCACCGGCCCGGGCGACCACGGCCTCCATACCGTCTGCATCGAGGCGTCGGCCGAGTTCCTCGCCTTCAGCCGGGAGCGGGGCAACGATCTCTCGACTCCCCGGCCCGAATACGCCTTCCCCGGAGTCCAACCCGGCGACCGCTGGTGCCTCTGCGTGACGCGGTGGCAGGAGGCCTTCGAGGCCGGGGTCGCCCCCGCCGTCCTCCTCGCCTCCAGCCATATCTCGGCGCTCGAATTCGTCTCCCTGGAAGATCTTCAGGCCCACGCGCTGCCGCAGGATTAGCAAAATCTCAAGGCAGGCTGGCGGCATGGTCCCGCCGGAACCGGGCGGGGCCGCGTCCGGTCTGGCGGCGGAAGACGCGGCTGAAGTGGTGCCGGTTGGCGAAGCCGACCGTCTCCGCCACCTCTTCGATCGAGCGATCCGTAAGGGAAAGAAGGCGGCACGCCTCCCGGATGCGGCGTTGGACGACATAGCGGGCGGGGGAAAGGCCGAGGTGGCGCTTGAACCACCGGCTGAAGCCCTCGACGCTCATGCCCGCCTGGCGGGCGAGGGCCTGATTCGAGGGGGGCGCGGCGAGCGATTGCTCGATGGTTTCCTGGATCAGGCTCAACGCGGCGGGAAGCGGCGGCGTCTCCCGCAGGGGAGCCCGGCTGAAGCACGAATGGATCACCGCCAGACAGGCATGGAAGATCTGCTGCCGCTCGCCCCGCGTTTCACGCCCTCCGATCAGCCGCTCCTGGAGCGCGGCGATGGTGGCGGCCAGCGCGGGATCGAGGGGGACCGTGAAGCGCTCCGCGGCGAAGCGGGCCGAGAGCGGGGGCGAGAAATGGATCCAGAGATGGGGCACTCCCGGAGCGCCCCGGCTGTTGAAAAGGGTGTTTTCCGGAATCACCATCGCCTGGTCGGGCAGGAGGGGGATTTTGCGCCCCTCCATCTCGACGTGACTCCCGGAAGCGCCGTTATAGTAGAAGCGCCAGAAGGAATTGCAGAGCCGGTCATAGTGCCAGCGCATGCCGAGGGGGACATAGCCGACCTCATGGATTTGGAAGTGGCCGAGGCCCCGGCGGTCGAACTCGTGGAGCGGGAGCTTGCGCGGATTGGAGCCGCCTTTTTTAGAGGCAGGATCATTTTTGGATATAAGAATTGCCGGTTCGGGCACAGACAAATTGTGCCCGAACGGATAGAGTCGCACCATCCTTTATAGAGGCGGGAATCCCCCCGCCCTTTCTCCTTTCCCCCATGAAAAAAACGCCCTCTCGGAAGCCCGCCCCCCGCTCGAAATCCCCTGTCTACCTGGTCGCCAGCGGCGATCTCCGCGTCAGCGCCAACCGGACCTGCGAAAAAGCCCAGGCCGCGATGGAGGCCCAGCTCACCGCCGCCATCGCCGCCGAGGGCTACACGGTGAAGCGGGCCCATTCCTTCGATCCCGCTAAGGGGCATGGGTTCATCGACAGCCAGCAGTATGGCATGGAGATCTTCCGCTCGATCCCCAAGGACGCCCCGGTGATCGTGGCCGAGGCGGTCTGGCAATATAGTCATCATGTCCTCGCCGGTCTGGCAGCCCATCGCGGCCCGATCCTGACGGTGGCGAACTGGAGCGGGACCTGGCCCGGCTTGGTCGGCATGCTGAATCTCAACGGCAGCCTCACCAAGCAGGGCGTCGCCTACAGCACGCTGTGGAGCGAGGAGTTCACCGACGCCAAGTTCCTCAAGAATCTGCGGAGCTGGCTCGCCACCGGGAAGGTCCGCCATGATCTCTCCCATGTGAAGCCGTGGGCCAAGGCCGCGGTCCCCACCGGCCCGGCGGCGCTCGGCGTGAAATTCGCCCGGGAATTCCGCGAGCGGCAGCAGATCCTGGGGATCTTCGACGAAGGCTGCATGGGCATGTACAATGCCATCATCCCGGATCAGCTCCTCCATGCCACCGGCGTCTTCAAGGAGCGCCTGAGCCAGTCGGCCCTCTATGCCAGGACCTTGACCGTCACCGATGAGGAGGCCCGGGCGGTCTATCAATGGTGGGTGAAGAGCGGCCTCGCCTTCCGCTTCGGGACCAACGAGGAAACCGAGCTCACTGAAAAACAGGTCCTGCTTCAGGCCAAGACCTACATTGCCGCGGTCCGGATCGCCGACGAGTTCGGCTGCGCGGCGATCGGCATCCAGTACCAGCAGGGATTGAAGGACCTCCTGCCCGCCAGCGATCTCGTGGAAGGGACACTCAACAACGTCGACCGTCCCCCGGTCTATCGCGAGGGGACGACGACCGAGATTCTTCCCGGCGAGGCGATCCCCCACTTCAACGAAGTCGACGAATGCGCGGGGCTCGACGGATTGGTCACGTACAAGCTGTGGCGGAAGCTCGGCTTCGCGCCGGAGAATACCCTCCATGACCTGCGCTGGGCGCGGCAGTATCAAGGCAAGAGCAATGGCAAGAACCTCGACGCCTATGTCTGGGTCTTCGAGATCTCGGGCGCGGTTCCTCCCGCCCATTTCGCCCGAGGCTGGAAGGACGCGGTCAGCGAGCGGCAGCCCCCGATGTACTTCCGCCTCGGCGGCGGAACGCTCAAGGGCGTGAGCAAGCCGGGCTGGGTGGTCTGGAGCCGGATCTTCGTCGCCAACGGCGCGCTCCACTTCGATACCGGCCTGGCCGAGGTGGTCTCGCTCCCCGCCGAGGAGACCGAGGATCGCCTCCGCCTCACCACTCCCCAATGGCCGATCATGCATGCCGTCCTCCAGGGCGTCACCCGCGACCAGATGATGGCCCGGCACAAGGCGAACCACATCCAGGTGGTTTACGCCCCCGACAAAGCCGGAGCGCGCAAGGGACTCTACGCCAAGGCGGCGGCGATGCGGGAGTTGGGATTGAAGGTTTCCTTCTGCGGGGATATATAAGTCCGATGTCCTCCCCCACTCCCCTCGACAGCGTACTCGGCCTCTCCCACGAACTAGGCAGGGAGGACCGGGGCCTCGCGATCCTGGGCGAGGGCAATACCTCGGGCCGGATTGACGAGGCGTCCTTCATGGTGAAGGCGAGCGGCAAGAACCTCGCCACCCTGGGTCCCGATGGATTGACCGAATGCCGCTTCGACCGGATCCTCCCGCTCTTCGAGGAAACCGGCCTTTCCGACACCGCGATCGATGATCGGCTCCTCGCCGCCCGGACCCGGCCCGAGCAGGGGAAGCCCTCGGTCGAGGCGCTCTTTCACGCCTACCTGCTGAGCCTCCCGGGAATCAACTACGTCGGCCACGTCCATGCGACGGCGGTCAACTCGATCCTCTGTTCGCCCCGGGCGCGGGTCTTCGCGGAGAACCGGAGCTTTCCCGACGAGATCGTCTGCTGCGGGCCGGCCTCGGTCCTGGTGCCCTACACCGATCCCGGCCTCCCGCTCGCAGTCGCGATCCGGCGCGGGACCGAACAATTCATCGAGCGCCACGGGATCGCGCCACGCGTCGTGCTGCTGGAAAACCACGGCATCATCACCCTCGGCGCAACCCCGCAATCGGTCCTGGCCGCCATGCTGATGGCGGAGAAGGCGGCCCGGATCTTCCTCGGCGCCGTCGCGCTGGGCGGCCCGGCCTTCCTCACCCCGGAGCAGATCGTGCGCATCGCCGGCCGTCCCGACGAGCATTACCGGCAGCGAGCGCTGGGGTTGAAGTAACGGCTCCCGCGACCCGGAACCGGCGGAAAGCAAAGAATCCAGAAGGCTAAGAAGGGCGGAATTTGGCCGCCCGTCGCCGTTGAGAAAGCCGATCGTTTAGCGAATGCTGATCGTCAGCTCTTTTCCCGGTTCCAAATGGATCTCCGGATCGAAATGGAGGAGCAGCCTGCGGCCTGACAACTCGCTGGTCACGGCGACCGGTTGACCGTCCAGGCTCGAAGTCACCGCCGAGGCCGTGGCCCCTTCCGGGACCGTCAACGCCATGCTTTTGAGATTCAAATTTCCAAAGCGCAAGTCGATGGCGGCGTTAAGGCCTTTGTCGGCATATTGCTGGGAATAGCTGCCCCAGCCCGCCGCGCCGGTGAAGGCCGCCTTGAAATTGGCAGGCGTGATCCGGGGGGAAAAAGCGATGTAGCCTTTGGGGCCGTCATATTCGAAACCGCAGGCGGCGGTGAAGACCCCATAGCTGTCCATGGAGCGGCTGTAGTGGCTGCCGCACTCGCATTCGTCCCAAGGATTCCGCTTGTCGGCCGCATAACGATCGTCGATGGAGCGGATCACCGCCAGGGATTTATCGACGAGCCCCTCCCACATCATGGTCGCGGCAAGGGCGTGTTCGCAGCCCGCCCAAGTTTCGTTCAGATAGGCCGCAAAGGCAGCGCGGCCCTTTTTAAGGGCGTCTTCACCTCCAAGGGGGAAGGTGCACATGACGACGGCGCTTTCCCCCTCCCCCGCATAGTTCCGTCCCAGGGGAAACGCTTTGCGATAGGCGCCGTCATCGGTGGTGAAATTATATTTCCAGATCGCATTGAGGGCGGTCTTTTCCTGGTCGGGATCGAGAAGCTGGCCCAAGCCGGTTTCGTCGGCCCAATTTTGCCCCAATAGCTGATCGATGTGGCAGCCGATATAGGCGCCCGGGGCGGTGGAGTGATCCGGATCGGCCTCCTGATAATAAAATTCCCCATTGAAAAGATGTTGTCCGATGTAATCCCGGCCACGGGCCGCCATGCCGCGTAGCGAGGCCGCGTAAGCGTCGTCGCCCACGCGATCGGCCATTTGGGCCGTCGCCAGGAGGGCCGATTGATAGTAGAGGCTCAACCAGGCAATCTTGCCGTACCAACCCGCGTCCATGGTGTTATGCTGGTCTCCTTGCAGGATGCCGCTTCGGTCCGCGTCGTAATTTTTCAGCAGATAGTCGGCCGCCTCCTTGATGGCCGGGTAGTTGGCGGTGAGGAAGGAGTGATCCGCGCTCATGCGGTCGAGCAGGTAGCTGCGCATGATGATGCCCGCCTGCCCGTCCACCGGGACGGTATGGTCGAATTCGGCGCGCATGGCGATTCCCCCCTCGGCGCCCATTCCCAGCGCCTTGTTGAGTTCCACCTTTTCCAGCACCGACCTTTCCAAGGAGGGAAATAGAAACCCCAGCGCCTGCTGATAACCCCAGACGTGGGTGCAGGTGCCAGGGCAGCTGTAGGAGCCCTCGTAACCGTAGAAGCGCCCGTCGGCCAGAAGATAGGTGGTGCCGGTGGCGAGCGTGGAGACATTGGCAAAGGTCCGGTCGAGAAACCAATAAGGGAGGGTGGAATCATACCAGGTATCGTGCCAGAGCCGCGTGGCCTGGGAGAGCCGTGCGAGATCGGGGATCAGGACCCCGGCAACATCGGCGGCATCCTTGAAACGGGTGGTATATTCCCGGACGGTGGGAGTCTTGAGCGAGAGGTTCAGCGGATTGGGAAAATCCCAGGTTACCAAATAGGTAAGGGTCGCCTTTTCGCCCAGAGCCAGGGTGACGGTACGCTTGAGCCCCCCGACCAGGGTGTCGTCCGGATTGAGCAGGGTCAGGTGCCCGGAGGACGAAGGGGAAAGATTGAGCGCCGCATCGGAGAGAGTGCCGGCAGCCAGCTGGGCGGAGGCAACCGCCTGCTTGGGATCGCCGAGCAGCGTCAGGGCCATCGTACCGATGTCAGGCCGGTCGGCGAATTTTCCAAATTCGTCAAGAGTGTCCCGAAAGACGATCTGATCGACCATGATGTGGTTCCACTTGGCGACGCGCGCATAGGAATCGACGATCTCCAGATGGGCGGTTTTTCCAAAAAGATGCTCCACCTTCCAATAAACCGGATACAAACCCGGGCCGCCCGCTCCCGTCGCCGTCTTGGCAACTTTTCCATCGACGATGAGGTTGACGCATTCCTGGCCGGGAAAATTGCCTCCATTGATGAGAAAGGTGATGAACGTATTGTTGATCACGAAAGGCTTGCTGGTCAGCTTTCCCTTCGCATTCGAATCGGCGGCCGCGAAGCTGTTCACGAGAAACTTCCCCTGGAATCCGCCCGGAGGTTTTCCACCCGGCACGGCCGAGCCGTTGTCGGGATGGGTGCCAAAAGCGTCCCCTTCGACGGTCCAATTATCGTAGGTGCCGCTTTCGAAATCGTCGAAAATCCGGGTCGGCTGCGGTTCCCGCCCCGGAACGGCTGGAACGGCGGTCGAGCTGAGGGTGACGGAAGCAGGGCCGGTCACGACGGTGTTCTGGAGATCGACGTTGAAAGGAAGGCGCGCTTTCAGCGCCACGGCATTTTCCAGCCATCCCGCCAGCTCACAAGTCACCGGCGCTCCGGAGGTATTGCTCAGCGTGTAATTAAGGACCGTTGCCGGATAACTGGAATCCTTGGCATCGCCGGGAATGAAGGGGGAAAAGGCTTCCAGTTCCACTTGCACGGGACAGTCGGGAGAAGCATAGGTCACATAACCAATCGGGTACTGCCCGCGGAACTGGAGGTTGGGAAAGCCATCGCGATCGAGCGTGTGCGTGACGGTTTTTCCGTCACTGGTGGTACGCAATACGAATCCCTCCTGGACCACGATCTGTCCCTTGTCGGCGGAATCGTTGATCTGATGAGGCTTGAGATAGGCGACTCCCTGCTCCACTGGAAAGCCAGGTTGAACCTCGGTATTGAAGATATCCCAGTTCCAGAGCCGGCCATCTCCACCGAGATAAAGCTCGCCCGCCCCAATGCCGCCCACCGGCATCCCGATATAGGAGAAGTTATTGCTGTTTTCCTTCGTATCGATGACCGGCTCCCCCCGCTCGGCCAGCGCTCGCACCCAATCCGCGTTGAAGCTTTTTACGGTGGGCGTCTTGCCGTCCGATCCCGTACTGAGTCTGGCCATGGCTCCGGAAAGATCTCCTTGCGGGGACTCGATGACACTAGGGACCGGATTATAGGATTCCTCCCCGTGCAAGGTGAGGGCGATCCAAAACCCCGCCGCCAGGAGAAGCCCCGGAGACAACGGCGGGCGGGGGCGAAGCCGTTTTGCGTTCACTTTCATCGGGATAAAATGGAGGTTTCGCAGGCGAACTTCTCAAACCTTGAAGATCCCGTAGGAGAGGCCTTTTCCAGAGACCAGAGCCCGTCTTCCCACGATGCGTAGCTCGGCGTCGCAACCGGCCAATTGCCGCGCCGCGCCTGCCGCCTCCGGCAATTCGATCTCGATGCTGAAGGGGCGGTCCGCCGGATTGAGGACGATCACCAGACGGCTCTCCCCCTGGGCCCGCCAGAAAACGAAGGGATAGACGTTCGGCCCGGAATGAAGGACGCGGAAATCGGCATGGGCTGCCAGCGCGGGCTCTTCCCGCCGCAAGCGGATCAAGGCGCGCGTCCGCTCCAGGAGAGCCTCGGGGCGGCCTTCCTGCCCGGCGACATGCGGGGCATGGGGAGCGGGATCGACCGGATACCATAATTGCTCCGCTGCCGCCGCGGAGAACCCCGCGTTGGGCCCTCCGGTCCATTGCATGGGCGTACGCGCCCCGGAGCGCGGCGGATAGCTGCCTTCCCGATTCGGCAGGCCGGGGAGCTGGCGCATCCCGATCTCGTCCCCGTAATAGAAGAAAGGGACGCCGGGCATGGCGAAGAGGAAGGCGTAGATGATTTCCAATTCGCGGGGAGTCCGGTCGATGTTGATCCGGGAAAGATCATGATTGGCGACCGGGATGCTGATGTAGCCCTTTTCACGACTGGCCTCATAATGGGGCAGGTAGACCTGCAGAAAGGCGTCGATGTCCCCCTTTCCCTCGCGGTCGAAGAAACTGTGCCCTTCCCGCCGATCCCCCGGAGCCCGCCTCGCCTCGTTGCGGAAGAGCTTTTGGTAACTCGAATCCCAATGGAAGAAATCGGCATGCAGCCCGGTCCCGTCGAGGCAATGGGCGGGATTCGACCATTCGGCGACGGTGAAGACCTCCGGATCGATCTTCTCCATGGCCGCGCGGGCCGCGCGCCAGAAACGGCGCGCCTCCGTCTTATCCGGATCGTTCTTGGTGATGGAACCGGCCATGTCGACGCGGAAACCGGAGGCCCCCTCCTTCAGCCAAAAGCAGAGCACATTGATCATCTCGCGCCAGAGCGCGCGCACGTCGGGGTGATCGACGGAAAGCTGCCAGGGCTGGTCCGGCTGGGCGAAGCCGTAATTCAAGGCGGGTTGATGCCAGAAGAAATTGAAGAGGAAATTCCCGTCCCGCTCGCAGAAGCCGTGCATCATGCTGTGGCGAAAATCGGGGCCGCCGCTCTCCCAAGTGCGATCGGTCCAGACATACCAGTTGTAATGCGGCGACTCGGGATCGTGGCAGGAGGCCTGAAACCAGGGGTGATCGATCGAGGTGTGGCCGGCGACGAAATCGAGCAGGACGCGGATGCCCCGCTTTTTGGCCTCAGCGAAGAGGCGGCGGGCATCGTCGGCCGTTCCGTAGCGGGGATCGACCGAGTAGAAATCGGCCACGTCGTAGCCCGCGTCGCGCATCGGCGATTTGTAGAAGGGGCTGACCCAGATGGCGTTCACGCCCAGGCCAGCGATGTAATCGAGTTTTCCAATCAGGCCCGGAAGATCGCCGATGCCGTCGCCGTTGGAATCGGCGAAGGCCTGCGGATAGATTTGGTAAAAGACCGCGTGGTCGACCCAGGCGGGAACAGGAGGATGGATAGGGGCAGTGCTCATAAAAAAAATCGCGCCGGTAAGGCGGGAAGAAGAAAACGGATGGACGGAAAGAGCCGCAAAGGCTCAGACCGAAGGGGCGCCGGTGCTGCTGCGAATGATCAATTCGGTCTGAAAAGACTCATGGCAGGAAGCCGGCGCGTCGCTCCACAGGAGATCGAGCGCCTTTTCGCTTCTCTCCACATAGGAGAAACTCAGCTCGGTCAGCGGGACGGGCAGGCATTCCGTATTGACCACCGGATCGAAACAGACGATCGAGACATCCTGCGGGATGCGGATGCCGTGCAGGAGGGCATAGCGCAGAACCCCCCAGGCTCCCATGCCGGAAAGCGGGCAGATCGCCGTCGGCCGGACGCCGGAGGACCATATCTGATCGGTCTTGCGGTAGGCGGCCTCCAGGGAATTTTCCCAGACTTTCGTGTCGCAGAAAATGAGGGAGCTCTCCACGAGCTTTCTCTCTTCCAGTTTGCGGCGAACCATCTCGGCCCGCTGGCTGGTGATCAGGAGCTGCTTCGGCTCATTGACCATGAAGCAGATTCGGCGATGCCCCAGCCCGACCAGATGATCGATCACCTGGTCGACGGCGATCGAGTGATCGAAGGAAAGACTTCCCCCGGTGAAACCGGCGGCGCGGGTCCCGATCACCAGATGGTGGTAGCCCGCGCTATCCAGGCTGGCCCCCAGCTTCAGCGTGAACTCGGTGGTGAAACCCGTCATGAGAATCCGTTCCTGGCTGGGCTTGTGCCGGATGGAGGCGAAGACATCCTCCACGTCTTCCCCCTTGTGAAGGTAGTAAACGTTCAACACCAGATCCCGGCTCCGGCAGGCCATCGAGATGGCCTCGACCGAGACATTCGCCAGGGATTGATGGGTGACCGGGACGATGAGGCCCACATAGCGGACGGGGACGGTACGCTGGGCGAAGAAGCCGCGGCGCGGCGCCGGTTTCAGATAGCCCTCGGTGATGAGATCCCGGAGCGCCCGCCGGATGGTTCCCTGCGAAACCTGCAGCTCGCGAATCAGTTCGCGCTCGGAATAGAAGCGTTGATCGTGTTGAAAATCGGTCAGGATTCGCGCCCGGAGGATTTGGCGAATTTTGGCGTGGAGGGGATGCTTCAGCTCCTCGGCTGCCAAAGCGAGAGAGACGCGCCTCTCAGATGCGGATGAGGAACCCCGGGGCATTACCCCTTCAGAATACCCCGCCTCGTTTTGCGGAGTCCATCCTTCTATTTTGAGCCCCGCCCGGGAGGGAAGAGAACTCGACGTCTCGTCATCAGAAAAGTGGGAAGTTCCCGAGAGGGAAGTCGTTCCGTTACTGCTATGCTGCAGACCATTGATTGCAGTCATGCTTTTAATATTTTCATTATTTATCAATAACTTATGACATTATTTTTCTGCTTTATCTACTCCGTTATAAGCCCTATCTTTTATTTGGTCGATCCGATTTATTTTTTCCATGCAACCTTCGCCTCTTGCCACCCTTACCGAGAGCATCGTCACCATCCCTTTTCCGGGTCTCAGGGAGTCAACGCCCGTCCAGCTGGGACTGATCGGGGTGGGAGGATTCGGACAGACCCATCTCCGCTATATTTCCCAGTTCGAAGAAGGAGATAAGGTTCACCTTTTGGCCGTGGCGGATCCGGCAAGCGCCTCCCTGGCCGAGGCCAAAGCCTCATTGGAAGCCAAAGGCGTCCATTGGTATGGGGACTATCGGCAGATGTTTACCGCCGAACCCAGTCTGGAAGCGGTCCAGATCTCCACGCCGATTCCCTTCCATGAGGAGATGGTCCGGGACGCGCTCGCGAGGGGCTACCATGTCAATCTGGAAAAGCCTCCGGTCGTTCTCATCCAGCAATTGGAAAGCCTGATCGCCCTCGACCATCAACAGCGGGTCGCCGTGGGTTTCCAACATATCGACTCGATCCAAATCCAGACGCTGAAGCAGTGGATCATGGCCGGACGCCTCGGCACCGTTACCGATATCCGCATCGGCGCCTCCTGGCCGCGCCGGGACGACTATTACCGCCGCGCGCCCTGGGCCGGAAAAATGATGTTCCAAGGACGCCCCGTCTTTGACGGGCCCGCGACGAATGCCATGGCCCACCTCCTGCACAATGCCATGTATCTGGCCGGGACGGATCACGATCACTTTGCTGCTCCCTTCCGGATGCAGGGAGAGTTCTATCGCGCCAGGCCGATGGAGAGCTATGACACCGCCTGTCTTCGCGGCTGGTTTCCCGGCGGCGCGACCTTTATCGCCGCGATGACCCACGCCACCGAAGAGCTCCAACCTTATCGGATCGAGGTGCGGGGCACCCGCGATTGGGCCCGGATTTCCGATGACGGCCAGACCCTCGAAACTTCCTCGGGCATTCATTCCTTTCCTCCTGAGGAGACCGACGCCTTCGTCCGCGCCCACGGCACCTTTCTCTCTTTCGTCCGGCGGGGGAGCCGGCCGCGCACCCGTTTGATCGACGCCCGCGGCTTTGTTCTGGCTCTCAACGGAGCCCTGGTCTCATCGGAAAGAATCCACTCGATCGACGATGCTTTCGTGCGCCGCTACCGGCGGGAGAACGAGTTCGGCTATGACATTATCGGCCTGAATGCATTGATCGACCGTTCCTTCCGGGAAGGGCTGCTGTTTTCCGAAATGGATGCCCCCTGGGCCCGCGCCAGCAAGCCGGTCGCGATCGACCTCCATCACCAGCTCAAGCTGGAAGATTACCGGAGCTAGAGTCCGCCAGCCCACCTGCCGGGGGACGAAGACCTCAGCTTGCCGGCGAAGCCTCGAAAGCGATCTCGCAGGCGACGGGTGTAAACAGTCCGGCGATCAGGCGGTGGCAACGCCGCTCCGCCGCTCCGGCGATGACGCGGTCGTCTCCGAAGCCGATGGTATGCCCGCTGGCGGGCAAGCCCGTGATCGCGATCCGGGAACCATCCGGCCCGGCCAGTTCATAAGCGCCGCCATCGGTGAAGGTCCGGCCCGCGCGCAGCAGGGAATCCCCGCACAAGGTTCCCGTCTCGCGCAGCAGGAGCTGGATATTGACCGGCTGATCGGGCCATCCGTCGATCTTCACCTTTAAACGGACTCCGCCCGGCGTCCGGGTGACGATCACCTCCGCCCGTTGATCGGCCTCGATGCGCCGCCGCTCCTGCTTGGCCTTCGGCCGATAATGGGAGAAATGCTCGGCTCCGGGATCGACATAGGAGAGCCGCAGGGAGCCATCCGGCAGGTCCTCGATCGCCTCGGGGCGGAAGCCGCCGGAGCCGTTGCCCCAGCGCAGCTTGATGCCGTCGATCACCGCCGCTCCGGCGTGAAAATCGAGGAAGAGATCGGAGCGGTTGGGCACCCCCCACCCGCCATAAGTCGCATCCCAGAAATGGCCGCCCGCGTCGGCGACCAATGTCATCGCCCGCTGTCCCTCCCGCCAGCGCCGGATCGGCGCCCCCTCGCACCGCAACGCCATCGTCTCGGAAATCGGCGTCCGGGGAATCTCCTCGGCCTGGAGGCGGGGATCGTCGAACAGATAGCGGAGCGGGATGAATCCACACAGCGCCCAATCGGTGGGAGCGGCCACCAGACGCCGCAGCTCGAGATCGGCGGCGGTGGCGAAATCGCCGCGCCCCAGCTCGACCGCCATCCGCTTGAAAAAATAGTAGGAACCGGAGGGGCGACCCGCTTCGCCCCGATCCTGGCGATGGCTGAACATTGTCTCCGCCTCCCCGCAGGGCTGCCGCATCGCCAGGGTGAATTCGAGATTTCGGCGCACGAGATCGAGCAGATCGCGCCGCCCATAATAATCGGCCAGCTCGATGAGGCCCGCATTGGCCACCGAATCGTAGTTCGGGCTCCGCTCTTCATAATAGAGCCCCTGCGCATCGATATCGATCCCATCGGAAAGATACTCCTCGATCGTCCGGATATTTTCCGGGTCGGGGAAAAGCGCCTGGACGCAGGCAAGGGGGCCGGCGCAGGCGGCCCAGCGGTGGTTGCTGGTATAGGGCCAGTAACTGCGGACGCAGGCGGCTCCGCGCAGGATATACTCCTTCAACCCCGCGAGCATTTCCTCGCGGCCGGGAGCGCCGCTCTTTTCCAGCCGGGCATAGGTGGCGCAGACCCCGGGCAGGGTGAAGCCGACTTCGTTCCCCCCTCCGACCCCTCCGGCTCCCAGCCCCATGCTCCCATCGGGCATCTGCCGCCGCTTCATGAAAACGAGATGGGCGCGGAGCGCCGCCAGCAGCTCGGGAGAGTGATGAAATTCAGGGAAATCGGGATAGAGATAGACCACGAAAAGATGCTGCGCCTCGTAAACCGAATTGCGCGAATCGGCATACCCGTGCTCGAAGACAAACCCGCCATGATTGCGGCTGGCGGGATCGAGACGGAGATGGTCGAGGAGCCAGCGGACCCGGGCCCGCTCGAGGTCGTTGACGACGGAGAGATCGTTTCCCATAAATCAAAAGAGGAAGAGGGGCCGGAGCCGCCAGTAGCGTAACGCCCGGAAGCGGCGATGCAAAGATCGGTCCGAGTAGAAAGGGCGAACCGACTGCCTAGGCCACGCGACTGTCCCAGGCCATATTCCCGCGCAGCCGCCGCAGGAAAAGGAAGAGGCCGCCCGCTCCCAGCAGGAGCGCCCAGATCGGCGGCTCGGGCACCGCCGACGCGTCGAAGGAGAGATCAAGAGTGCCAGCATTGTCGGTCAGCACGGCGGTGTAGTCGGCGGTATCGTAGCCGGCGATGGTCAGCCCGGATTCAGTGCCGCTGGTGAAGCCGCTCAGGAGGGCGTAGATCGCGCCGTAATTGATGCCGTTGGGGTTGAGATCGATCGTGCCGCCGCTGAGTGTGAAGACACTGCCCGCCGAGCCGAGGATTTGGCTGGAATTGGCCGTGGAGGAGCCGATGTAGAAGTTCAGGGAACCGCTGGTCATGGTCAGGGAATCGGTGGCCGCCGAGCCGGAACTCAGCGTCAGGATGCTGGCAGCGGAGCTCAGATCGACGGCGCCCCCGGAGACGCTGATCTTGTTGGCGACGTTCTCGGCGGCAACCGAGCTGGCCAGGGAGCCGCTGGTGACGGAAATGGCGCCGATCGCGCCGGAAAGCGCATAGGAAGATCCAATCAAGAGCGTGCCTCCATTGACGGCGATTGCTCCCGTGCCGAGGGGATTGCCGGCTGCAAATGTGATGCTCGTTCCCGTTGCTGTGGCTGCGGCGTTCAGCGTGATGCCAGTTGAGGTAATAGCCGCGATATAGTCGCCACTGGGAATACCAGCGCCGGAGACGGATTGACCAATGGCCAACCCAGCCGTCGAGGCCATGGTCACGGTTGTTGAACCGCTAGTTATAGTCGCCGCCTGGGTGGAAGCTGCGGCACCCACCGCATTCAGCGTACCGCTGGTGACAGTGGTTCCTCCGCTGTAGGCTCCCACGCCTGCCAGGGTCAATTCGCCCGTTCCCACCATCTGGAGTCCCGCGACCCGACCGCCTCCGCCATCGGTGATTTCCCCGTTAAAAGTGGTGGTCTGGTTCAAAGCCCCCACCTGGTAGATAGCCGTAGTGCTGTTGGCAGTCTCGGTGAGTTTTCCGTTCGCATTGCCAGTCAGGGATCCCAATGCGACCGTTACGGGAGTTGCAGAGGCGCTATTCCACTCCAGCACATTTGCCCCACCTAAAGTGGTCGTCCCCAAAGTCCACGCCGTATTCCCCGTTCCGGTGACGCCGGTGGTCAGCGCCACATATTTGGCAGTGCTCGTGGAGTTATATTCAACGTCGATATCTCCGGAAAATCCCGTCAAATTATTCTGAAACGTCGTCCCGTCATTATTGCTGACCTTCAATGTTCCGCTTCCTGAAAACGCCCCTGTAAAAGTAGTGTAAACCCCGGCGATATAAGAATTGGTCCCGTTTACAGCGATGGCGTTGGCAATCGTACCGCTGGCGCTGGTTGCCGTTTGAAAGCCCGCCGAATTATTGAGAGTGATCGTCCCCGTGCCAAAGCCGGAAGAATTCACACGCAGAGTGCCCGCATTGATGGTTGTACCCCCGCTGTAGGTTTGGGTGCCGCTGAACTGCTCGGTGTTCGTGTCGTTATCGACGAGCGCAAGTGTCGAGGAACCACCCCCATCGCCGATCGCACCCGAGTAGACGAAAGCGGAACTCCCATTGAGAGTCAAAGTGGACGCCGCCCCGCCGGTATTCGTGATCGCCTCTGAACCCAGCAGGGAACCAACCGTAAGGCTTTGCCCGTTCAAATTCAGCGTGCCCGTAGCGGAACCCGTGAGCTGATTACCGGTGGAACCCAGGGTAGCGCTGGAACCTGAAAGCTCAACCGTTCCTCCAGTGATGGTGTTGATTCCTTGGTAGGTGTTCGCTCCGGATATAATGATCGTTCCCGAGTATCCGGTGGCACCAAAAGTGAGGGCAGCGGTATTGCCAATGTTACCGGAGACGACACCAGTGAGGTTAAGGGAGCCTCCCGCACCCACCTGCCAGATTTGCGCGCTTCCCAGGACGAGATTGGCGCTGATCGTGTCACTGCCGCTGGTCAGCGCGCTGGCGTCGATGCCGATGCCGTTGGCACCGGGATTGAGGGTCAATGCGTATGAAGAACTGCCGCTGCCGAGAGTCCATCCGCCGGTCGATCCGAAGACGATTTGGTAGACTGTGGCGTTGGCCGTGAGGGAAGGCTGGATGCCCGGCGTGCCGGTGAATTGCGCGCTCGTGGTGACGGACGGAGTGCCGCCCGTCCAATCTCCCGCCGCCGAGAAATCGGTGCCCGCATTATCCCACGTGATCGTCGTAGGCGTCGCTCCCAACTCCCCGGCGATTCCAAGGGAGAGAACGATGGCGGTAAAGACGGAGAGGGCCTTCATGGAACTGATAATTGCAACCGCATTAACTGCTGTCAAGCACTGTTGCTATCCAGCAGTTTCATGGATTCAAATAATTCAATTGCAAATATATCGACATAAACAACTTAAAGCAGCTCTCTCCGCACCTTTTTCCCATTAATTAGGGGGTGGTGGGGCCATTTTATAGACGTCCGCCGCCTTGATGGCTCGGGAATAGAGATCCCAGGGAGCTTGAAAATTGGGAGGCAAGGTCAGTGGAGCGGTGGGGGCTGCGACGAATTCATAGGTTTGGGCCCCGTTTTCATCCTTCAGCGCCCAAGGCAGGCCGGTTTGGATATCGATCCAGGCCTCCTTTCCATCCTCCTGAAAGGCGTAGCAATCGTGGCCTTCCTTTTTCGTCTTCCCAATGAAGTTATCGGCGGAAAGCCAGAGGAGTTCGGGAAAGTCGTCCTTGGTGAGATCGGGGACCCCTTCGAGCTGGTTGACGTTCAGAATGTTGATGTACCCGCCGACCGGATCCTGCCGAAGAATGAATCCTTCGTAGGCCCAGAGTTCCGAGCTGGTCCCATCGACCCAATGGCTGACTTGGCGAAGACGGGCGGGGGACTTGGTCACCTCGAGTTCCGACAGCACCTTGGCTCCATCGGTTCGGGCCGGCGGCGTCTGGACGTGGACGACCCAGGCGGCGTAATCGGGCGCCTGATGATAGAAAGGCGGCGCGGGAGGCTCCCCTTTCTCGATGGCTTCATCCTGCGCCCCCCCGTTCACGACCGGCAAGACAGGATCAGCGGCGGCCGCCGGTGAACAAGGCGCGAGCCATCCGACGAGCGCGAGCGGCAGCGCTGCCGCCACGGTCTTCCATTGGGTTTTCAGATTCATCTTCACTCTAGGGCTGGTTGACGGCTTCAATCTGTTCATCGACCACCTGTCCGGTGTAGCGATCGATGGCCACGTGGAGCCAATAGCGGCGCTCGCCCTCGATGGTGAAATCGGAAAGGGACGAGCTCCCCGGGACATAACGGCCCGATTGCGCCACCAAATCGATGAGCAGATTCCAGGTGCGGCTGTTCAAGGCATCGTTCACCGACCTCAAGGCGGTCTCACGCCGTTCCACGATATGTTCAGCCGCGGCGACGGGAAGCTGGGCATAGGAAGCGCCCCAGGTGTCCGGCGTCGGCGGCGTAGCGGTATCATTCACCAGGAGCCGGTTCACCAGATCGCTCCGATTGTGGAAGGGAGTCGCCGCCGTGACGGCAACAAGCTGCTTGGCAAAGACGGACGCCTCGTTCGTATTCAGGTAGGTGGCGGAAAAGGACGGGGTGCCGGTGAGAGTCAGTTCATTTTCCAATGCTCCCGCCAGCAAGGACTGCAGGACCACGGGATTGCGGGTATTCAGGTTGATCCGTCCCGCCACCAAGGGGGCCTGCTGGTCGATCGTAAAAATATCGAGCAAGGCCGAATCGCCGCTGCGGCTGCTGTAGAAATCGATATTCTTCCACGGCATCCCGCGATCGACGTAGCCGAGTTCCCCCACCGATCGAAAGGGGCGATTGAGGATGACCGGACGGCTCACCGCGCTCACTTCGGTCAGCGGGTATCCGTAGATCCCGGTCGGATCGGACCCCGTCTTGGCGGTGGCGCTGGCGAACATCCCCACGGCGCGGCGGACCACGCCATCGGGATCCTTGTAGGAGGGGTAATCGGCGGCGGGAGTGGCGGTCTCCGAGTTGTAGGTGAGGTTGTTAATAAATCCCGACGTAAGATTGGTGAAACCCGCGCTGGCCGCCGGCATATAGACGTTGGCGGATTGCAGGCCTCCGTTCAGATCGCCCGGATTCATGGTGGAACTGTGATTGGGCGTGCCATAAGCCGCCGAGACCTTGTCCTCCGCCATCTGGGCGCTCCAGCGATCGCTGCGGGGATCGACCTTCCAGGCATAGTAGGTGCCCGCGCCACCGCCGACCGAGCTGGCTCCGGCCGGATTGAAATAATCCATCACCGTCCAGGCATCCGGGCCGGTCTGGTCGTCGTAGTCCTGGAGGTACTGGACCTTGCTGTAGGTGTACCAGGCGCCGCCCAGCTGATATTGGAGATCGAAGGTCATATAGGGCGATCCCTGCAGGCTCCAGGACTTCAGGGTGTCGGTGACCTTCATGGCGCGATCGGCCACGAACATTCCCTGGAACTCGGTCCCGCCGCCCATGCTCTGCGCCTGCATCTGCGGAAGGGAGCTGGGACTGGAAAGGCTGATGGCGCTATTGGTGGGCGAAAGCAGCGTCGGCTGCACAAAGGAGGCGCTGTTGGTGGTCGCGGTATTGTTGTAGCTGAAATCGAGCTCGTAGGTGCCGCTGTTGATGTTGGAGGGATAAACCGTGGTGGCGGTATCGCCCGTGGTGGTGTCCCCCGTCATCTGCGCGTGAAGAAGCGCCGCGGAACCGGGATCGGGGACGATGCGAAGCTTGGTCGGCCCGGTGGAAGCGGGATTGGCGGACGAAAAGAAGTTCTGATGGGGATTCCAAAGCACGAAGACGAACCAGCCCCCGATCATGCCGGGAGTCGAATTATCGGTGGCGACCTCGTGGATGATCGAGCTGATGTAGGGGAGATTCTCGATGCCGTAGACGCTGAAGCCGCTGAAATCGATCTCGGTGGGATAGCTGTCGGTATCGGCCTGGTCGATGATGTTGGCGCCGATCTGGAGAATCTGCGCGTAGACGTTTTGATCCATGAGCATTCCCTGGCTCCCGCCGGCGGAGGTCGAGCCCGCGTCGCGTCCCAGCGATCCCAGGGCAATGCCGGCCTGGAGGAGCTCGAAGAAATCGGGGTCGCGGGCCGGAATCGCCCCGCTGCTGATTTCGCTGGCCAGCTCGGGAAGGGTCATGATGCGGATCGGATCTCCGTGGCCGTAGGTCCAAGGAGACGTCGCAGAAGCCCGCGAGAGGCCGAAGTAACGGTAGACCAAATTACTGTCAGCGGCCGGAACGGCCCCGGCCGCATTCAGAAGCCCCAGGCGATCGAGCGGAAAGCGCTCCCGCAACAGCGGCGTGCCCGCCTTCACCACCGTCCCATCGGGAAGGGTGGCATCCTTCGGCCAGCGGATGTTGGCCAAAGGCGGGTTGTAAATCTTATCCTGGCCGAAGGTGGCCGTGCGGACGGTGGCCGAGTCCGAGGCGACTCCTGAAGCGCCCAAGATCGGACGGGCGGTCGCGCCATTGCTGGGATCGACGGGCGTGGGCAGAAAATTGGTCAAGACCGGATCGAAGGAAGGCGCGTTCACCTCCCGCGAGAAAGTTCCCAGATAGGGAAGCGCGTTGGTCGAGAGGGCGGAGGGATTATTGGTGACGTAGTTGATCAAATCCTGCCGGCTGAGGAAGGTCTGATCGCCTGGATTGACTTGAAGGAAGGTGGTGGTGCTGTTGGTCACCCATCCGAAGTAGCTATTGGTGGCGGAGCTATTGGTGCTGGTGCTGTAGGGATTGGCAAAAGTGGCGGCGTTGCGCCACTTGATCAGCGTATCGGCATTGGAAATGCCGGGAATCTGGGTGAGATCGGCCAGGGCCAGATTGCTCCGCCTGCTCAATTCGGACTGGGGAATGCCCCCCGAGGGATGTCCGGCCACGGTGACATCGAGAAGCCCCCCCTCGTCATAAACCACGTAAGAGTAGCGGCCGACCACGTGATTCGTATTGCCGGGAGCGGCATCGATCACGCTGGCATCCCAGTTGGTGAAAGCGTGCGGCCCGTTGCGGGTGACCAGGACCCAATCGGGAAATTTGAACGAGTTCGTCGTCGCGGCGGTGATGAGCTGGGGCTTATTCCACGAGGTGAAGGAGAGGGTCCGCCCGCTGCCGGTCGGATTGGTGGTACTGACCGCCGAGGCCAGGTTGTTGGTGGGAAAATTGGTGTATTGGCCGACGTTGGGCAACGCCTGCAGGAGGGGCTGAAAGGTGGAGGCCCGCATGCTGCGCCTGAGCACATTGACCATGTTGTCCTCTCCGGTGGTCAGGAGACGGGCGGGCACCGAGTCATAGGCCGAGTTCGGCAAATAGATGGTGACTCCATTGGAAACCATGACCTGCGAACCGGCGGCGATCTCCTGCCGCAGATCACCGACCACGAGACCGAGGCCGGTCTGGGCGATCTGATCGGCCCGCGAGGCGGCGGCGCTGGTGCTCGATATCCGCCGGACCAAAAGGGCGCGGGAAAAGAAAGCGGTCAGCAACACGGTGAGAATCGCCACAAAGGCCAGAATGATGATCAACGCCGCCCCGCGCTCCCGCCTGACGATCCGCGAAGGAAATGGACGGTTCATTGCGTGAAGGTCGATTGGGGAAGATCGTAGCTCCGCTGATAGACCCGGATGGCGGCGGCGGCGGCGGCCGGAATATGGGCCAGCTTGGGAAAATCGGACTGGGCAAGAACGCTTTTCCAGAGCACAGCCGTATCGGAGCCCGATGCGGCATCCGGCAGCAGGGCGGCGACGGCGCCGAGATCGGTGACGATCCCGCGCCCCCGGCTGTCCAAGGCGGCAATCGTAACGACGATGGAGGAGATGTTCTGGATCGAGTCGGTGGCCGAAGGCGTGGAGACCAGGGCCGCGTTGACCGTGTTCCCGCTGAGATCGAGGGTCCCGCCCTTGAGAATGAATTCCACCTCGAACCGGAAGATGGAGGGGCCGAGCGTCTCGTCCTGCGAGTTGTCGGGAAGGAGGTTGGTGAGGGTGTTGTTGCCGAACAGGGTCGGCGCCGTTCCCGCAAAGACCATCTGCGAGGAATTGAGTCCATTGACCCCCCGTTCCAGGGCATTGTTGACGATCGAGTAGGCGACCACCGAATAGCCCCGGGTGCCCGTGTACCCCCCCACCGAGGAGTAGAATCCCAGCATGTCGTTGCCCGTCTGCTGGGTGAACTGATAGTCGATATCCGGGCGGAGCAGGATGCGCCGCAGATCGAAACCGATCCGATCGAGCGCCAACCGCGCCTCGCCGTCGGCGTCCATTCGCGCATTGCTGGAATTGGTCGAAACGGTGGCTCCCTTCATCAAGGCGCCGACCATCGTGACCAGCAAGGCGAGCACGGAGATGGCAACCATCATCTCGATGAGAGTAAAGGCGGCGGCCTGCGGCGGGCGGCAACCCCTAGAGCCTGTGATGCGCTTCATTGACGGCTGATGGTGGCGACGACATCGATCGAACCGGAAGAGGGGCCGGCGGCACTTTGAAACTGGGTGCGGAGGTCGGTCGCTCCATTGCCGGGAAGATAAGTCGAGTTGGTGGAGAATTTGGCGGCGATCTGCGCCGGCCAGGCGACGAGGAGATGGGTGCGGGTGACCGCCGTATCGCCGAGAAGGGTGACGACCACGGCGAAGGTGGCGGCGGCGGTATTGGTGGTCGGAGCGCCTCCGTCGTCGAGATAGAGAAGTTCCTGCTCTCCCGCCCCGGAGGAAGGAAGGGTGAGGCTGTAGCGCGGGGAAAGGGAGTTGGTCGAGGTGGCCTGCAAGGCGGCGACGGCCTGGAGATCCTCAATGACCGCCGTGGCGACGTTGACCGCGCTGGTTTCTTTCGTCGATGCGTTTTGAACGCTGAGCCCCGTGGGGAGAAGCCCCATCAAAACAAGCAGGCAGAAGGAAGCGATTCCCAGGGCGAGGACCACTTCCACCAAGGTAAAGGCTCGCACGGAAGCCTTCCATCTCATGGACGATAGATGACAGACTGTCCGGTCAATCCACCAATCTGCAGTGCAGCAGTATCCTGAAGCTGGCCGTGAAGCGATTGCAATCCCACTTCGATGCATTTGTTCAAGGTGTCGGTTTCGGTCGAACCATTCCCCTGCGCCAAAAAGGCCTCCCCCTCCGGATTGAACTGGATCGCCGTGGGGGTTTCCGTGGAGGCGGAAATCTTGGCGGAAGCCGCCGGACGCCCGCCGTAAGAGGGCAGATTGCCGTTGAGGGCCAGTCTCTGGAATTGCAGGGTCTTCCCCAACGCCACCATATTGGCCGAAACGTCGTTGAGCGACTGGTCGCGGGACGCCTGGATCTGAAGCTGGATGCCCGTGGGAGCGGCACTGTCGAAGCGCACCCACACATAGGTGTTCTGGGCCATGGCATAGGTGCGGGCTTGATCAAGCGTCTCGCTGATTTGATAGGCGGCATTCTTGACCTGCGCGGCATTGAACAATCCCGGCACCGAGAGCAAGGCCAAGGTGCTTAGGACTCCCATGATTCCCACCACCGTCAGCAATTCCACAAGGGAATAGCCTGCCGTTGCTCCGCGATGTGGTCCGACTCTCCTCATGAGGTTAAGCTTTTTATTTCAGATTGCCGAGTTGAAACCATTCCAGATCGAATTTCCAACTCAATAATCGCAATTAAAACATGTGCTGTCAAGCAGATGAATGCGGACGCCCTCAAGACGCCTTGCGCCCCACGTAAAGAGGGATGACGTAGTTCCGCTTGTACTGCGCTCCCCTCAGAGGGAAATCGGTGTTGGCCGCCGCCCGCGTCTCGCCGTTCCGGGTCTCCTTCACGCCATTCACAAAGAGCCCCACCATGTTGGTAAAGCAGGTCACCGAAGCGTTCGAATCGAGATTGGTGACGATGGGAGCCTGCGAGGTCGGCGGCGCCAAGGCGCTGAGCATGTTCACGTACCCTCCCAGCACCTCCAACGAACCGCCGTTCTTCACGATGAACGGCGCAGCCGTCCCCTTGCACTCGGATTTGAAGCCGAAAACCCAAAGAGTTCCCCCGTTGCAGACGATCTGGGGCACATTCCGATACTCGACATCAATCTGGCGCGCGAAGACTTTTTGGCCGGTTTGGCAGAAGAGATCCCCGCTGGCGGCGTCATTCACGTTTTCGAGCCAAAAGGTGAGAGGCAGCTTCTTGGGATTGAGGATGTTACGGGCCAGACAGTGGCCGATCAGATTCCGCTGCGCCTCCACGCTCACCCTCGCCCCGCCATCCTGAACGAGGAGCGGGGTATCGGACGGTTGATTCACCACGAAGGAACCGCCATCGACATCGCCCCCCATCAGATCGATCACCCGAACGGAGGCGGGGACCGTGACGTCGCCGGTCAACTTGTTGCTCCGCTGCTTGATGCAAATCACCGGCTTCCCCGAATCGAGGGCGGCTTGAAGCCCTGAAATGTCATCCACCACCACCCAATCGGTGGCCGAATCACCCCAGTCGACCGCCGGGGTATCCTCGATGGGAATATTCAGGGAAGTCGTGGCCTGGCCGTCGAAGAGAACCGTGGCGGGGGTGGTGGAATACTCCCCGATGGCGGCCCCGGGGACCTCGGCCTTCCCCGCGCGGCTCAGCGCCATGCCATAACCCTCCGTGGAAACATTGCGGGCAAAAAGCCCCTCTTCGTCGGTCGCGGCCAGCTGGATCGCCGGCCCTCCGGAGCCGCCCCGCAGGTCGCTATCGATCAAGACCGCCTGGGAGCCGGAACCCTCCACCTTGAGCGCGGGGCCGCCGTGCCCCGTCTGATCGGAAAGAAGTTTGCGCAGGGAGAAGCCGCCGCCGGTGAGGTGGATGCCCGCCAGATTTTGATTCTTCAAGGTCACATATTCGAGCGCGGGGTCCCCCTCCGCATTGACCGGATCCTCGATGCCGTAATCGAATCCCTGAATGGTCACATCCGCTCCATAGCCCTGGATCGACCCCATTCGCAGCCAAAGGCCATACCGTCCGCCCCCGTCGTTCGAGGTGATGGTGACATTCCGCAAATCGGTTTGATTGGCGCCCTGGAACATCACCCCAGCCGCGCCGGGATTGCCGCTGCCCGTGTTGATCGTGATGTTGCGGAGAACGTTATTCGCCGGCCCGTTGTTGAACGTCGTATCCGGGTGCTGATAGCTGAGGAGCGGGCGGGGATGCGCCGGGTCCTGGAATCCCGGGGCCTGGTCGGCCAATTTTAGAATCGTCTTGGCGCGGCTCTGGCCGACGAACTTCACGTGGCAGATATCGAAGGCGTTTTTCCATTTCGACGGCTCGCCGCGATAAATGATCGTGTCCCGGATCAAATAGGTGCCGTTGGGAATGTAGATGAAGAACTCATCATCTGGGCTAAAGCAGCCTGTTTCGTCATACTTTTTCCGAATCAAATCGTAGGCATCCTGAAAGGCTCCTGTGCTGTCCGTGGCCCCATCCCCGACCGCGGCCTGCATTCCCGGCTCGGGAGGCCGGGTGACATCGATGATTGGCCCTCCGTTCTGCATTAATAGGGCATCCGGGAAGGTCAGGTTCACGTCCCCTCCCCGGTCGCCCGGCGCGGTGTCCGCCCATCCTGCCGCCGTCATCGACAGCAGAAACGCCAAGGAAGAAAGCCTTACAAAAACGGAGTTCATTTCTAGCTTTTAAGCAGATAGAGATTGCATTTCAAGCCCCATCTGAAAAAATGACGATGAGTGTGATGATAACTTCTCTTCGAATCCTTTTCTCCCTTTTTCCTTTCCTCGCGGTGAGCTTGGCCTTCGGAGATGGCGTTTCTCCTTGGCCGAACCCTCCCGCTATCGAAGTCCCCCTCGCCTTAGTAAAGCCGAGTCTGGCCGCCGATCCCGCCGATCCGGCTTGGAAGAGAGCCGCCGTCCTCCCCGCCTTCACCCGCTCGGCCCAGGATCCGGAATTCGCCGGCCCCCTGCCGATTCCCCGCACGGTCGTCCGGCTTCTCTGGTCGCCCGAAGCTCTCTACGTACGGTTCGAAGCCGAGGATAAGGATATCCAAACCCCCTTCACGGCTCGCGATGCCGCGCATTATCAGGGAGATGTGGCCGAAGTCTTTCTCGATCCCGCCGGCGCACAACGGGTTTGGTACGAATTCGCGGTGACTCCCCGCAACGGCATTGCCGATATTCTCCATCTTTGCACCGCCGCGGTTCCCCATTCAGGGCCCGACGGCGTGCTCGATCCCAACATCCTGGCGCATGAGACCTGGGATTTCCCGGAGTGGACTTGCCGGGATTTGAAGACAGCGGCCCGCCTGGTTCCGGGCGGATGGATCGCCGAGATGGCTATCCCGCCGCAGGTACTCCGCAGCACGCCCTACGCCGCCTTCGCTCCCGGCCCCCTCCGCGCCAATTTTCTCCGCTACGACGTGACCGGCATGGGAGATTCCCAGCAAAGAACCCTGCTCTGCTGGTCTCAAGTGGTCTTCGGCAGACCGCACCGCTCTCCGGCCCGAATGGGCACGCTGCAGCTGGTGGGCGCCAAAGGACAATGAGCTGACAAAAAGATCCTGGGTCAGGAAGCTCAAGCCGCCACTCCCTTGATCCACGAGAGGGGAACGCGCTCCCGGGCATCCCCTCGCGACCCCTTTATATGGGGCCTAACGGCCTTTTGATTGTGCCAGCCGCTGCTCCTTCAACAGCTCCCGCTCATCAAGGTTCTCGTGCTGGCGCACGGTGCCGTCGTCGAGGTTATTGATCTCCTGATTCCGGAGGCGGACGAAGAAGCCCCTCATCCCACGGATCCCCCCCCAGGTGAGCCAAATCCCGGTGGCCACCGCAAAGAAAATCGGGAAGCCGACTCCCACCACATGCCAGAAAGAGGTCCACGTCGCGACCGGCCATGGAGAGAAATAATTCCAGATCGTGCCCACCACAAAGGTTCCAAAAAGAGCCATGCTCCATCCGAACAGAATCCCCGCGATCCATTTATCACCGAGGGTGAAATTCTTATCGATGCCGATCAGCCGCCCCAGCCAAACCTTCCGTTGCGGCTGGAGCACCACCTCTCCTAATTGCTGGGGAATGATGGCGTAGGCCCCGCGATGCAGGAGCCGGTCCATGTTGAAATCCCGTTTGTTGGTGAGGAGCGAAACAGTGACATAAGTCAGGACCGCGACCAGAGTCGAACCAAAGGAGATCTCCACTCCATTCAGGGGAAAATGATCATCGACATGCCGGGCCACGATTCCGGCGACGGAAAGCGTCGAGCCGGTAAAGAGCGCCGCCCAAGCCGCGGCGGTCGTCCCTTTCTTCCAATAAAGGCCGCCGATGATGGCCGCCCCCACCCCGCCAATATACACAGCCATGGTCACCGCCCACCACATGCCGATATAATCAACCTGGCGATAGAGAGAGCCGAAGAGGAACGCGAAAAAAGCCACGCCCGCCATGGAGATGCGGAGGGCCAAAAGATGCTGCCGGGGCTCGAATGGCTTCTTGCGAAGAGGCACCAGCACGTCTTGAACGAAGATGCTGCCCCACGAATGAAGGTGGGTCGCATCCCCGCCAAAAACACCCATCAGAAAAATCACGCAGAGCACTCCCTTGACCCCGACGGGAAGAAGATGGGAGATGGCGATCGGCATCAACATCTGCTCCTGAATCTTGGGATCGGAAATCCGCCCGACCTCGGCGGTGACGGAGGCCGCCTGGGCGGCAAAATGAGGATGATGCAAATAGGTCATCGCGCAAATTCCCAGGAGAACTCCCATCGCCCCCTTTCCGAATCCCCGCCATCCGCTGACCACGCCTCCCATGCGCGCCTCATGGGCGCTGTAGGCCGCCGATTGATATCCCGCGGCGTTCTGCCACGCCATCGTCCCATAAATACTGCCCACCAGTCCCATGAGGACATACCAGATGTTGAAATCCCGATTCTGACTGGTGTCAAAGGGGTTCAGAAGAGATTGCCCGACAGGGCCAGCCTGAAGGACGGTGGCGATCTGAGACCAATCGAAGGTCAGCAAAAGCGCGACAATGATGATCAGGTAAAAGAACTGCGCGATGATTCCCTCTAGGCAATTGACGACCAGGATGGTGATCAACCCTCCTGAAAGTCCGACGAAGAGAGCGATGGAGAGAAAAACCGCCATCAGGAGGATATAGGTCGGAACGGGATGGGCCCAGAGCGTGACGTTTTCCGGCAAGCCCCAAAAATAGGCGAGACAACGGGCGCCGACCGCCGGAATGATCCCGAAATTCAACATCCCCGCAATGAAGGCCAGGAAGCCGGTGGCCGTGCGAAAAGACTTGCTGTAACGCAGCTCGAAAAACTGGGCCAGCGTCAATGCGCGGGTTTCACGAAAGCGGTAAGTGACGAAGCCAAAGATCGATATTACCAGCCCGATGGGTCCCGTGGCCCAGCCCCACCATCCCAAAGCAAAGCCAGCATGGGAAATAACCTCGAACATGGCCACAAAGGCCACCGCCCCCGCCTGCAACTCTCCACCAGCGATGGCCAGCAGATAGCGATCGGCCAAGCGCCCTCCCGACATGAAATCGGCCACACTGCGGACATATTTCCGACAGGAGAGGCCGGCGAAGAGAACCACCAACAAGGGAATCGCAACAATGATCCAATCCAGAAGAGTCATGACGATCGCAAAGAGTTTCAGTTTGGCTTTTCAGCGCCTAAAAGCGTGAGCAGAAAGAGTGGTTGCGGGCAATTATCGCAATCCCGCCATTAAAATAGCAAAGAAACATATCTGCTGTAATGCAGATTAACTCTTTTCTTGGATTTGCCAAGCCCTTAGGCGCTCTTCGTCATTTGCAAATACCGCCAAGAATTGACCCATCGCCAGCAAGCGAGAATGCGGAAAGCCATCCGCCAATGGCGTGAGAGGGGGTGCCGCTGAAATTTCTCGCAGGCTTTGCAGGGTGACTGCTTTTTATCCGTGGTGAACGTCGCTGTCGTCGAAGATGAGGATTATATGCACGGTTAAAAGTCCACCGAAAATCCCCTTGTACTCCGTAAAATCGTGGTGGAATGCCCTTTGAAAGGAGGGCCTGTTTCCCCTTGAGGACCGATGATGCAACCTCTTGAAATCCAGAAGGATAAGAGGGGATAGAGTTGGAGCGGGTGAAGGGACTTGAACCCTCGACATCGACCTTGGCAAGGTCGCACTCTACCACTGAGTTACACCCGCGTCCCTGTGAAGGGGCGGCCATTAGAAGGGATTGGGGGGGGGATGACAAGACTAAAATCGCTCGGTTTTGACGTGTGGCAGGGGGAGAGGAGGGATAGAATGACGGAGTGGAACCCTCTCTTTCGCGCCCGGTCCCGGTTCCGTCGATCGTTCATGAGAACGATGATTTCCTGGTGGTCAACAAACCGGCATTCCTGCTTTCCCATCCGACCCGTCCCGATGGACAGCCGTCGTTAATCACTTGGCTGCGGGAGGAGCGGCCCGGAGATTATCTGACGCTGCTGCACCGGCTCGACCGGGAGACGAGCGGCTTGGTGTTGGTGGCGAAGAATGCGGCGACGACGAATGTGTTGAGCCGGCTGATCGAACGCCGCGCGATCGAGAAGGAGTACGAAGCGGTCTGCTGGGGAGCGATGGCGGGGGAGGAACTGGTGATCGAGGCGAAGCTGGGGAGCGTGGGGCTATCGGAAACCAACGCCGTCTATATCAAGCAGGGGGTGCGGCCCGATGGCGCGGAAGCGCTGACGCGGGTGTGGAAGATCGCGGGGGGCGGTGGATTCACCCATGTGCGGGCGCAACCCCGGACGGGACGGCTCCACCAGATCCGGGTCCATCTCTCGCTGGTGAATCTCCCGGTGGTGGGGGACAAGATTTACGGCCCGGATGCGAATCTTTTCCTGCAGTTCATCGAGACGGGTTGGACGCCGGCGTTGGAAAAGGAGCTACTGCTGCCTCGCCACGCGCTCCATGCCGCCTGTCTCCGCTTTCTCTGGCAGGGCAAGCCCTTCGAGGTGCGGGCTCCGTTGCCCGATGATCTGAAAGATTTTCTGGCCCGCTCGCTGCGGGGATGATTTCACGAGGCTACGCTCCCGGCGCGGCCCGCAGGAAGTCGAAGAGGAGCTGGGAGGTGGGCGGGACGAGGTTACTGACGCCGAGGCCGAGCAGGCGAAGGGGCCGGTTGACCAGACGGTTCCTCCCCAGGATGAGGCAGGCGGTGCGATAGATTTCACGCGAGGTGTCGAGAGGTTCGGCGACGCTGAGCTGGCGGGTGAGGGTGGTGAAATCGCCGTAGCGCACTTTGACCTGCACGGTTTGCGCCGCCATTTTTTCCCGTTCCAGCTTGGCGGCGATCTCGGCGGCCTGCTCCCGCAGGGTGGCGCGGAGCAGGGTGCGGTCGGCGCTGTCGCGCTCGAAGGTGGTCTCGCTGCTGATGCTGCGGGCGAAGCTATCGAAATCGAGGGGCCGCTGGTCCTCTCCCCGAGCAAAGGCGCCCAGGGTCACCGCATAAGAGCCGACGAGAGAGCGGAGGTCGCCGCGATAGTCCTGGATATCTCCGATGGTGTTCAATCCCTGGCTTCGCAAGGCCTCCCCGGTGACACGGCCGACGCCGTGGAGCGAGCCGACCGGAAGGGTGCGCAGAAAGAGGGCCTTGTCCCGCTCCGGGATGAGGATGAGGCCATCGGGCTTGCCGTAGTCGCTGGCGATCTTGGCGATCAGCTTATTGGCGCCGATCCCGATGCTGGCGGTCAGGCCCCGCTCAGCGCTGATCCGTTGCTTAAGCGCCCGGGCAATCGGCAGGGAGGCCTGCAGCGCCCGATCGGGATCGCCCTCGGGAATGACTTCCGAAAAATCGAGATAAGCCTCGTCGACCGAGACCTGCTCGATGACGGCCCCGGCGGCGGCGACGATTTCCATGATCCGGTGGGATTCCTCCCGGTAAGTTTCCATGCGAGGCCGGACGAATAGACCCTGCGGGCAGAGGCGAGCGGCAGTGCGGGAAGGCATCGCCGAGCGGACTCCGAAACGCCGCGCCTCATAGCTGGCGGCGCAGACGACGCCACGGCGGTCGGGGGGAGCCCCCACGATCACGGGCTGACCTCGCAGCTCCGGATGGTCGCGCTGCTCGACCGACGCGTAGAAGGCATCCATATCGAGGTGAAAGATGACGCGGGCCATGGCGGAAGGGGAGGAAGTTCCAATCTGGCTTGCTTTGGCCCTCCGCGCAATCCGTGAGCGGGGGCTTGTTCCCCCCGGAAGCCTCCGATAGGATCGCGCGCGATGATCTCCGGGCCGAGCCACCTTAACTTCGCGGTTTCCAATCTCGCTCGCTCGCTCCGCTTTTACGTCGATTGGCTCGGCTGTACCCCGCTGGTGCGTTGGAATGAGGGAGCCTATCTCCGCGCGGGCGATCTCTGGATCAGCCTGATGCTCGACCGGGCGGCGCCGGAGGCGACCAATAATTCCTCCTACACACACACCGCCTTTGCGGTGCCGCCCGAGCGGTTCGAGGAATTCCGTCAGCGCCTGATCGATCTCGACGTCGAGGAATGGCAGTCGAATTCGAGCCCGGGAGAATCGTTCTACTTTCTTGATCCCGACGGGCACAAGTTGGAGATCCACGCCCGCACCTTGGCCGACCGTCTCGCCTGGTTCCGGGAGCATCCGAAACCGGGCCAGGTCTGGCTCGAATGAGCCTCATGGACTCCGGCGCCAGGGACGCCATTGGGCTCGACCGCCGGCATGTCTGGCATCCCTTCACGCAGCTCGATGGCTGGCTCGATCCCGGCTATGAGCCGGTGATGATCGCCTCGGGCCGGGGCACCGTGCTGACCGACTCGGCGGGACGCGACTATCTCGACGGCAATTCCTCGATCTGGACCAATCTCCACGGCCATCGCCATCCGAAGCTGACCCAGGCGCTGAAGGATCAGCTCGACCGGATCGCCCACTCCTCCTATCTCGGGCTGGCCCATGAACCGGGGGCGCGGCTCGCCGGGGAACTCTGCCGCCGCGCGGGGTTCGATCCGGGACGGGTCTTTTACAGCGACGACGGATCGACTGCCATTGAGGCGGCGTTGAAGATCGCCTTCCAATATTTCCAGCAGAACGGGGCTCCGGAGAGGACCACCTTCATCTCTCTCGGCGGCGGCTATCACGGCGATACGGTGGGGGCGATGAGCGTGGGACGGAGCGAGGCTTTTCACGGCGCTTATCAGCCCTTGCTCTTCCCCACGGAGGCGGTGATGAGCCCCGGCTGTTATCGCTGTCCCTACAATCAGGCAAAGCCCGAAGCCATCGATGCGCGAACCTATCGCCAATGCAACTGGGAATGCTTGGGCGAGTTGGAGAAGAAGCTCGGCGAGGTCGGCCCGCGCGTCGCCGGTTTCGTCGCCGAGCCTCGCATACAGGGGGCGGCAGGGATGGTGATGCATCCGCACGGCTATCTGAAAAAGGCGGCGGCGCTGGTCAAGGAGAGGGGGGGATTGGTGATTGCCGACGAGGTGCTGACCGGCTTTGGCCGGACCGGGACGCTCTTCGCCTCGGAGGCGGAGGGGGTGGCGCCCGACCTGATGGCGCTGGCGAAGGGATTGACCGGCGGCTATCTTCCGATGGGGGCGACGTTGGTGCGGGAGATGTTGGTTGATGGATTTCGCGGCGGTCTGGAGCGGACTTTTTTTCATGGGCACAGCTACACCGGCAATCAACTCGGCTGCGCCGCAGCTCTGGCCAATCTCGAAATCTTCGACGAGGAGGGAACCTTGAACCGGATCGGACAACAGGCTGAGGTGTTGCGCCGCGCCAGCGAGGCGTTTTGGACGATTCCCCAGGTCGGCGATGTCCGGCAGGAGGGAACAATTCTCGCGGTGGAACTGGTGCGGGACCGGGCGACGCGCGAACCCTTCGCGGCGACCGATCGGCTAGCCCATCGGATCAATGAGGAGGCCCGGCGGCTGGGGCTATTGACGCGGGGATTGGGCGGGACGCTCTTTCTGCTGCCGCCCTATTGCGCCACCGACGGAGAATTGGAACGGATGGTGGAGATTCTTTTGCGCGCCGCCAGGACGGTGCTGGGACAACGGGCATGATGACGATTCTGCCGGGCCCCCTCACCTTTCACGACGTGGCGTCCGCGCTGCCCGTGATCGTCTCGTTGGTGGTGATCGAGGGCCTGCTCTCGGTCGACAATGCGCTGGCGATTGCGGTGGTGGCCGCGCCGCTGCCTCCCCGGGAACGGAGCCTGGTGCTACGGTTGGGGATCCTGGGGGCCTATCTCTTTCGCGCGGCGGCGCTGCTCATTGCTTCGTGGATCATCGCCAATTCGTGGATTCGGATCGTGGGGGCGGGTTATCTGATCTACCTGATGTGCGATCATCTCGCGGCGGAGGCCGAGCCGAAGGCGCGGCGCATCTCGGCGAAGGAAAGACCGGGGTTCTGGTCGATCTTCCTCAGCATCCAGCTGATCGACCTGAGTCTCAGCGTCGACAATGTGATCGCGGCGGTCGCGCTGAGTTCGAAGTTCTGGGTGGTCTGCACCGGGGTCTTCATCGGCATCCTGGCGCTGCGGCTGTTGGTCGGGTTCGCCATCCGGTTATTGGAGAAGCATCCGATTCTTGAGCCGGCGGCTTTCCTGTTGGTGGGGTATGTCGGCTTTCTCCTGTTGGCCGAGTCGGTCTTTCATTTTGAGATCGGGTCGGTGGTGAAGTTTGTGGGGATCGTCGCTATTTTGGCGGGGGCGCTGGCCTATTCGCGGTCGGAGGGATTGCGGCGCGGGCTCTCGCCGGTGGTGGGCGGGGCCTTGTGGGGAATGCGGGGCGTGCGGCTGGCGGTGCGCTTCCTCTGCCGTCCCTTCGGCTGGGCGCTGCGGCGCCTGACCGGGCGCTGACTACTGTTCCTGGTAGTTCCAGAGAAGGCCGCCGTCGACAAAGACGGTGGTGCCGGTGATGTAATCGGCGTCGGCGGAGGAGAGGAAGGCGGCGACGCCGGAGACATCGCCGGTGCTGCCGAGGCGGCCGAGGGGGATGTTGCTGAGGAGGTCCTTCAGCTTGGCCGGATCGTGCATCAGGGCGGTGTTGATGGGGGTCTCGATGGCGCCGGGGGCGATCGAGTTGATGGTGATGCCGAAGGGGGCGAGCTCGATCGCCAGGTTGCGGGTCATCATCTTGACGCCGCCCTTGCTGGCGCAGTAGGAGGTGAAGTGGGGGAAGGGCAGTTCCTCGTGGACGGAGCTGATGTTGATGATCTTACCGGGGGCCTTCCGCTCCAGGAGGTGGTTGACGAAGGCTTGGGTGGTGAAGAAGGCGCCCTTGAGGTTGATGTTGAGGACGAAGTCGTAGTCGGCCTCGGTGGCTTCCCAAAAGTTGGCCCGTTTTTCGACGCCGGCGTTGTTGAAGAGGATGTCGATCTTGCCGAGGCGCTCGACGCCTTGGCGGATGAGGTCGCGGACTTCGGGGACGGAGGCGACGTTGGCGCTGATGGCGGCGGCGCGGCGGCCCAGGGCGATGGCGGCGTCGGCGACGGCCTGGGCATCGGCGGGATGGCCGAAGTAATCGATGATCACGTCGGCGCCTTCCTCGGCCAGGCGGAGGGCGATAGCCTTGCCGATGCCTTGGCTACCGCCGGTGACGAGGGCTACTTTTCCGGCGAGACGGTCAGGCATAAACTTTTTTTCTTGTTAAAAGCTTGTTGGGGCTTAGGCGGCGACCGTAGCGGCGACGGGGGCGGAGGCCGGTTCGCGCTTGAGGTGCTTGGCGGCGGCTTCGTCGAGGTACCATTCGAGGAGGCCTTTGACCGGCTGGACGCCTTGGACGGGGTAGGTGGGAATCGCTTTGTTGGGGGCGGAGTCGAAGATCTCGCCGATCCGCTCGGCCTTGTCGTCGCCGGTGACCAGGAGGAGGACGCGGGCGGCCTGGTTGATCAGGGGGTAGGTGAAGGTGATCCGCTCGGTCTTGAGCTTCTCGACCGGGTTCTCGATGACCCAGCGCTGTTTTTCCTCGAGGGCGGGGGTCCCGGGGAAGAGGGAGGCAGTGTGGCCGTCGGGGCCCATGCCGAGGAAGATCAGGTCGAAGGCGGGCATTTCGGCATGGCCGCCGAAGGAGGCGGCGATGGTGTTTTGGTAGACGGCGGCGACTTCGCCCGCATCGGGCCGTTCGGCGAAGATGCGGTGGATGTTGGCGCCGGGGACGGCGACTTTCTCGAAGAGGCCGTCGCGGGCGGTGCCGAAGTTGCTGTCGGGGTGGTCGGGGCCGACGTGGCGCTCGTCGCTGAAGAAGAAGTGGATCTTCGACCAGGGAACCTTGTCCCGGAAAGGAGCCTCGGCGAGGATGGCGTAGAGTCGCTTGGGGGTGGATCCGCCGGAAAGGGCGACGCGGAAAGTCTTATGATTCTCGGCGGCCTCCAGGCTGAGGGCGAGGAATGTTTCGGCGGCGGCGGCGGCGCAGGCGTTGGCGTCGGGGAATACCCGGATCGCCGGAGAAGGGGTCGGAACCATATGGGGTTAAGTATAGTGGGTCTGGGGGATTAAGCAACCGAGTGAGGGGCCTGTTTTGATCCTGGGATTCCTGCCGTTTCCGGGAGACCTGCTGCATGAAAAGAAAGCCCTCCGCGAAGCGTGCCTGCACCTCTCCCAATGGGAATGCCTGCGCATTAGCGCACGCGGTTCCAGGGGAAACTAATTTGCAGGCGGGGGCCAATCCAGGGATGCCTGGCACCCCTGCGTCATCTACGGCAGCCCCAAAAGGACGAGACCGATCGAACCAGCCTAAGCAATCGACCGCCTCCCGCTGAGTAGGGGGGGCCCTCCGCCGCGGCTCCTACTTGAGCGTTTGTTCGGATTACAATTTTATCCCGTTTAGGGTATAAACCTTACAACGCTTACCACAGGGGGCTTTCATGAAAAATTGGACTATCAAAAAAAGAATCCTGTTCGGCTTCGCCTCGCTTTGCCTGGCGCTGGCGCTGATCGGGGTCTTCGTCGTCTCGCAGTTGAGCGGAATTCGCCAGGCGGTCGGCGGGGTCGAGGGGACGGTTCCGGTCGGCATCGTCAACAGCGATGCTCCCGGGATGATGGAGATTTCGAAGATTCTCATCCTGAGCGGCAAGAACCGCATCCTGGTCGGGGAAATCCTCCACAATCAGGACGATGCCACCGTCAAGAAGATCGACGATCAGATCGAGGCCAATAGCGATGAGATCAGCCGGGCCGCCGCTCTCTATGAGGCGACTCTCTCCACTCCCCGCGACCGCCAGGACTGGAACGACCTCAAGCCGAAGCGCGACGCCTACAAGGCGGCCCGCGCCAAATTCCTCTCCCTGATCGAGGCTCATGACCTGGCCGGGGCTGCCGCCTTCTACGACGGCGAGATGGACGCGGCCTTCCAGGACTATACCTTGGCGCTGAACGCGGCGTTCGACGCCCGCTTCGATTCGCTGACCCGTTCCGGCTCCCTTCTCGACGCTACCAGCCGGCAGACCCTCCTGGTCGTCCTGGTCTTCATTGTCCTCACGCTCGCCGCCGCCGTGGCCCTAGCGGCCTTCATCATCCGCCGGGTCTCCCTCGATCTCCTGGCGATCTCCAATTCCCTCGCGGAAGGCGCCCGCCTGGTCAACGGCGCGGCGGACCAGGTCTCCCGCTCCAGCCAATCGCTGGCCGAGGGGGTGCGCGAGCAGGCCGCCGCCGTGGAGGAGAGCAGTACTTCCCTCGACGAGATCGGCGGGATGACCCGGCGGAACGCCGAGAACGCCCAGACCGCGCACCTGCTCTCCGGCCAGGCGCGGGCCGCCGCCGAAACCGGCGCGGGCCGGACGGGGGAAATGCGCCAGGCGGTCGATGCGATCACCGTGGCAAGCGCCGAGATGGCCGAGGCGATCCATGACATCGAAAAATCGAGCCATGACGTGGCCAAGATCATCAAGACGATCGACGAGATCGCCTTCCAGACCAATATCCTGGCGCTGAATGCGGCGGTGGAGGCGGCCAGGGCCGGGGAGGCGGGGGCGGGCTTCGCGGTGGTGGCGGAGGAGGTCCGCAGCCTGGCGCAACGGAGCGCTCAGGCGGCGAAGGAGACGGCCAGCATGATCGAGGCGAGCGTGGCCCGGAGCAACCGGGGGGTCGAGGTGAACAGCAAGGTGACGGCCCGGCTGGGGGAAATCGGCCAAAAATCGGAGGGGGTCCGCGAGAGTCTCGATGAGATCGTGAAGAAGGTGCAGGAGGTCGATGCGCTGGTCGCCGCGATCGCCAATGCCTCGACCGAACAGAGCGTCGGCCTGGAGCAGATCAGCCTCGCCCTCAGCCAGATTGACCGGGTGACTCAATCCAACGCCGCCGATTCGGAGGAAACCGCCAACGCCTCAGCGGAACTCAGCGCCCACGCGGCCGAACTTCGCTTCGCCGTCGAAACGCTGGGCCGCCTGATTCGGGAACGCAGGGAACGTTTTTCAAAGGGAGGGGACGTGCGGAAGGCGGTGCCGACCCATCGCACGCTCGCGTCCAAGGCGGTGTTAAGGAACTAGGCCGTCTTCTCCTATGGCTAGGGCCAATCTACATTCAGAAAAGGCCGCGCCGTCGGGCCGATGGCCCTCTCCCAAGGCGCGAGTGACGCGGTGAATGCCAGCGCGATAGCGCAACCCCTCGTAAGGGGAAACTAACTGGCATGGCCGGGAGGCAATATGACATACACATAAGGAACGAGCAACGCCGGGAGAGGGGCATCGGACCCCGGCCCGAAGGGTTGAGCCGGAAAGGGCCCTCCATCAAGGCGCGAGCGACGCAGTGTGTCCAATGCGACACTCAAGGAGTGAGCAACGCCGAGGGAGGGCCCTTTCCGGCTCAACGCGGCCTTTTCTGAATGTAGATTGGCCCTAGTGAGCGGGAGGGCGAGGCTCGATGGGACGAGACCTTTTGGGGCTGCGCCCCTGGCCCCTGCTCGGACGCGGGGGCGCGGGAGAGCGGGCTCTTGGGTTTCAGGTGGAGAATACCATCAGCAGATCTAGCGCGCTGATTATGGGCGGGCCGGGATGCAAGGGGGACTTGGTGAGGCCGCTTCAAAGGGGGCTGTCGCCCCCCTTGACCCCCGAGTCGGCCTCCGGCCGACGAGCAATAGACCCGCGCACGCTTCGCGGAGGCGTAGTCCTATTGAAATTGCTTTCGCGCAGCGTGCTCGCACCTCTCCCAATGGGGGCCCAGGGGGACCTGACACCCCTGTGTCCCATCTACAGCAGCCCCGATAGGACACGTCCTATCGAGGCTGCCTTAACCCTAATGATCTCTTAGTGTCCCGCAGCCTTCGCGCCAGCGGGGTTGACCTTGATCAGGTCGACCTGGAAGACGAGGGCGGCGCCGCCGGGGATGCGGCCTTGGCCGGCGCCTTGGTCGCCGTAGGCGAGGTTCGCCGGGATGTAGAACTCATAGGTGGCGCCTTCGCTCATCAGCTGCAGGCCCTCGGTCCAGCCGGGGATGACGCCGTTGATCGGCAGGTCGACCGGCTTGCCCGGCTGGGATGCGTCGAACTCGGTGCCGTCGACGAGGCTGCCCTTGTAGTTGACGGTGACGACGGAGTCGGGGGCGGGCTTCTTGCCGGTGCCGGCCTTGAGGACTTTGTACTGGAGGCCGCTGGCGGTGGTCTGGACGCCGTCCTTGGTCTTGTTGGCGGCGAGGAAGGCGTCGCTATCGGCCTTGCTCTTGGCGGAGGCGGCGGCGCCGTCGGCCTGCTGCTTGGCCATGAGCTCCTGCTGCTTGGCCATCATGATCTTCTGGATCTCTTCCTGGGCGACCTGCTGGGGGGCGCCGCTCTGGCCGTCCCGGAGACCGGCGGCGAGGGCATCGGGATCGATGGTCAGGCCCTGCTTCTTGAAGTTGCCGCCCATGTCGAGGCCGATGCCGTAGCTGAGCTTCTGGTCGTCGGTCGAAAGATTGGCCTTTTGGTGGCAGCCGGTCACGAGGAACGCGGCGGAGGCCAGGGCGGTCAAAGCATAAATCGATTTCATAAATGGAAGGGGGAGGAACAAGGACGCTGCAGTGGATGTTGAGGTTGCCAATGAAGGAATGTAGATCGAAGCAGATCGGAGGCAAGCCGCCCAGCTAAAAAAGGGCGGCGGGGTGGCTGGAGTTCCGTCGGGATTCAGGGAAGTCGCCGGGTATGTGTCTGTTCTACCATGCGGACGCGAGAAGCGCGGGAGAGCGGGCTTGTGGGGTTGCCTCCCGGCCATGCGAATTAGTTTCCCCTGAGAACTACGTGCGCTATCGCGCAGGCATTCAGGTGGAGCGTGTCATCAGGAGATCACGCGCGATGACTATGGGCGAGCCGGGATGCACGGGGGCGGCTTGTACGACGCAAAGGGGCTGCGCCCCCTTGGACCCCCCCCCTCTGAGTCGATTCGCCGCCTCTATGGGAGCGGTATTTATCCGACACAAGAGGCGGATTGAACTCGGTTCTGCTCGCGATAGTCTTTCTTTCCAGCTGCCCTTTCCTTCTCTTGAAGATTCTTCTCGTTAAACCTGACCATCTGGGGGACTTCGCCTTGGCGCTTCCGGCTTTCTGGGAGGTGACGGCTCGGTTTGGGCGCGAATCAATCCGGATCGTTGCCGATCCTTCCAATCGCGAATGGGCGGAGTTGCTTCCCTGGCTGCCGCCGATCGAGGCGGTGGCCCATCCTCGCCACTCGAAGGTGGGGGGCTCTTCTTTCGGTTCCTTGCGCGCGGCCCGAGGGCTGCGAGGCGGGGGGCGTTATGACTATGGCATCGAGTTGACGGCTTCCCGCCATGATCTCTGGGGGAAGCTCTGGCTGGTGCTGGCGGGGGCGCGGCGGCGTTCCGGGTTGGCGGGGAAGTATGATTTTCTGTTGCAGGAGCGGCATTCGCTGGGCACGGGGCATCAGACGGTGCGGTTGGCGGAGCGGTTTCCCGCCGAATGGGGGATGACCGGGACGGCTGATCCGGCGCTATTTATTCCTGCCGCGCTCCGCCATCGCCGCGTGGAGAACGGGGCGATTCTCTTGGCTCCGTTTGCGGGGCAGCCCGCGAAGGAGTGGCCTGCGGAACGGTGGATCGAGTTGATCGGGCTATTGCGGGGGCGCGGGGCGGAGGTGCGGCTGATGGCGGGGCCGGACCGGCGGGAGGAGGGGCGAGGTCTGGCCGGCAAGGCAGGATTGGCTGACGAGGCGGTGGTGGCGCCGGGTTCGATCGGGGAGACGCTGGCGGCGCTGGCCTCGGCACGGCTGTTGGTGGCGCTCGACACGGCAATGGCCCATTATGGCTGGCTGACGGGGACGCCGACGCTGCAGCTCTTTGCGGCGACGGCCGATCCGGAGCGGTGGGGGGCGCTGGGGGTGGTTCGCCGGTTTTATTTCCCGGTGCCGTGCGCGCCGTGCCGTCTGCGCAGCTGCAATCAGCCGACCCATCTCTGCATGGAGAGGATCACGGCGGCGGAGGTGATGGCGGCGGTGGAGGCGGCGAGTCGTTAGAGTGGGTCCGGCACGTTGCGACCGGCCTGGGTCATAGAGAAAAGGCGTCGGTTACGGGCGCGAAGATTTTAATGGTCTTTCCCAGGGTAGGCCCAAGGCCAACCCTGGGCTATAGGAGGAAACGGCGTTGCCGTTTTAGGAGCAGTTCAGGACCGGCTCCAGTCCTCAAGAGGGAAGCCATTCTTTGTTTTTCAAACGCGAGAAGATTTCGCGCTGGGCGGGGCTCAGGATGTCCGAGATTTTTTCCCGCGTCTGCCGGCGGATTTTTCGGGCTGACGAACGGTCTTCGGAAAGTTTCTGATGGTTGTGGGCCGGGATTTCCGTATCGGCCTCGGTGCGGAGGAAGCTCAGGACCAAGGATTGTTGCTCTCCGGTCAGGCCGAGCTTGGCGGTTAAAAAATCGAGACGGCGCTGGAGTGATTTGGCCGAAACTCCCGTGGCATCGAGTTGCGCGTCTCCCGGCTGGGGGAAATCAGCGATGGCTTGAGCGTTGACGGGAACCGCCAGCAGCAGGCCGCCGACCAGCGCCCACCCGCACAGACGACACGTTAGAGGAAAGCGCATGTCCTCAGGCGGAAGGAGCCCGCCCTTTGCGCAGGGAAAGAAATCCCCCGAGGGTGATCACGCCGATCATGACGAAGCCGGGGAGCGGATGGGTGAAGAGGGCGCTGCCGGAGGCGGTGGTGAGGAGTTCCTTCAGCGAGGGGGTGCAGAGCATGCAGAGGAAGGTGAGGACGAGGAAGAGATCGATGCCCGCCACGGAAAGGAGGAAGGCGCCGCCCAGGCGCCAGCCGTCGCGGAAGCCGCGCAGCGCCCAGCCGGTCACCCAGGCGCCGAGGGCGAGGAGGAGGGGGACGCCGAGCATCAGGGAGAGGGTCTTCCCTCCCAGGGCATCGGCGTTCAGCTGCCCGATCCCCTCGACGAAGAAGGCGAGCATGGTGGCCAGGTAGAGGAAGAATCCGGCGACGACGAGGGCCAGCACCGAGAGGACGGCCTTAATCTTGGGGAGTGTCATGACCGGCGCCGGTGAAGTAGGCGTTGGCGGCGGGGCGGAAGAGGAAGAAGGCGATGACCCCGTAGATGAGCAGGCCGGGCACGATCATCAGCTTGACCGGCGAGGTGACGAGCCCGATGACCATGCCGAGGCCGGTCCAGACGACGTACATCCAACGGGACCAATTGGCGCCGCGCAGGAGGAAGATGCCGGCGACCACGTTGACGGCGACGCCGACGACCATGAAGATCATCTGGAGCCAGAGGGGCATCGGATTCTTGGCCATCATTTCCTGGATGGCGGGAGGCTGGGCCGAGAGATGGGTGAGGATCTGCCAGGTGGAATAGAGGCCGATGACGGCGAGGCTTCCCAGGGCGATCAGGATCCATCCGATCACCGTTACCGAAGTCGGTCTTTTTCCCATGGGAGGAAGCTTTTGCCAATCGGGGGACGGAGTCAAGGCTGGGCCGGGGGAGTCAGGGCCTCTCCCGCTTTCTTCAGCAGGGTGAAATAGGCGTTGGCAGCTGGGCGGAAGAGGAAGAAGACACCCACTCCGCAGAGAAGCAGATTAAGCAGGAACATCGGCAGATTAGGCCGATGCATCGGGCTGATCGGCGAAGCGAACAGCCCGATTAACATGGCGATGCCGGTCCAACCCATGTAGAGCCAGCGGGACCAATCGGCGCCGCGCAGCAGAAAGACGCCAGCGACCAGGTAGGCAGCGACTTCGATGACCATGAAGATAATCGAAGCCCAGAGACGAATGGGATTAATTATTTCCTGGAAGGCAGGAAACTGCTTCAACTGCTCCAAGATTATCTGCCAGGTAAAAATTCCATTGAAGAAGAAGAGGGCCCCCAATGCGATCATCACTGATCCAATTACCGTAACCGAAACCGGCCTTTTCCCCATGGGGGGAAGCTTTTGCCAATCGGCGTCTGGAGTCAAGGCTGAGGGGATGAGCCCGCCTTCTTCGGCAATGTGAAATAAAAGGTCGCCCCAACCCCGACCTGGCCCTCGGCCCAGGTGCCGCCGCCGTGGCGGTCGACGATGCGGCGGACGTTGGCGAGGCCGACGCCGGTGCCTTCGAACTCTTCCCGGTGGAGCCGCTCGAAGATGCCGAAGAGTTTGCCCGCGTATTGCATGTCGAAGCCGACGCCGTTGTCCCGGACCCGGAATTCGTGGAGGTTGCCGTTTTCCCGCGCCCCGATCTCGATCCGGGCCTCGGCGCGCTGGCCGGTGTATTTGACGGCGTTGGAGAGGAGGTTGGCCCAGACTTGCTTGAGCAGCCCGGGATCGGCCTCGACGTCGGGCAGGGGATCGATCTGCCAGACGATTTTCCGGCCTTCGATGTCCTGCTCGAGTTCCTGGATGACTTCCCGGACCATCCGGCCGCTCTTGACGCGGGTGAGGCGGATCTCGGTGCGGCTGACGCGGGAGAGGTTGAGCAGGTCGTCGATGAGGGCGTCCATCCGCCGGGCGGCCTTGGTGATCTTGGCCAGGTGGCCCTTGGCCTGGGGGGTGAGGGCGGCGCCGGTTTCTTCTCCCAGGATATCGGCGAAGCCCCGGATGTGGCGGAGGGGGGCGCGGAGATCGTGGGAGACGGTGTAGGTGAAGGCCTCCAGTTCGCGGTTGGTGGCGGCGAGGCGCTCGGCCTGCTGGCGGAGTTCCTCGTTGAGCAGCTCGGTCTCCTCGACGGCGGCGGTGCGGTCGGCGATTTCGCGGCGCAGGGCCTCGTTGGCCTCGCGGAGCTGGTGGGGGCTGGGGAGCTGGAGGGCCCGGGGGATGAGGCCGACGAGGAGGATGGCGGTGCCGAGGGAGACGAGGGCGGTGAAGGCCTTCACGAAACCCGTCAACCAGTAGGTGGGGTGCCAGATGTTCCAGATCTCGAGGAGATGGGTGCTGCCGCAGGAGACGATGAAGACGGCGAAGCAGAGGAAGATGGAGCTGAAGGCGAGGTCCTGCCGCCGGCGGACGAAGTAGATGAGGGTGATCGGGATGGAGTAGTAGGCCAGCGCGATGAGGGCATCGGAGGTGACGTGGAGCCAGATGAGGCCGGGATTCCACAGGAAGCAATGCCCGTGGGGCATGAATCCATCGGAGGAAAAGATTCGCTGGAGAAACGGCATTGCCTAAACGCTTTCTTAGCTAACAGCAAGCGGGGCGGGAGCGCAACCGGGGCAGCCCGGACTTGCCATTCCGGGGACCGGGGGCTAAGATATTTCCTGCTTCAGGAGCCTTTCTCATTTTTTTATTTCCATGGCCCACGCCGCTGAAAAAAACGCTTCCCAGGCCGATTCCTCCGCTCCGCTGATCCTGCTCGGGGAAGACGAGCTTGACGATGCTTTTCTGATCCGCCGGGCGCTGGCCCGGGCGGGCCTGAACAACCCGATCGAGCATGTCCGCGACGGCGAGGAGGTGGTCGCTTATCTGCGGCGGGCGCTGGAGGATCTGGCGCTCCCCCGCCCGAGCCTGGTGCTCCTCGATCTGAAGATGCCGCTCAAGAATGGCTTTGAGGTGGTGGCATGGATCCGCGCGCAGCCGGCTTTCAAGAATCTGCCGGTGGCGATCCTGACCTCGTCGCAGGAGCTGAGCGATATCGGCCGCGCCAAGGAGCTGGGGGTGACGACGTTTCTGACGAAGTCGGCTTCGTTCGTGGGGGTGGCGGAGTTGATTCGGGCGGTGGCGTTGGTGTAGGTGGTTTTTGGTTCGATAAGCTCGCGAGGGGGTTTCTATTTGGGGCTGCGCCCCTTGCCCCCTTCGGAGGGGAGTGTCGCCGAGTCTGGGTCGATTCTACCGTGCGGACGCGAGGGGCGCGGGAGAGCGGGCTCGTCGGTTTCAGGTAGCGCTTATCTATCAGCAGATCGAACGCGCTCGACTACGGGCGGGCCGGGATGCACGGGAGCAAAGAGCAGGGAACGACGCAAAGGGGCTGCGCCCCCTTGGATTGCCTCCCGGCCATGCAAATTGGTTGCCCCTGGAAACTACATGCGCTACCGCGCAGGCATTCTGGCTATGACTCGATTCGCCACCTCTATGGGAGCTGCGTCTTGAGATTGCTTAATCGGAAGGCTCTACTCGCCTATCTCTCGCACCAGTGCCCGGAAAGCCTCTCCCCGTTCTTCGAAGTTCCGGTAGCGGTGGTAGCTGCTGGCGGCGGGGGAGAAGAGGCAGGTGCCGCCGGGGCGGGCGAGGCGGCGGGCGTGGGCGACGGCTTCCTCGAGGGTCTCAACGTGGGTGACTTGGGGGGCGCCGGGGAGGGTGGCGCGCGGTTCCAATAATTTTCCGAGGATGGCTCCGGTTTCGGGCAGGAGGAGGATGTGGCGGAGGCCGGGGCGGTGGAGGGCCTCGGCGAGGCCTTGGTACGAGACGCCCCGATTCATGCCGCCGAGGATGAGGACGTCGGTCTCCGGCAGGGCGGCGAGGGCGGCGAGGGTGGCCTCGGGGACGGTGGAGATGGAGTCGTTGTAGTAGCGGACGCCGGCGAAGACTCCGAGGTATTCAAGGCGGTGGGGGAGGCTGCGGAAGCTGGCGAGGGCGCGGGGGACCACGGCCTCGTCGAGGCCGAGGAGGCGGGCGGCGGTGAGGGCGGCGAAGGCGTTGAGGGCGTTGTGGGGGCCGGGGAGTTCGCGATTCCCAGAAAGCAAATAGGGAAAAATGGAGGCGGTGGTGAAGGGGTGGAGCTGGGCGCGGAGATGGAGAGGAGCCAGGGTGGCCGCGAGGGAGAGGTCGTCGGCGCGATAGATGAGGTGGTCGGCGGGGCCGAGGTGGCGGGCGAGGTTGGCCTTGGCGTCGCAATAGGCGGCGAAAGTGCCGTGGTAGTTGAGGTGTTCTTCGTAGAGGTTGAGCCAGAGGGCGATGTGGGGGGAGTGGCGGGCGTGCTCGAGTTGATAGGAGGAGAGCTCGGCGACGGTGATGGAGGCGGGGCGCAAGGCGTCGATGAAGTCCCAGAGGGGGATGCCGAAGTTACCGCCGAGGTGGACATCGAAACCGCCCGCGCGGAGGAAGTGGGTGAGGAGGTGGGAGGTGGTGCTTTTTCCCTTCGTCCCGGTGATGCCGACGATGCGGCCGGGAGCGAAGCGGAGGAAGAGGTCGGCCTGGCCGGTGAGCTTGGCGGTGAGCGCGGGGCTCAGGTGCAAGGCGGCGATGGGGATGCCGGGGCTTTTGAGGATGAGGTCGAAGCCGTCGAGAACGGCGGGGGTGATTGGACCGGAGAGGAAGCGGAGATGGGGATCGGCGGAGAAGGGGGGGGCGGCGCGAAGGGTCTCGATCCGGTCGTCGGCGAGGGTGAGTTCTTTTTCGGGGAAGTGGTGGCGGAGGAAGCGGTAGCTGGAGAGGCCCTCTTTGCCCAAGCCCCAGAGGAGGAGGTTTTGGCCGCTGAGGAAGTCGGCCAGGGGGGAAGCGGTTTCGGGGTGGAGCGAAGAATCCATTTTAATCTTTCAGAAGCGCGGCGAAATTCGCGGGGAGGCGGTGCTCGGGGTTGAATTCGGCGAGGAGGGCGGCGATCCGTTCGGGGGGGACGGCGAGAGTGGGGTGGATTTCGCGGAAGTATTGGAGGAGGGCGGAGCCGCTTTCTTTTTGGCTGGCGAGGGTGAGGGCGGCGCGGACTTCCTCGACGGTGCCGATGCATTCGAAGGGCTTGACGGGGACGGCGCCGATGAGCTGGTCGAGGAGGGGGCGGAGCTCGGGGCGGTCGAGGGGGACGGGGCCGCCGAAGATCTGTTGGCGGGTGGCGGCGGGGACGAAGGGGGCGAGGAGGATATCGACGAAGAGGCACTTGGCGCAGGTACCGCACCAGCGGTCCTGCTTGCTGCCGACGTTGCAGCTGCGGAAGACGGCGAGGGAGCCTGGATCGGCGGCGATGCGCTGGGCGATGCGGAGCTCGTTCCAGGGGCGGAGGAGGCTGAAGTAATCGATGGAAGAGGTGAGATGGCGGCGGACGTAATCGTCGAAGGCCTGCTCGAAGCGCCAGCTCTTGGAGTATTGGTGGTTGACGGTGGAGCCGGGGACGGTGGGCTCGCTGGCGCTCGATTCGTTGGAGAGGAGGATGCGGGCGGCGCCGTGGAGGGCGGCGGCTAAAATGGTGGTGAAGCCGAGGAGGGCGGAGAAGGGGGTGTGGCCGTTGAGGTAGCCGCTGCGGTTGAGCTCGAGGAGGGCGGGGTCGAGGGTGCGGCGGGCGACGATGGTGCGGGCGGGCCAGTAGCCGAAGAGCTCGGCGCTGGCCTGCTGGGAGCGGGAGGTGTTGAGGAGGAAGCAGAAGTTTTTATCGTGCTGCGGCTGGAGGAGACGGAGGGTGACGAGGGAGTCCTTGCCGCCGCCGACGGGGATGAGGTTGCGGTCGGTGACGGCGCAGGGCATCGGGGGGTGATGGATCGTCGATTCGTTGAGGATTTGAACGAAGTCGGCGGGGTCGGGCGCGAGGTGGTTGAGGTAGAAGAATTCGCCGAGGCCGTGGAAGAGGAGGTCGCGCCACCAGGCTTCCTGGGCCTCGTTGAGCCGGCCGGCGCGGAGGCGGATGACGGGGGGGCAGGCGGCTTTCCAGTAGCTGATGAGCTCGACGAGGCCGATGTGGAAGGCGAGGTTTTCGAGAAAGCGGCGGTCGAGGTCGATCTCGAAGAGACGGGGGATCCGGAGGGTGGGGCGGAAGGTGGGGCCGTTGGCGAGGGTGAAGGTGAACTCGAGGTCGATGGCACCGGGAGTCTCGGTGATCGTGTACTGCTCGTAGACGAGCTCGGGATGGGCGGCGCGGAGGCGCGCGTAGGTTTCGCCGCTCATCTTGCTACTGGCGATTTTTGTGAGGATCGACGGCGCGATAGGCGTCGGGGGCGTCCCAGGTGCACATGCCGTCGGCCTCGTAGCTGTTGCGGGCGACCTGGACGATTTTCACGAAGGCGAAGCGGCGGTAGCCGGGATGGTAGGCGTAGAGGGCCAAGACTCGGTCGAGGTCGTGCCGGGCGGCGGCGGGGGTGTTGCCCCAGCCGTTGGGGAGGCAGAGGAAGCTGGGGCGCTCCGAGCGGGGGGGGGCGGGGATCGAGTTTTCGGCGATGGCGGCCTCGGGAACCTCGACGGAATTCGAGGCGGTATCGGGGGCGGCGGGGGCGGTGGGGATGTCGGCGTTGGCGTCGGACGGGGCGGGGGCCGCCTGGAGCGACGGCAGGAGGGCAAGGCAGAGGAGGAGGAAGGCGGCCGACACGAAACGCATCGGGGAAGTGTGTCGCGCTTTGGGCGGAAGACAAGACTGAGACTACCTGGCGATTGCGGCGGGAAGCGGGATGTGGCATAGATAGACCCTCCCATGAAATTTTCCCGCGCGTCGGCGTTCCCGTTCCTTTTGGCGATTCTCTCCTCGGCTCTCCTGATCGCGGGTTGCGCGAAGCCGAAGAAAAAAGAGGTGACCAAGCTCGACGATCTGCCGCGCCATACCTATGCGCTCTCGGGCAAGGCCTCCGAGGTGATCACCGATCCGGCGGTCTATGCGGCGCTGGCGGCGAAGGTGGAGGCCGATACGGAGAGCGATCTGGCCAATTACGATATCGAGGACAAGACGACGCTGAAGCGGCTCAAGGGGGTGTTGCTCCATATCAGCCTGCTGAAGGGGGACGACGCGGACTCGCTGCGGCTCATCACCGAGCTGCGGCAGATCGCGACGAATCCGACCGATCCTTATCTGACCGGCTTGATCAGCGAGTGCCGGATCGCGGCGGCGCGGGCGGCGGGAACGACCGATGGCGATGCCTTCCACCAGGAGTTTCAGAAGGAATTGACCCAGCGGATCGCGGCGTTGCCCTGGACGGTGGTGCAGGCCGATTTGAAGGAGCTGAAGGGGACTTTCGAGACGAGCAGCGCGAATCTTCTGCTGGGGGTGGTGGAGAGCCAGATCGAGCCGGCGGTGGCGAAGACGGGGGTGTTGAGCTATGACGTGGCGGAGCAGCTGATCGCGATGAAGAATTTCATCGATCTCTCGCTCCCGCTCAAGACGGAGGTGATCGCGGCGATCTCGCAGGCGGTGGCGGCGCATCAGGTGGTGAAGCCCGATATCTGGGCGGGGCGGGCGCTGGTCTTTCCTCCCGGACGGAAGCTGACGCCGGTGCAGCTGGGGATCTGGGACTCGGGGGTCGACCTGAAGCTCTTCCCCGGACGGGTGGCGATGGGCGCGGACGGCCAGCCGGCGGTGATCGCCTATGATCTCGATTCGAATCTGACGATGGGCGATCTCTATCCGATCCCGGACAAGGGACGGCTGCCGGCGATGGAGAGCCAGATCAAGGGGGAGCTCGACATCGATGCGGCGGTCGACAGCCCGGAGGCGGCAGCGGTGCAGAAGAAGATGGCCTCGCTGGGCCAGGATGAGGTGAAGCCTTACCTGGAGGAGATCGAGATGTTCAGCAATTACGCCCACGGCACCCATGTGGCGGGGATCGCGACGGCGGGGAATCCGGAGGCGCGGATCGTGTTGGGCCGGATCACCTTCGATTACCGGCTGATCCCGGAGGTGCCGACGATCGAGCAATCGAAGAAGGACGCGGCCTCCTATCAGGCGACGGTCGATTTCTTCAAGAAGAACGGGACGCGGGTGGTCAACATGAGCTGGGGCGGGTCACTCAAGGATGTGGAATCGGCGCTGGAGGCGAACGGGGTCGGCAAGGATGCGACGGAGCGGGCGAAGATGGCCCGGGCGATCTTCCAGATCGACCGTGACGGGCTCTATGCGGCGCTGAAGAGCGCTCCCGACATTCTCTTCGTGACGGCGGCGGGGAACAGCGACAATGACGTGGCTTTCGACGAGGTGACGCCCTCTTCGTTCGAGCTGCCGAATCTGCTGGTGGTCGGCGCCGTCGACCAGGCGGGTGACCAGACTTCGTTCACCAGCTTCGGCAAGAATGTGAAGGTCTATGCGGACGGCTTCGAGGTGGAGAGCGTGATCCCGGGCGGCGACAAGCTGAAGTTCTCCGGCACCTCGATGGCCTCGCCAAATGTCGAGAATCTGGCGGCGAAGCTGCTGGTGGTCGATCCGACACTGACGCCGACCGAGCTGATCTCGCTGATCGAGCAGGGGGCCGATACGGGGGATGACCCGCGCCTGAAGCTGATCAATCCGGAGAAATCTCTGCAGTTGCTGGAGGCGCAGGCGGCGGCGAAGTAGACGCAGGCGATTAGCAATCGCAGGAAGATAGGTTATAGTTGGAGAGGAGCTGCCATGCCAACGCCCCGCGACAAATCGAAGCCGCCTGCCGGAGGGAAGCAACCGCCCTTCCCTCCCCGCCTCCAGGCCAAGGGAGCCAAAGAGCTGCCCGTCGAGACGCTGGAAAAGGTCTCGCGGCGGGCGAGTGAGAATGGGCGCAAGGCGCCGCAGAAGGATTTGTAGGGCGGACGCGTGCCCGTCTCACGATATCGCTCCCATAGAGGTTACCAACCGACTCTGGGGGGATCTAAAGGGGGAACCCCTTTACATCGTACAAGCTGCCCCCGTGCATCCCGGGCCGCCCATAGTCAACGCGTTCGATCTGCCGATGACACGCGCCACCTGAATGCCTGCGCGATAGCGCACGTAGTTCCCAGGGAAAACTAATTCGCATGGCCGGGAGGCAATGCCTGCGCGATAGCGCACGTAGTTCCCAGGGGAAACTAATTCGCATGGCCGGGAGGCAAATCGACGAGCCCGCTCTCCCGCGCTTCTCGCGTCCTCACCCGGACCAAAGGAAAAGCGTCTTCCCGCTCCCGCCCTTACTGCCCCATCGCGCCGCCGAGGGCGCCGGTGCCTTCCCAGCTTTCGGGCTTGTTCCACGGCATGCTGGTGGGGGCTTGGCCGTTGGGATCGGTATCGGCGGTGGTGGAGGCACAGCCGGAGAAAAAGGTGAGCGCGGAGAGAACCGCAAGCGCGAAGAGGGAGCGGAGGACGAGCTTCATCTCCGCAGTATGACCGAAGGTTCGATCGGAATCAATCCGCGACCAGAGCATTTTCATTTAGTTGTCCCAAGAAAGCGTTGCTTCCGCGAAGCGTGCGCGGGTCTCTAGGCTCGTCCGCGGAAGCGGACCATCGGGGGATCCAAGGGGGGCATGGCCCCCCCTTGCGGCGGCCTCACCTCTCTTCCGTGTGCACAGGCAGCCCACGCTACCTAACACTAAAGCATCAAGAATCCACTTTCCGGAGGGGCCAGGGGCACAGCCCCAAAAGCGGGACCGATTGGGAAAATCTAAACCAACGCGCTCTTAATTGAGCACGTCGTCGCCGGGCTCGATCTGGCCCTGGAGGGTGTTGACGAGGATGTCGGCGACGGCGGTATTCGCCTCGGTGGAGACGACGCGGATGCGGCCGATGACCACTTTGTTGCGCGAGACGATCAGCTCGCCCTTCTCAACCAGGCCGTCCTTCTCGCCGATATTGAGAACAACGAAGTTCCAGTTGCGGTTGACGCTGACGACCTTGCCAGAGATGCCGGGAGGCTGGTCACCCGTGTGGCCCCGCTGGATAACATCGTTGAGGCGCACAACCTCGGCCTTGGCTTGGGCGAGTTCGTCTTGGACGCCGCGCTTTTCCTTGTCGAGCTGGTCGGCCTGGGCCTTGGCGGCTTTGGCCGCGTCGGAGGCGGCTCCAGCCTGGGCCTGAACATCGGCAAGCTGGGCGGTGGCGGCGTTGGCCTTCTGCTCGGCGGCGGCTTCCTTGGTCTCGAGATCGCTGGCCTTGGCCTGGGCGGCGGCGAGCTGGCTCTGGGCGGCCTGGGCCTGCTGCTGGGCGTCGGTGATTTTCTGCTGGGCGTCGGCGAGGTCGCTCTTGGTGGCCTTCAGCTCGTCGCTGGTCTTGGAGAGCTGGCTCTTGGCCGTGGCGGTCTCGGCCTGGGCCTGCTGGGTCGCCGCGATGGCGTCTTTCTTTTTGGTGTTATTGAGGAAGCCGAGCACTCCGGAGGCGAGGCCGGCCAGAATGGCGATAATAATGAGAACGCGAACCATCGGGATAACGTATTGATTTCAGCTTTTGTTGTATAGAGGAAAATTGCGACGCCGACAAGGTTGTCGGAGGCAAGCAATCGGTCGGGAAATCGGCAATCTCTTCTACCATTTCTCCCGGCGCTTGGCCTGGCGGAAAGTTTCGTCGAAATCGGCCTGGGCGCTCTCCATTTCCAGCCGCAGCCATTCGGGGGAGACGCAGTAGCTCCCGAGGGCTTCGACGGTGACCCGCTCCGCCTCGTCGGCGGTGACGACGGTGACGTTGGCGCGGGCGGCTTGGCCGGCAGAGGCCTGGGCGGGTTGCGCGGCCACCAGGGCCTCGATGACGCTATCGGCGGTCTGGTCGCCGCGCGAGTAGGCGACGACGAGGTCGCCGGGACGGCGCGGCTCCGCCGTCGGACCGCTCTTGCCGTCGAAGACGATGGTGACGTTCCAATTGCCGACGTCGTGAAAGTACCGGAGCTTCCGGACCAGCTCCTCCCGCGCCTGGCGGGGCTGGCGCCGATGGAGGGCGCGCAGCTCCGGCCAGGCGTGGATGACGCTGTGGCCATCGACCAGGAGGTAACGCGGGGAGCTCATGGGGCGGAGGGGGTGGCTTTACCGCCGCTTGTCTGCTGCCGTACCGCCGGGCGCGGCCACGGCTATGCCGCGGACGGTTATTTCTTGGCGGGCTTGGCGGCGGCCTTGGCGGGCTTTGCCGGAGTGGTGGCGCCGGGAGCGGCGGCGATCTTCTTCTTGCGCTTGAGGTATTCCTTACGGCGGTTGCGTTTCTGGATCTTGTTCGATTGTTGTCCCATCCCATGAGTTGATAAGGACGGGCGGGGCGGGATGCCAGCATATTTTGTGGAGGGCGCTGCGATCTCCATTGGAATGCCTGCGCTTTAGCGCAGGCATTCTGGCCTCTACTTGGGAGGGGAGTGTCGCCGAGTGCGAGTGATTGATCCCACGCGGACGCGAGGAGCGCGGGAGAGCGGGGGCAAGGGGCGCAGCCCCAAAAGGACGTGACCGGATGAGACACTCTTCCAAACCAAAAGCATTCTAGGTGAAAAACCGCGACCGACCTGAAGGGATTCCGTCTCTTTCGGCTTTTGACCTCGGCGCGATAATGACGCTATACTTTCCGGTGGGCCTAAGCGAATTCTTCATTCCACCCGCAGCACAAGACGATCCCGAGGTGGCGCGCAAGTTTCGGTTGGTGGTTTCCTTCGGCCTGCTCGGGACGGTCTTCGGCGCTCTCTATGCCTCCTTTTATCTGGCGATCGGCCATCGGTTCGGCGCGCTGGTGATCATCGTCTGCAGCGTCGGCTTTTTCCTGGTGCCGTGGATTCTGCGGCAGAGCCGGGAGATCGCTCCCGCCGCCCATTTCCTCTGCGGGGTGATGATCGCCGGGTTCACGGCGCTCTGCGCGATCGAGGGCGGGCTGCACGGCCACGCGATCGCCTGGCTGGTGAGCATCCCGCTCTGCGCGCTGCTGCTGGCGGGGGAGCGGGCGGCGCAGATCTGGTGCCTACTCTGCGTGCTGGCGGCGGGGATCTTCATCGGCCTCGATGTCTCTGGCTACCATGTTCCCACGCTCTATCCGGCCAAGTGGGAAAGCACGGTGACTGGGGCGGGCTATCTGGGGCTGATTCTGTTTATGTATCTGCTCGGCCTGATCTTCGAGGGAGGACGGGAGCGGGCCAACCGGGCGATGCGGGAGGCACTGGGCAAGCTGGCGACGGCGAACCAGCACCTGCACGAGCTGAACCGGGAGAAGAGTGAGTTCCTCGGCATGGCGGCCCACGATCTGAAGAATCCGCTCAGCGTGGTGGCGGGGTATGCGGAACTGATCCGGGGCCGGATGGTCGACACGCCGGAGGATCTGGCCGATTGCTCCGATCATATCCTCCGCGCCACCCAGCAGATGATCGAGCTGATCACCAATCTGCTCGACGTGAACGCGATCGAGGAGGGGAAGCTCCGCCTCGATATCCAGCGGTGCGATCTGGCGGAAATCACCCACCAGGTGGTGGAGACCTATCACCTGAGCGCGGAGAAGAAATCGCTCACTCTGGCCTGGGAAAGGCCGCGAACGCCTTTCCTGGTCCGGGCCGATCCGCGGGCGACGCTGCAGATCCTCGACAATCTGATTTCGAACGCGGTGAAGTATTCGTTCATCGGGGGGGCGCCGATCTCGATCGAGCTGATCGAGGAGGCGACCTATTGGCGGGTGGAGGTCCGCGACCGGGGGCCGGGCCTGGGCGCGGAGGATCAGACGCACCTGTTCGAGAAATACGGGCGCCTGACGGCCCGGCCCACCGGCGGAGAATCATCGACCGGACTGGGCCTCTCGATCGTCCGCCGGATGGCGAAGGAGATGGGCGGCGAGGTGGCCTGCCGGAGTACGCTGGGGGAGGGATCGACGTTTATTGTGTTTCTGCCGAAGTGGGTGGAGTAGATGGGATGCAGGGGTGCCAGGCACCCCTGGACCCCCATTGGGAGAGGTGTCCGCACGCTTCGCGAAGCGTTTTCCTTTTCAGATTGCTTCCGCAAAGCGTGCGCGTATCTCTCGTTTCGTCCGCCGGAGGCGGACCATCGGGGGATCCAGGGGGGACATGGCCCCCCCTTGCCGCGGCCTCACCATCGCAGCCCCAAAAAGACGGGACCTATCAGCTCTGCTTTGTCGCGAATATCTCCGCGAGGAAATCCCGCATCGCCTGCCACGATCTCCGGTCCGCCGCCGCGTTGTACTTGGCCCCTGGCAGGTTCAGCGCATCGACGCCGGGATCGCTGAAGGCATGAACCGCGTGGCCGTAGCTGACGATCTGGTAATCGACGTTATTCTTCCGCAGTTGCTGCTCGAAGGCGGCCAGGTCTTCCGGTTTTTCGAAGGGGTCGTCGGCGCCGCAGAGGGCGAGGACTTTGGCCTGAATCGCCTTGCCGGGGGCGAGGGGGCGGCTGTCGAGGCCGCCGTGGAAGCTGACGACGCCGAGCAGGGGGAGGCCATCCCGCGCCATCTCGATGACGCCGGTGCCGCCGAAACAGTAGCCGATGGCGGCGATGCGCTGGGGATCGAGCTGGGGAACCTTCAGGAAGGCCTGGTAGGCGGCGCGGGCGCGCTCGCGGTAGAGGGCGCGGTCCCCTTTATAGATGGTCATCTGCTGGGTGTATTCGGGAACCGACTGGGGACGGATGCCCTTGCCGTAGATATCGGCGGCGAAGGCGACGTAGCCGAGCTGGGCGAGCATCTCGGCCCGGGTGTGGGTGTAATCGGTGAGGCCACGCCAATCGTGGAGGACGAGGACGCCGGGGCGGGGATCGGAAGTGGCATCGTCATAGACGACGAAGCCCTGGAGGGCGGCTCCCTGTTCGTCGGTGTAATCGACGGTCTGGGTGACGATCTTGGCGGAAGCGCTACCGACAAGGAGGAGTACGGAAAGGAGGGAGGCCGCGAGCTTCATGGCGGAAAAAGGGAAAAAGGGTTAGGAAAGGACGGCGGCTTTGCGGCGGCCCGAGGCGGCGGGTTTGTCGGCCTGGAGGATGAGATCGAGGAGGCCGGGGAAGCGGTCTTCGAATTCGACGCGGCGGATCGAGGTCATGCACTTGGTGCCGTCGGTGCGGGTGAAGGCGAGGCCGGCCTCGCGCAGGACGGTGAAGTGGTGGGAGCGGGTGGCCTTGGAGATTTTCAGGGGGACGGCGTTGCAGGCGAGTTCGCCGGAGGAGGCGTTCAGCAGGGCGCGGACGATGGCGATCCGGCACGGATCGGAGAGCGCCTGCATGACGAGGGCGAGGGGGACGTCGGCGATCGACGGGTGGGTGTAGGCCTTCACGTGGTTATGTTACTCCGTTTGAGACGGTTCGACAATGGTCGAATCGAGGAAGGGCGGGGGAGCTGTTTCGCTTTTTCTATTTGCCGTGCGAGGACGCGAGGGGCGCGGGAGAGCGGTCTCCTGGGTTTGCCTCCCGGCCATGCGAATTAGTTTCCCCTGGGAACTACGTGCGCTATCGCGCAGGCATTCAGGTGGCGGGGGTCGGGGGAAGATCGAACGCGCTTGGTTATGGGCGGGCCGGGATGCACCGGGGCAGCTTGTACGACGCAAAGGGGCTGCGTCCCCTTGGACCCTGGCTCAGACTCGATTGGCTACCTCTATGGGAGCGGGGTTCTGGTTGACTTTGGTTTGTAGAGATGGTTCGATGATTAGCGAACTTTACTATTATGCCTACTCTTCTTGATCCGCTTCGTGTTGGTGCTTGGAATTTGCCTAATCGGGTGGTGATGGCGCCGCTGACCCGGTGCCGCTCCAGCGCGGGGCGGGTGCCGAATGCGTTGATGGCCGATTATTACCGGCAGCGGGGCGGGGCGGGGTTGATTCTTTCGGAGGCGACTTCGGTTGATCCGATGGGGGTGGGCTATCCCGATACGCCGGGGATCTGGTCGGAGGCGCAGGTGGAGGGGTGGAAGGGGGTGACGCGGGCGGTCCATGAGGCGGGCGGGCTGATTCTCCTCCAGCTCTGGCACGTGGGGCGGCTCTCCGATCCTTTCTATCTCGATGGCGCGAGTCCGATTGGTCCGAGCGCGATTGCCGCGAAGGGGCATGTGAGCCTGCTGCGGCCGGAGAGGCCGTTTGTGACGCCGCGCGCGCTGGAGACGGCGGAGCTGCCCGGGATTATCGCCGCCTATCGGCAAGGGGCGGAGAATGCGCTGGCGGCGGGCTTCGACGGGGTGGAGCTGCATGGGGCGAACGGGTATCTGCTCGATCAATTTCTACAGGATGGGACGAATCAGCGGACGGACGAGTATGGCGGGCCGATCGAGAACCGGGCGCGGCTGATGCTGGAGGCGGTCGACGCCGCGATCGCGGTGTGGGGGGCGGACCGGGTGGGCCTCCATCTGGCGCCGCGCGGGGATGCGCATGATATGGGGGATTCGAATCCGGCGGCGACTTTCGGCTATGTGGCGCGGGAGATGGGGAAGCGGAAGCTCGCGTTTCTCTGCGCGCGGGAATCGGTGAAGGCGCCGCGGCTGGGGCCGGAGTTGAAGCGGGCTTTCGGCGGGGTCTATATCGCCAATGAGCAATTCACCCGCGAGGGGGCGGAGGCGGCGCTGGCGGCGGGGGAGGCCGATGCGGTGGCCTTCGGGAAGCTGTTCATCGCGAATCCCGATCTGCCGAAACGGTTCGCGTTGAAGGCGCCGCTTAATGAGCCGAAGCCGGAGAGCTTTTACGCCCAGGGGCCGGAGGGATATCTCGACTATCCTTTCCTCGACAGCGCGCGTTCCTAGCGCCAAGAATCGGGCATCAAGAATCAGGAATCAGGCTTGCCGCCTTCATCGCTCTCTTCCTCGCAGCCGCCGCCTCCGGCGAAGGTCCACTGGGTGCGGAGCAATGGATTTCTGCTCGGGCTGCTCGGCGCGGTGGGGCTGGCGTTTTTCTTTCCGGCGCCGGGGGCGCGAGGCGGCTGGCTCCATCCCGAGCTGGTCAATAATTTCGGGGTTTCGCTGATTCTCTTTCTCCAGGGGCTCTCGCTGGCGCTGGAGCGGATCAAGCGGGGGGCGGGCAATTGGCGGCTCCATCTGGTGATCCAGTCGTTCACGTTCGCGGTCTTTCCGCTGGCGGGGTTCGCGCTCGACGGGGTGGTGCCCCATTTCTGGCCGGGGGAGCCGGCGGGGATCCGCTATGGGTTCCTCTATCTCTGCGTGCTGCCCTCGACGGTCTCGACCTCGGTGGTATTGACCTCGGTGGCGCGGGGGAATACGGCGGGGGCGCTCTTCAATGCGGCGCTCTCCAATATCCTCGGGGTGATGGCGACGCCGCTCTTGGTCCATTTGTTGATGCGGACTTCGGGACAGGGAGCGCCCTTCGGGCCGCTCTTGTTGAAGATTTTACTGCTGACGCTTCTGCCCTTCGCGGTGGGGATGGGGTTGCGGAATTATGTGGTGACGTGGGTGGAGGCGCATAAGGCGTGGGTGAACCGGATCTGCAATGGGGTGATTGTTTTCATCGTGTACAGCGCCTTCTGCGATTCGGTGCAGGAGCGGATCTGGGATACGTATGGGATGGCGCTGGTGGGGCGACTGCTGGTGCTGGTGGTGGCGCTGTTCACGGCGATCTCGCTGCTGGTCTATGGGGTCTCGCGGCTGTTGCGGCTGGAGCGGGGGGATGCGATCGCGGCTTATTTTTGCTCGGTGAAGAAGACGCTGGCGATGGGGGTGCCGCTGGCGGTGCTGATCTTCGGGCGGCGGGATGATCTGCCGCTGATCTTGTTGCCGATCATGCTTTATCATCCGTTCCAGCTCTTGGTGAACGGGGTGCTGGCGAATCTGTGGGCGCAGGCGCAGGCATCGGGGGCGGCGGGCAAGGCGCACTAGGTTTTAGGTTTTTTAGTCTGTCCATTTCCAGCGGATGGATCGTTTTGTGCTATGATGGGGGGCCATGCAGCAAAACGCTTTGGATATCACCGTGAGGGTCGGATGCAATTGCGTTTACGAGGCGGAGGTGCCGACGCCGATCCTGTTGACGCTGAAGCCGCGCAGCGACGGGCGGCAGATGATCCGGGAGGAGCGGCTCTCCTTCGGCATGAGCCTGCCGCCTCATGAATACGAGGATCAGAACGAGAATATCACCTACCGGACGGTTCTGAGCCCGGGGCGGAACGAGGTGCGGCATGACGCGCTGGTCTCGGTTTCGTCGCTGCCGGACAATTACATGATGTACGATGAGCCGATCCCGGTGGAGGAGCTGCCGCCGGAGTTCATGCGCTACACGCTGCCGAGCCGTTATTGCGATTCGGACAAGCTCTTCGATTTCGCCTGGGGGCTCTTCGGGCAGGTGCCGCATGGGATTCCGCGCATTATCGCGATCTGCAATTGGATCCATTTCAATGTCGAATATCGCTTCGGCTCGGGGCGGCCCGATCTCTCGGCTTCGGAGGTGCTGGCGCGGCGCTACGGGGTCTGCCGGGACTTCGCCCATGCGGGGATCGCGCTCTGCCGGGCCTTCAATCTCCCGGCCCGCTATGTGACGGGGCATCTGCCCGACATCGGGTTCACCGATCCGGGGACGCCGATGGATTTCCACGCCTATTTCGAGGTCTATCTGGGGGAGTGGTATACGTTCGACGCCCGCTTCAATATCCCCCGGGTGGGGAGGGTGAAGGTGGCGCATGGGCTCGATGCGGTCGACGGGGCCTTTTCAACGATCTATGGGGGGGCGCGGCTGACTTATTTCGAGGTCTGGGCCTATCAGGTGAATCCGAATGAGGTCGCGGTGGGCGATCCGATCGATTTGCGGAGGCGGCTCGACGGGACGCCGCAGATTCGGATGGCGTAGGACCGGAGGGGGTCCTAAGGTGGCGGAATGGGCCTACCGATTTCGCTCTCTGCCAGGTTGGTTTGTCCAAAAAGGCGAGTACCGGCACTCGTCTTGCTTTGCATTTCCTCTATCCGATGATGGGCACCCCCTTTTTTTGTCCTTTTTTCTCCCATGCAACTCCTGTTTACTAGGTAAACTTTCATCCCATCCCTTTCCGTGACAATGTCTTCGCTTCTTTTTGAATCCTATTCCGGCAATGCCGTCTCCCCCGATGAGTGGAAGGATGAGCGGCCGGGGGTCTCGGCGGCCTATGAGCATGTCGAGAATGTCCTCTCGGCCTATGCTCCCGCCGAGCTGGAGCGGTTGACCCGGCGGGCGCAGGAGTTGATGCAGGAGCAGGGAATCACCTTCACCCTCTATGACGATTCCAAGAGCACGGAGCGGATCCTCCCCTTCGATCTGTTTCCGCTGACGGTCTCGGCGGAGGAGTGGACGGGGCTGGAGATCGGCCTGGCGCAGCGGGTTAAGGCGTGGAACTGCCTGCTGCGCGACATCTACGGGACGCAGGAAATCCTCAAGGCGGGGGTGATTCCCTACGACATCGTCTACGGCGACCCGCGCTATTGCCGGGAGTGCGTGGGGCTGAAGCCGGTGGGGGATATCTATCTCCATGTCGCGGCGGTCGATCTTTTCCGCGATACCAAGGGGAAGTGGCTGGCGGTGGAGGACCAGCTCTCGAACCCGACGGGGGCGAGCTACGCGCTGCAGAACCGGCGGACCTTGAGTCAGCTCTGCCCGCAGTTGATCGAGGGGCAGAACCTGACGCCGGTCCACCATTATCCGACCCAGCTGCTGGAAACGCTCCAGGCGGTGACGCCGACGGGGCGTTCGACGGCGCGGGTGGTCTTGCTCTCGCCCGGCATTTACAACGAGGGGTATTACGACCATTCCTCGCTGGCGCGGCAGATGGGCATCCCGCTGGTGCAGGGGGGCGACCTGATCGTCCTCGACAACCATGTCTACCTGAAGACGATCGCCGGACTGGAGCGGGTGGAGGTGATCTACCGGCGGCTCGACAGTGCCTACATGGACCCGATCACCTTCCGGCCCGACAGCCTGCTCGGGGTGCCGGGGCTGGTCTCGTGCGTCCGCAAGGGAACGGTGACGATCGCCAACGCACTCGGTTCCGACATCGCCGACAACCGGGCGCTCAACGCCCACATGCCCGAGATCATCGAGTTCTACCTCAATGAGCGGGCCGTCCTCCCCTCGGTGCAGACCCTGAGCTGCCGCGACATCGATATCCGCGAGGATCTTTACGACCATTGGGACCGCTATGTGATCAAATCGGCGGCGAACCGCTCGGCCTCCGAGGTCTGGGCGGGCAACGATCTCGACGAGGGGGGCCGCGCCGACCTGCGGAACAAGATCGAGAAGCGGCCGGTCGATTATGTGATCCAGCCGGTGGTCCATTTCTCGACTTCGCCGACCTGGGTCGGCTCGTCGCTGGAGCCGCGCCACGTCGGCATCCGCGCCTTCGTCCTCCACCGGGAGGAGCCGCTGGTGACGCCGTGCGTGCTGACCCGCTACGCCAACTCGGCGGGCTCGCTGGTGATCTCCTCGGCCTCCGGGGGCGGGACCAAGGATACCTGGCTCTTGCGCGGGCCGCGCCGCGAGAACGCGGTGCCCGAGGCGACCACCCGCTATGAGGGGGGGCGCCTCTCGCTGGGCAGCCGGACGGCGGAGAGCCTCTATTGGATCGGCCGCTACACGGAGCGGGCCGAGGCGACCACCCGGATTCTCCGGGTGATCCAGCAGCTCCGGCTGGAAGGAGCTGCTTTTCAAGACGCCCGTTCCTGGCAGCCGCTCTGGGACGCGCTGGCCAGCGCCACCGGCCATTCGACCCGCTTCTTCAAGAAGCCGACGATCCAGCAGCCGCTCAACCTGGCGCAGTACATCCTGCTCGACGACGAGAACTATGCCTCGACGATCTCCTGCCTGCGCCGGACCCGCCGCAATTGCCAGGCGATCCGCGAGGTGCTGCCGCCCGAGGTCTGGACGGTGATGAACAGCCTCTACCTCGACCTTTCGGTCTCGGCGGAGCTGAAGACCTCGACCTCGGTGCTGCAGCGGCTCCAGTCGTTCGCGCTCCAGGACGAGATCCTCACCCGGCTCGACGAGCTGAGCGGGAGCGTGGAGAAGCACATGCTCCACAACGACGCCTGGCACTTCTGGCAGATCGGGCGCCATTTGGAACGTTCCCTTTTTACCGTGCTGACGATGCGGCAGGTCTTCCTGAAGCGGAGCGACGAGCGGCTGGGCGGGACCTCCTCGGCGACCCCCTTCGCGGAGGATGACAATCTCGACGCGCTGCTGCGGATGCTGGCGGGGCAATACGCCTACCGGAGCAGCTACCACACCCGGCCGGTGGCGGCGCAGGTGGCGCGGCTGCTGATCCAGGACGACGAGTTCCCCCGCTCGATCGTCTTCGGCCTCGAGGCGATCCAGCACTCGCTCGAATCGAGCTTCGGGGAGAAGAAGCTCCACGCCGACACCCCGCTCCATTATTGCCGCCATCTGCTGAGCGAACTGCTCTTCGCCGACGTGGCCTCCTATTTCCCCGCCGTCGGCACCGGCGACGAGACCCCCGCGCTGCGCGCCCGGCAGCGGAGCCGGGCCTTCGCCGACTGGCTCCAGGAGATCATCAACCGGCTCTTCAACCTGGGGACGCAGATCTCCGACCATTACCTCAACCATCAGGCGGCCTCGCCGGTCCGCTCCGCTTGAAGTTTCAAAGAAGATCCCGATGAAATTCCGCGTCGTTCACACCACCGAATACGAGTACTCGGCCCCGGCGATCGAATGCTACAGCGAGCTCCGCGTCCGGCCCCGCAACACCCTGCGGCAGGTGATCACCAATCATGTCACCGAGGTGGTGCCGCGGGTGCCGCTGGAGGTCTTCACCGATTATTGGGGAAACTGGGGGGAATCGCTCTCGGTGCCGTTCCGCCACCAGCGCCTCACCGTCACCTCGCGCTGCATGGTGCAGACCCGGCCCTTCCACAACGCGCTCAAGGGGATCGACCTCTCGGTGAGCGAGGCGGCCCACCTGCAGATGCCGCGCCGCCGGGAGTTCTACGATTTCCTGATGCCCTCGCCGCTGGTCGAGATCACCCCGGAGGTCGAGGCGATGGCCAAGAAGCACCTCAATTCGCGGAGCTCCTTCGCCCCCGCCGTGCTGGGGCTGAACGAATACATCTACAAGCAGTTCAAGTATCAGCCGGGCGCGACCACCATCAGCACGCCGGTCGGCGAGGTGATCGCCAAGCGCAAGGGGGTCTGCCAGGACTTCGCCCACCTCTTCATCGCGATCCTGCGGGCGGCGGGCATCCCAGCCCGCTATGTCAGCGGCTACATCGAGACGGAGGCCCAGGCCAATGTCGCGCTCAGCGGCCGCGATCCGCTGGAACTGCACGACCTGCAGGGGGTGATCCCGCCGCCGCCGACGGGCAAAAGAGGTTCGGGCCCGCACGATCACGATCAACCCCTGATCGGTGCGACGGCGAGCCATGCCTGGGTCGAGTTCTGCGCGCCGAACGGCCTCTGGATCGGCATCGACCCGACCAACAACATGCTGGAGAGCGAACGCCACGTGCAGATCGGCATCGGCCGCGACTATTCCGATGTGCCGCCGCTGCGCGGGGTCTTCAAGGGAGCCCGCAAGCAGGTCCTCTCCGTCAAGGTGACGGTGGCGCGGACGCCGGGCGAGATGCCCGAGACGGGTGCCGATGCCGATTCTTCGGAAGATGCGCAAGGGCAGTTGATTTCCTGACGATCTGGGCGAAGTTCAAGGCCGACGCAAACCGGGGAAAAACAGGAAAAATAGGATATGTATGAGGTTTAAAATTTGAGGCTAAAAATCCGACATTCGACGGTCTACCGCTATTCCGAGGCCGTGAATTTCGGCCCCCATCGCCTGATGCTCCGGCCCCGCGAGGAGCACGACCGGGCGATCGAGAGCTCGATGCTCGAGATCGTGCCGCCGCACCGGCTCCGCTGGCAGAGCGATGTCTACGGCAACTCGGTGACGGTGGTCGAGTTCCTCCAGCCCTCGGAGACGCTCCGGATCGTCAGCGAGGTGGTGGTGAAGCAATTCGAGCCGAACCCGTTCAATTTCCTCCTCGATCCCCGGGTGGCGGAATACCCCTTCGCCTACGACGAGGAGGAGCTGCCCGACCTGGAGCCGTTCCGGACCAAGCTCTATCCCCACGACACCGAGGCGATGATCGAGTGGCTGGCGCCGCATTGGCCCAGTAACAAGCTTGGCCCCAAGCCGACGGTGGAACTCCTGCTCGAGCTCAACCAGGCGATTCATGACCGGATGGCCTATGTCCGCCGCGAGGAGTTCGGGGTGCAATCGCCCGCCGAGACGCTGGCGCTGGGCGGCGGCTCCTGCCGGGACTACGCGGTCTTCCTGATCGAGGCCTGCCGCCATCTCGGCTTGGCGGCTCGCTTCGTCAGCGGCTACATCCACACCCCGGACGAGCACGGCTCGACCCATGCCTGGACCGAGGTTTACCTGCCGGGGGCGGGGTGGAAGGGCTTCGACCCGACCTCGGGGATCCTGGCCTGCGATCTCCATGTGCCGGTGGCGGTCTCGCGGCATCCCGGCGGGGCCTCGCCGATCTCGGGCTCCCATTCGAATCCCGGCGCGTTCCTCGATCTCGACGTGGCGGTGAAAATCGAGGAGTTGCCGTGAGCAAGGCGGCCGGCAAAGCAGCGAAGGAGGCGGTGACGCCTCCCGCAGGGACCATTACTGATCCGGTCGAGGTGGGCAAGGCGATCGACCGGAAGCTGGCGGCGCTGGGCATCGTGCTGACGGCGGGCGGGGAGCCGACCTTCATCGCCGACGACCATGAGAATGACGAATGGAACGTCGCCGCGCTGGGGCCGACCAAGCTGGCCTACGGACGCCGCTTCGCCGCCGCGCTGCGCAAGCGGCTGGCGCCGGGCTGCCTGCTGACCCACACGATGGGGAAGCTCTATCCGGGCGAGCCGCTGCCGCGCTGGGCGATCGGGCTCCATTGGCGGCAGGGGGAGCATGGCGGGCAACCGCTGGCCGACGACGGGCTCTTCCGGATCGACCGCAAACATCTGCAGGCGACCACCGCCGCCGACCGGCTGGCCAAGGCGCTGCCGGGGGCGCTGGGACTGAAGGGGAAGTGTACCCCGGCGCTGGAGGCGGCGGGGGCGGTGCTGCAGGAGATCGAGGATAAAAGCGGGCGCCGGATCGTTCCCTATTTCAAGCCGGGGCATGGCTTCGTGGTGCCGAAGCTGACGGCGAAGGACCGGGCGGCGCTGCGGCCCTTCGCCCGGCCGGTCGGGTGGGTGCTGCCGCTCAACGGCTCGAAGGGGGAGTGGACTTCGGAACCGTGGCCGCTGCCGGAGCCGGGCGACCTGGTGCTCTGGCCGGGGCAGAGCCCGATCGGCCTGCGGCTGCCGCTCCATCTCCTGCCGCCCCGGGTCTCGCGGTGCGCACTGACCATCGAGGTCCGCGAGGGGGAGCTGGGCGTCTTCATTCCGCCGGTACCGACGCTCGACGATTATCTCGACCTGGTGGCGAAGATCGAGGCATGCGTTCGGAAGCTGAAGCTGGGGCCGATCGTCCTGGAAGGATATGCGCCGCCGAACGACGGGACGCTGACCCGGCTGAATGTGATCGCCGATCCGGGGGTGCTGGAGGTGAACCTGCCGCCCGCCGCCGATACGGCGGGGTATGCCCGTTATGTCGAGGCGCTGTACGACGCGGCGCCGGAATGCGGGCTCCGCTCGTGGAAGTACAAGTATACGGGCCGGAAGATCGGCACCGGCGGGGGCGCTCATATCCTGCTGGGGGGGCCGACGGCGGAGATGAGCCCGTTCTTTCTCCGGCCGACGCTGCTGCCGAGTTTCGTCCGGTTCTTCCAGCATCATCCCTCCCTCTCCTATCTCTTCACGGGGCTCTTCACCGGGCCCTCTTCGCAGGCGCCCCGGATTGATGAATCGGAGTATGAGGTGCCGTACGAACTGGAGATCGCGCTGCGCGGGGCGGAGGCGATGACGCCGCCCGCCGACAAGGCGCTGCTCGACCGGATGCTGCGCAATCTGCTGATGGATACGCTGGGGAACACCCACCGCGCGGAGATCAGCATCGACAAGTTCTGGAATCCCTTCGCGCCGAACGGATGCCTTGGCCTGGTCGAGTTCCGCGCTTTCGAGATGCCGCCCCGGCCCGCGATGTTGATGGCGGCGGTGGCGCTGCTGCGCGGGATCGGCGCGGCGCTGCTGGCGCGGCCCTTTTCCAAGCCGCTCAAGCGATGGGGCCCGGCGCTCCATGACCAGTATGCGATGCCCCATTTCCTCCGGCTCGATATGGAGGAGGTGATCGCGTTTCTTAACCGGCACGGCTTCGCCTTCGACTGGAGCCATTTCGCGGAGTGGTTCGATTTCCGTTTTCCGCTGGTGGGGACGCTGGCGGTGGCGGGACGCTCGATTGAATTCCGCCAGGCGATCGAGCCGTGGCCGGTGCTGGGCGAGCAGCCGGACGGGGGCGGGGTCTCGCGCTTCGTCGACAGCTCGACCGACCGGCTGCAGATCGCGATCCCTGATATCGACTGGGCCGAGCGCCATCTCCTGCTGGCGAACGGGGTGCCGCTCCGCTTCTTCCGCGACCGGGAACGGGAGCGGCTGGTGGGGGCGGTCCGCTACCGGATGTATACCTGCGTCCCCGGCCTCCAGCCCCATATTCCGCCGCAATCGCCGCTCCGCTTCGAGCTGGTGGAGCATGCCACCCGCCGGGTGATCGCGGCGAAGACGCTGCGCAATTGGAAACCGGACGATCAGCCTTATGAAGGGTTGCCGCAGAATGACCTGGAGGCGGCGAAGCGGGTGGCGGAGCGGTTCACGGATAGCCCGGAGTTCGTCGGCGAGCGGCGGGTGATTCCGATGGGGGGGAAGCGGTTCGAAGGGCAGGGGTTGTATACGACGGATTTGCGGTGTGCGGGGAGCTGGGGGCTGATTTCGGGATGATGCCGGTTCAATTAATCAGCCCCACCTGTGAGAGGAAGGATGCTTTTCTAGCGATCTTCGATGATTATCAGTCCGCAGGTGAAACGGAATGGTGCGAAAGGAATGCGGAGGCCCTTTCCGATTTTTCCGCTTACGTCAGGCGTCTGGAAGCCGAAGCCCAGGGCATCGGCGTTGTCGGGTGGGTGCCCACCTCCCATTATTGGCTCATTCATGGCGATCAGGTTGTCGGGACCTTGCGCCTGCGCCATTATCTCACTCCCTTGGTTCACGAGGAAGCCGGACACATCGGATACGATATCGCCCGCTCGTTTCGCCAAAAAGGCTATGGCTACGAAATTCTTCGCTTGGGGCTTTTGCAGGCGGAGAAGCTCGGCATCGGAGATGTGTTGATCCATTGCGCCAACTCGAATATGGCGTCCCAAAAAATCATCCAAAGACATGGGGGAGTGGCCGCAGGGGGCAAGGGGATCGAGACCTGGTACTGGATCAAACGAAAAGCGACCCATCCCATCGTGCGTGAAGCCCATCTGGAGGATGCCGAGGCGATCGCGGAGGTCCATGTCGCCTCCTGGCAGGCGGCCTATCGGGGCATCATGCCCGATTCTCTGCTCGATGGTCTTTCGGTCACCAAGCGGACGGAAAATTGGAAGACTCAGCTCCAGTTGTCCGAGCAGGCGACCTTCGTCTTGGAACTCGACGGCGTCACCCGAGGCTGGGCCTCGACCGGCCCCTGTCGGGACGAGGGGGAGCGGGAGTCCGGGGAACTTTATGGAATCTATCTCGATTCCTCGTGCTGGTCGAAGCGGCTAGGCCTGATGCTTTATCTCCGGGCGGAGACCTCGCTGCGAGCAGCGGGTTTTGCCGAAGTCCGCGTCTGGGTGTTGGAAGCGAATCAGCGTGCCCGCCGCTTTTATGAAAAGGCGGGCTACTTGCGCGAGGACCGCAGCAAATGTATTCAGCTCGAGGGCGCGGAGCTACTGGAGATCCGCTATCGCAAGGATCTGAAGGCGTGAACTCTGCAGAGAATTTTCAGCGCCCGCAATGGCCACCGCCGTGCTTTTCCGCGTAGCGCTGGTGGTATTCCTCGGCGCGGGTGAACGTCGCCGCTGGGACGATCTGGGTGACGATGGGGCGGGGGAAGCGGCGGGCGGCGTCGAGTTGGGCCTTGGAGGCTTCGGCGGCGGTTTTCTGTTCCGGGCTCTGGTAGAAGATGACGGAGCGGTATTGGGTGCCGACGTCGGGGCCCTGGCGGTTGAGGGTGGTGGGGTCGTGGATTTCCCAGAAGACGTCGAGCAATTGGCCGTAGGTGACGCGAACGGGATCGAACTCGACCTCGACGACCTCGGCGTGGCCGGTGGCGCCGGAGCAGACTTGGCGGTAGTCGGGATTGGGGGTTTTCCCGCCCGCGTAGCCGACGGCGGTTTCGACGACGCCCTCGACTTGGCGGAAGGCTTCCTCGATGCCCCAGAAGCAGCCCGCGCCGAAGAAGGCGGTCTCGGTTTTTCCCTTACTCATGCCGGGAGGGGTTCGGCGACTTCTTTCCCTTTGGCGACGAAGGTGAGGGAGGCGGAGTTGAGGCAGTAGCGGAGGCCGGTGGGCGGCGGGCCGTCGTCGAAGACGTGGCCGAGGTGGCCGTCGCAGCGGGCGCAGAGGATTTCGGTCCGTTCCATGCCGTAGCTGTGGTCGGAGTGGGTGGCGACGTTCTCGGGGGCGACGGGCTGGAAGAAGCTGGGCCAGCCGGTGCCGGAATCGAACTTGGTGGCGGAGGCGAAGAGCGGGAGGTTGCAGCAGATGCAGTGGTAGATGCCGTCCTGGTGGTTGTCGTAGAAGATGCCGCAGAAGGCGGGCTCGGTCCCCTTTCCCCGGGCGATCCGGTATTGATCGGCGGTGAGCTGCTTGCGCCAGGCATCGTCCGATTTGACGACTTTGGGGACGGCGACGGGGGCGGTGAGTTGGCCGTTGGCGCCCATCAGGCGGACGTTCACTTTTTCGGGGGATGCCATAGGGGTGGGGGTTTGGGCTTTCAGGAGGGAGGGAAGACCGGAGGCGCCGAGGGTGAAGGCGAGGCCGGAGAGGAAGTTGCGACGGTTCATGGAAAAGCGGGGGAGCTGAGTCCGAAAGCGGTTCGGGCAGTTCTTAAGGTGCCATAGGAAGGGGGCGGGGGCAAGCCCAGGGGGGCTTCCTATACGAGGGCGGAAGGGGTGATTTATTCCATAGAAAGGCAGTTTTTCAGAATAGTCGGCTTACCGAACGTCTAATCCGAGTGCAAATTCGGAACTAGACATAGTTCGTAAAAGATTTCGTCCTCCGTGATTCCGTCGGGCCATTTTCGCGCTTCCCGTTTTACGATTTGAAATCCATGCCGCTGATTTGCCTTCCGTGAAGCCTCGTTGGACTCCCGATGGGAAACAATAACTTTGGTGAACTCGGGACGACTGCGAATCCATTGCAAACGCACGTCGTACAAAAACCTCGATAAACCTTGTTCCCTGTATTCCGGTAAAATGAACGACATGACCAGGATCGCGGTTCGGCCATCCTCTCTGGAGGTTACCACCCCCGTGATTCCAATGAGACGAATGCCTTCAAACAATCCGAAGGCCTGATGTCCGGTTCCCGCCAAGAGATTCTGCCATTCATCAGGCGATTTCGTTTCCCAGGATTCATAGGATGCGGAAAACACCCCTGGCTCTGTTTGTAGAGCCAAGAGGCGGATGTTTTTGAAAACAGCCCATTCAGTCCGATCAAGCGGACGAATATGAATTGCCGGGGAGGTCATGGAATGACCGCAGCAAGCTTAAGAAGCAGGAGTCTCGGGTTCTGGAGTGGGCGATTCGGGCGCCGATACGGGAATAGGCTCCGTCGCAGGAGCGACGGCAGGCACGCCGATACCATTGAGGAGTTGGCCGACCTCGGTTTGGACTTGGTCCATTTCGTCGAGGTGGAGGGGGGGATTGGGGACGATCCAGGTCTCGCCGCTGGGGAGGTGCTCGTAGATGAGGACGGGCTTTCCCTCGACGTCGCGGCGGTCGAGTTCCTTGAGGAGGCGCTTGCGCTCGAGCATGAGGCCGAGGATGTAGCAGGCGTTTTCCTGGGCGGGATCGCGGGCGGCGAGGAGGTGGCGGAGGAGGCCCTCGGCGTCGTCTTTGCTAAGGGTCTCGGGAGTGGGCGGGAGGGGAGCCTTGTAGGCGGCTTTCCAGGAGGAGAGGACGGTGGCGTCCTCGGGGATGGCGGGAGCGGGTTCGCTGGCGAGGGTGTCGATCCGCTCGTAGGCGCCGTTTCTCCAAAGGAGGACGGAGGCGATCCGGTCTCCTTCCTGGAATTCGGCGCCGGTCGCCGCGCACTGGCGCGCGGGCGACTGGATGTTCCACTCCGCGATCATCTAGATGTGGATGGGGATGCCTTTGGCGGCCAGGGCGGCCTCGCCGACCATCTCGCTGAGGGTGGGGTGGGCGTGGATGGTGGCCTGGATCTCATCAAGGGTGGCCTCGAGGGTGATGGCGAGGCCGAGCTCGGCGATCAATTCGGTGGCCTCGGTGCCGATGATGTGGGCGCCGAGGATTTCGCCGTGGGGCTCGCCGACGATGAGTTTGACGAAACCCTCGGGCTCGCCCGCCGCGACGGCCTTGCCGCTGGCGCGGTAGGGGAATTTGCCGACCTTGAATTTGAGTTTCTGTTCGGTGGCCTTTTTCTCGGTGAGGCCGATGCTGGCGACCTGGGGCTGGCAGTAGGTACAGCCGGGGAAGATGGTGATCTTGTGGGGTTTTTTGCCCGCGACGAAGATGCCCTCGACGGCCTCGATGGCCTCATGGGAGGCGACGTGGGCGAGCCAGGGGGCGCCGATGAGATCGCCCGCCGCGTAGATGCCGGGGACGGAGGTCTGGTAGCGGTCGTTGGTTTTGACGAAGCCGCGGTCGAGCTCGAGGGAGAGGCCTTCGCCGAGGACGCCGTTGAGGTTGGCCTGGATGCCGATGGCGACGAGGAGGGCGGCGGCCTCGATGGTCTTGGTCTCTTTGCCGCTGGTGGTGACCTTGATGCCGGAGGCGGTCTTCTCGGCTTTCTCGACCTTGGTCTCGGTGAGGACCTCGATGCCGCTCTTGGTGAAGGTGCGGGTGAGGAGGGTGGAGACTTCGGCGTCTTCCAGGGGGAGGATCTGGGGCAGCAATTCGATCAGGGTGACCTTGGTGCCGAAGGCGTTGAAGAAGTAGGCGAACTCGACGCCGATCGCGCCCGCGCCGAGGATGACGATCGATTCGGGCTGTTTCTTGAGCGCGAGGGCTTCGCGGCTGGTGAGGATGGTGGTGCCGTCGGCGGTGAGGCCGGGGAGGAGGCGGGGGACGCAGCCGGTGGCGAGGAGGATGTTCTTGGCCTCGAGGACCTCGGCCTTGCCGGCGACGATGACTTTCTTGTCCTTGGTGATCTGGGCCTTGCCGATGAAGTAGTCGATCTTTTTGCTCTTGAAGAGATATTCGATCCCCTTGGCCATCTGGTCGGCGACGCCACGGCTGCGTTGGATCACTTTCTCAAAATCGTATTCGATCTTGCCGATCTTGAAGCCGAATTCCTCGGCGCGCTGGAGCTGGTGGAAGAACTCGGCGTTCTTGAGGAGGGCCTTGGTGGGGATGCAGCCCCAGTTGAGGCAGGTGCCGCCGGCCCGCTCCTGCTCGACGACGGCGACTTTCTTTCCAAGCTGGGCGGCCCGGATCGCGCCGACGTAACCGGCGGGACCGCCGCCGACAACCACTAGATCGTAACTCATGAGGATTAGTAAAAGGGTGAGGAGGGAGGTTACCACACTCCGTGGGGTTTCGGACAAGCGGAAAAGCGGGGGTGGGAGGCCCGGATCAGCGGGCGGCGGCGGGATCGAGGAGGTCGAGGATTTGGCGGCGGAGCTCGATGGGGCTGAAGGGCTTGGTCAGGAAGAGGACCTGGGAGGCTTCGGCGTGGGTGCGAAGGTCGGCTTGGCCTCGGGCGGTGAGGATGATGGCGGGGAGGGTGGCGTAGCCGGGGCGCTCCCGGAGGATGGCGAGGGTCTCGAAGCCGTCGATGCCGGGCAGGCCGACGTCGATCACGGCGAGGTCGATCGGCAAGTCGGCGGCGAGCTGGACCGCCTCTTCGCCGCTGCCGGCGGTGAGGATCCGGCAGCCGGTCTTGGCCAGGGTGTACTGGAGGAGGTGGAGCATGTGGCGCTCGTCGTCGACGATGAGGAGGGTTTTCATCGGATGATCGCGGAGCGGGAACGGGGGGCGGCGATCAGGAGGGTCTGGTCGTCGGCGGCGGAGCTTTGGCCTTCGCCCGCGCCTGAATAGAGGCGGACGAATTCGAGGAGGTCCCGGCAGAGGCGGCGGGGTTCGGCGGGGCCGTGGAGGAAGAGGTAGTGCATGACGCCCTCGAAATCGAGGAGCTGGGCCTCGGGGTTGGCGACCTCATAGATGCCGTCGGTCATGAAGATGAGGGTGTCGTCGGCGCCGAGGGGAATGGTCCGGGAATCGATCAGGGGATCGCGGAGGATGCCGAGGGGGAGGCCCTCGCTCCAGAGGGGCTCGATCCGGCCCCCGGCGCGGTCGAGGCGGAGGGCGGGGCAATGGCCGGCGCAAGCCAGTTCGAGGCGGAGGCCGTCGGGGCTGAGCCAGGCGAGCTGGGCGGTGATGAAGATATTGAGGAGGGAGAGCTCGGCGAAGAGCTGGCGGTTGACCTGGTGAAGGAGCTCGGCGGGTTGGGCGGCGAGGTCGAGGCGGGCGTGGACGGCGGTGCGGAAGATGGTGGCCAGGAGGGCGGCGGGAAGGCCCTTGCCCATGACGTCGGCGATGACGAGGAGGACGGCGCCGTCGGGCAGGGCGAGGGCGTTGAAGTAGTCGCCGCCGACTTCGAGCGCGCTCTCGGAGAGGCCGAAGATCTCGTAACGGGCATGGGCCGGGAAGTGGCGGGGAAGGAGGGAGCGCTGGATCTCGGAGGCGATCTCGAGCTCCCGGGCAGCCCGCAGCTGCAGCTCGCGCTGGCGCTGGAGGAGGGCGTTGCGGTGGGCGATGCCGAGGAATTCGGCCACCACCCGCATCAAGCCGAGCTGGCCGGCGGTGAAGTAAGCCTCGCCCCGGCGGCGGGCGACGCAGAGGAGGCCGAGGACTTCCTGGCGGAAGAAGATCGGGGTGCAGAAGGCGATCAGCCCCGGGCGATGAAGGGAATCGGCGGGATCGAGGGCGCCGCAATCGTCGAGGGTGGCCTCGGAGTGGGTGCGGACGACGCGCCATTCAACGCCGCCCGACGACGCGGGAATCCGCCGGGGAGCCCAGGGCGGGGCCTCACCACCGTTGCCGTCGTGGAGTTCGAGCCCTTCCCCGTCGAGCAGCCGGAGGTAGGCGTCGTCCGCCTCGACCAGGGTGCGGAGGCGGCGGAGGGCTTCGTCGATGAATTGCCGGAAGGCCTCGGCGGTGGCCAGCCGCTCGGCAAAGTAGAAGAGGGCGTTGAGGTTTTCGTAGCAGTTGGCCAACTCCTCGGACATGGCGTCGAGGACGGAGACGGACTCAGCCTCGGAAGGCGAAGCGGCGGCCGCTTTCGGGAAGGCGGGCCCGACGTTCTTCCGGAGGATCACCGCGTGACCCCCGGGCCGCAGCGCGTGCTCGACCCGGTCGACCAGCCGCTCCATGAGATGGGCTCCCCGGCCTCGCTCCGCCAGGGGATCGGCGGGGAGTAGCCCATATTGAGGGCCGGGGATGAAATGACCGGGATCGATCACTTCGATCTCGATCCACTCCCGCTCCCAATTCCAACCCAGGACGACGGCGCCCTCGTCGCCGCGAAGATCGCGGCATCCGTGCTCGACCGCGTTATTGAGCGCCTCGGCGGTCGCGGCCTGCAGTTGCTGCCAGATCGGGTTTTCCATTCCCCGCCGTTCGCAAAAGTCCCGCAATTCCTCGAGCGCTCCCCGCACCTGGACGAAATCGGGGTCGATCACCACTTCCCCCCGTTCGCTGGGCCGGGAAATGATCCGGATGCCTCCCGTCTCCCTGGCCACCCTCGATCCGGGGGCCGGCGGCAAGCGATTGGTCTTGCCTTGAAGGTCGTTGGTCATCTAAAAATGTTATAAAAGTATACCTTATATCAGATATCGTAATTTTCCCGTGAATGCAACCGTCGAAGTGAGATTTGCGAAGGGGATCCTCGAGGTGGTGATGAAGACCGCCCGGATCGACGCCGCCGTGGCCGGGGAGATCAAGCAGGTCTGCGACGGGCAATGGCCCGCGCAGGTCGAGCTCCTGACGATCGACATGGCGAGGGTCGAGTTTATCGACAGTTCGGGGATCGGGGCACTGCTCGGCCTCTATAAACGACTGCCCGCCTCGCACGGGGCGGTCCGGCTGCTCAATACGCGGCGGGCGGTCCGCTCGGTGATCGAGCTGCTGCGGCTGCAGAAGGTTTTCGCGCTCGATTGAGCCCTGGGCCCTTCCGACGATGCACCTCTTTCGCGAAGCGATTCCTTTTCTGCTGGCGGCTCTGAACCTGGCCGCGACACTGCTGGTCTTCCGGGCCTTTCGGCAGGCTCAACGAAAGGGAACACCGGAAGACCGGCGCGAATCTATTCGCCGATGATCTTTACCAGGACGCGTTTGCGCCTCATCCCGTCGAATTCCCCGTAGAAGATTTGCTCCCAAGGTCCGAAATCGAGCTTTCCTGCCGTGACCGCGACGACGGTTTCGCGGCCCATGACGGAGCGCTTCAGGTGGGCGTCGGCGTTGTCCTCTCCGCCGTTGTGGCGGTATTGGGAGTGGGGTTTCTCGGGGGCGAGTTTTTCGAGCCAGACTTCGAAATCGTGGTGGAGGCCCGATTCGTTGTCGTTGATGAAGACGGAACTGGTGATGTGCATCGCGTTCACCAGGCAAAGACCCTCCTTGATTCCGCTCTCGCGGAGACAGGCTTCGATCTGCGGAGTGATGTTGAGGAAAGCGCGGCGGGTGGGGGTTTCGAACCAGAGTTCCTTGCGGTAGGATTTCATTGCCGGAATCCCGCCTTTCAGAAGAGTTCCGTCTGCTTGCCGGTGGGGGTGATGCCGAGTTTCTCGTAGCTGCGGCCGGTGGCGACGCGGCCCTGGGGGGTGCGGCGGAGGAAGCCGCTCATGATCAGGTAGGGCTCGTGGACTTCCTCGAGCGTCCCGGCCTCCTCGCCGATGGCGACGGCGAGGGAGTTGAGGCCGACGGGGCCGCCGCCGAATTTGTGGATGAGGGCTTCGAGGAGTTTCTTGTCCATCTCGTCGATGCCGTCCTGGTCGATATCGAGCATGCGGAGGGCGGCGTCGGCGACGGCGCGGTCGACCTTCCCGCCCGCCTTGACGGCGGCGTAGTCGCGGACCCAGCGCAGCAGGTTGTTGGCGATGCGGGGGGTGCCGCGAGCGCGGCGGGCGATCTCGAAGGCGCCTTCGGGGACGACCTCGACGTTGAGGAGGCGGGCGGAGCGGGCGACGATCCCGGCGAGTTCCTCGGCGCCGTAGTAGTCGAGGCGGTTGACCAGGCCGAAGCGGCTGCGGAGGGGGGCGCTGATCATGCCGGAGCGGGTGGTCGCGCCGATCAGGGTGAACTTCGGCAAATTGAGCCGGACGCTGCGGGCGTTGGGGCCCTGGTCGATGATGATGTCGATCCGGAAGTCCTCCATCGCGGGGTAGAGGTATTCCTCGATGGTCTTGTTGAGGCGGTGGATCTCGTCGATGAAGAGGATATCGCCCTTTTCGAGGGAGGTGAGGAGCCCGGCGAGGTCGCCCGCCTTGTCGATGACGGGGCCGGCGGTGCATTTCAGATTCGCACCCATCTCGCGGGCAAGGATGTTGGCGAGGGTGGTCTTGCCGAGGCCGGGGGGGCCGCTGAAGAGGAGGTGTTCGAGGGGTTCCTCGCGGCTCTTGGCGGCGGCGATGAGGATATCGAGTTTTTCGAGGACTTTGGCCTGGCCCGCGAAATCGGCCAGGACCGGGGGGCGGAGGGTGACCTCGAAATTCGGGTCGGGGACGACGGCGGGGTTGAGGGCTTCGGTCATGGGTTGCCGGAGATTACAAGGTCTTCAGCGCGTCGCGGATCAAAATCTCGGTGTTGGCGGCGGGTTGGGTGACGCGGACGGCGGTGACGGCCTTGGCGGCGTCGGCCTGTTTGTAGCCGAGGGCGACGAGGGCCAGGACGGCGTCGGTGATCTGCTGCTCGGCGGGGGATTGGGTGTGGCGGGCGGAGGCGGCTTCCCAGGCGGCGGAGACTCCCAATTTATCGCGCAGTTCGACGACGATCCGTTCGGCGGTTTTTTTGCCGACGCCTTTGATCTTCCCGAGGAGGGCGAGGTCGTTGGCGACGACGGCGCCTTTGAATTGGGAGGGAGTGGTGGCGCTGAGGATGGCCAAGGCCGACTTGGGGCCGATGCCGCTGACGTGGGTGACGAGGAGTTTGAAGAGGTCGCGCTCCTCGGGAGTGCCGAAGCCGTAGAGGATGTGGGCGTCTTCCTTGACCTGGAGATGGGTGAGGAGCTGGAGCGGAGCGGGGGGATTAGGCAACCGCTCGAAGGTGGCGAGCGAGATGAGGACCTCGTAGCCGATGCCGCCGACATCGAGGACGATCTGCGTGGGCAGCGAATGGACGAGTGTGCCTTTGAGATAAGATATCATGAGTTCAATTCAGTACTGCCCCCATCGAGGTGGCGAATCGAGTCTGAGCCAGAATGCCCGCGCGGTAGCGCACGTAGTTCCCAGGGGAAACTGATTGCATGGCCGGGAGGCAACCCCACGAGGCCGCTCTCCCGCGCTTCTCGCGTCATCGTGGTAGCAACGACTCGGACTCGGCGATAATCCCCAATAGAGTCCATGGCTAAATACGCGTCCCCTGCGTCAACCCCTCGCGGCTCTGCGCATGGGTGAGCGCCACGGCCAGCGCATCAGCAGCATCAGCGGGCGGGTTTTCCTTCAAGCCCAGCAACGCCCGCATCATGAAGCCGACCTGGCCTTTCTTGGCCCCGCCCTGCCCGGTGGCCGCCGATTTCACCCGGCGGGGGGCGTATTCGAAGATGGGGAGACCGGCCTCAGTCAATGCCAGGATAGCCGCCGCCCGCGCCGCACCCATAGTGATAGCGGTGCGATGGCTCTGGACGAAGATGATGCCCTCGACGGCGGCGGCTTCGGGCCGAGCGTTCTCGATGACGGTGCGGAGGCCGCGATAGATTTCGAGCAGGCAGAGGGAGGGGAGGCTTTCCTTTGGGGAGGAGATGACGCCGTAGTGGACGACGCTGAGACCGCTCTTGCCGTCCGCCTCGATGATGCCGTAGCCGGTGTTGCGGAGGGCCGGGTCGATCCCGAGGATGCGCATGTGAAGGGGAAGGTAGGGTTTTGCCGGGGCTATCGCAAGACCAGCCCGATGGCGGCGAGGATGAGGAGGGAGCCGATCAGGCGCCGGACCATGGCGCCGCCGCCCTCCGCCCGTTCCTGGTTGGCGAACCAGCCGCCGAAGAACCAGACGAGGAGGACGGTCCAAAGGCCGCGCGAGTTGTAGACGACATTCATCTCGGTGGCGTGGCCGAAATGGCCGAGGACGATGTAGAGGAGCAGGCCCTGGGAGGAGAGGACGAAGGCGCCGCCGCCGAGCCAGAGCCAGGTGCTCTTCGGGAGGTCCCGCAGGCGGCCATGGAACAAGGGGATCAGGGTGAAGGAGAGGAGGCCGCAGACGGCGAGGAAGCGGGCGGTGAAGCCGGAGCCGCCCCAGGCGGGGCTCCATTTCTGGGTGACGACATCGGTGAAGCTGAAGCTGAGGGCCGAGGTGCCGGCGTAGAGGAGGGTGGTGAAGAATTTATGGTGTTCCCCGCTCTTGGTTCCGCTGCCGAGGACGGCGAGGGCGGTGGTGGTGAGGAGGGCGGCGGCCCAGAGGGTCCACGGAATGGGGAGATGGATCAGGAGGACGGTGAAGAGGGCGACGAAGATGACCTTGGTTCCCAAAACCGGCGTGGCCACGGAGACGTCGCCCTTGTTGATCGCCAGGAAGGTGAAGACCTGGCCGAGGAAGAAGGTGGCGCCGGCGATCAGGGGTTGATACCAGAGGGCCGCCGGAGTGGGCGGGGCGGCCAGGAGGAAGAGGGGGGCGGCCAGCGCCGCCAGCAGGAGATTGCAGACGAAGGCCATCCGCCACGCTCCCACTCCCTGCATGAGGGCCCGCTTCAACAGGAGGGAGCCGACGGCGTAGACGATCGCCGCGAGCAGGGGGTAGAGCAGGAAGGTCATCGCGATCCGGAAGGGCCCCCGGCATCCTCGAATGCCGGGGCCCCCTTCATCTCAAAGGCTTATTCCTCTTCCGTGGCGGAGGCTCCTGCCGCCGCCGCGGGGAAGCCCTCGACGGGCTTGGCGATCTTGGCCTTGGTGGCGGTCTCGATCTTGGCGTAGAGCTCGGGGTTGGCCTTCAGCTCGACGAGGGCGGCGTCGCGGCCCTGGGCGACTTGGTTCCCCTCGTAGTAGATCCAGGCGCCTTTCTTATCGACGACGTTCTGCTCGATGGCGAGGTCGAGGAGGGAGCCGGCGCGGGAGATGCCCTCGTTGTAGAGGATGTCGAACTCGGCCTCGGTGAAGGGGGGGGCGACCTTGTTCTTGACGATCTTGACCCGGGTGCGATTGCCGAAGACGGTGCCGTCGGCGGTCTTGAGGGCGGCGATCCGGCGGATGTCGATGCGGACAGAGGCGTAGAACTTCAGCGCCTTGCCGCCGGGGGTGGTCTCGGGGCTGCCGAACATGACGCCGATCTTCTCGCGGAGCTGGTTGGTGAAGATGCAGACGGTCTTCGCCTTGCTGATGATCGAGGTGAGCTTGCGGAGGGCGCTGCTCATCAGGCGGGCCTGGGCGCCGACGGTGGAATCGCCGATCTGGCCTTCCAACTCGGCCTTGGTGATGAGGGCGGCCACGGAATCGATGACGATGACGTCGAGGGCGTTCGACTTGAGAAGAGTCTCGACGATGTTGAGGGCTTCCTCGCCGGAATCGGGCTGGGAGACGAGGAGCTCGTCCATGTTGACGCCGAGGCGGCGGGCGTATTGGGGATCGAGGGCGTGCTCGACGTCGATGAAGGCGGCCACGCCGCCCATCTTCTGGGCCTGGGCGACGACGGTGAGGGCGAGGGTGGTCTTGCCGGACGACTCGGGGCCGTACATCTCGACGATGCGGCCGCGGGGGAAGCCGCCGACGCCGAGGGCGTGATCGATGACGATGGCGCCGGTGGGGATGACCTCGATGGCGAGCCGGGCGTTGGCGTCGCCGAGGCGGATGATCGAGCCGTCGCCGTATTGTTTGGAGATGGCCTGGAGGGCGAGTTCGAGGTTTTTGTCCTTGAGGGCGCTGGCCTTCGATTCCTTGGTTTCGGGGGCGGCGCTGGCTTTCGCGTCTTTCGGTTCCTTGAGTTCTGCTTTGGCGGCCATAAGTGTGAGGTGATTAAGTTTGGGGGGTTCGAATTCTATTATACAGGTGTTTCAATTCGAGCAAAGGTATGCAATTCCCGACGCAAAAGGTCAAGCGCTGTTTGCGCGGCCATGTTTTTGAAGGTTTCGCGGTCGGTGGAGAGGGTTTTCTTGATCGCCTGGGTCCCGTGGACCGAGCTGAGGCCGAACCAGGCGGTGCCGACCGGCTTCTCCGGCGTACCGCCGCCGGGGCCGGCAATGCCGGTGACGGCGACGGCGATCTCGGCCCAGCTGCGGGCGCGGGCCCCTTCCGCCATGGCGCGGGCGGTCTCCTCGCTGACGGCGCCGGGGCCGCCGGGGGCGAAGAGCTCGGCAGGAACGTCGAGGTCGGCGGTCTTGGCGGCGTTGCTGTAGGTGACCCAGCCGAACTCGAAGACCTGGGATGAGCCCGGGACGTTGGTGAGGCGGTGGGCGATGAGGCCGCCGGTGCATGATTCGGCGGTGGCGATCTTGAGCTTTTTCTCGGTGGCGACGCGGATGACGTGCTCCTCGAGGGTCTCGCCGCCGGTGGTGGCGATGGCGTCGCCGAACTTCGCGGTGACGAGGGCGGAGGCGGCGTCGAGAATGCCGGGATCGGTGGAGATGAGGCGGAAATCGACCTCGCCGGGACGGGCGCAGTAGCCGATCTCGAGTTCGCCGAGAGCGCGGACCTCGTCCTCGATCATGGCGGCGACCCGCGACTCGCCGATGCCGACGATGCTCCAGTTCCGCTGGTGGAGGGGGGCGATCTTGACCCGCTTCCGCAGCCAGGGGAGGAAGGCGGCGGTCCACATCGGCTTCAACTCGCGGGGCGGGCCGGGGAGGAGGACGACGATCTTGCCGTTTTCCTCCAGGACGAGGCCGGGGGCGGTGCCGACGGCGTTCGCCAGGACGACGGCGCCGCGCGGGACCTGGGCCTCGCGGGTGACGCTGAGGGTGGGGAGGGAGCCGCGCTGGCGGAATTTCCCGTGGATGTCGTCGAGGATGGCCTGGTTGTGCTCGAGGGGGCGGCCCATCAGCTCGGCGGCGATCTCGCGGGTGATGTCGTCCGAGGTGGGGCCGAGGCCGCCGGTGACGATGATGAGCTGGGCGCGGGCGAGCGCCTCGACCAGGGCGGTGCGGATTTCCGGGCCGTCGGGGACGGTGACCTGGCGATCGATCCGGAGGCCGAGCGGGAAGAGCTCCCGGCCGAGCCAGCCGGCGTGGGTGTTGACGACCTGGCCGAGGAGGAGTTCGGAGCCGGTGTTGATGACCTCGACCTTCATCGTCGACGAGTTCTTCTCAATGCAAGCCGCTGAGAAGGTCTCAGGCAGCGACTTCGCAGTAGGAGGCGAGGGAACCGGGCTCAGGAACGGGATAGCCGGAAAGCTTGAGCCCCTCGATATGGAATTCGATCGCCTCTTTCATTTCACTTTCGACTTCCTCGCGGTCGACGCCGGTGGCGGCGCAGCCGGGGAGATCGGGGGAGTAGGCGGAATAACCGGTAGCGGTTTTCTCGATGATAATGAGGTATTTGCTCATTTTAGTCCGGCTAGCTTCAGGATACTGCCTTTCGTTCCGGGCGCAAGATCGCATCGCTCGGCCTGATGCAACCCCGTTGGGGTTGAAAATTTCCTTTGCCTTATCCCAGGGTAGGCTGGAAGCCAACCCTGGGCTATAGGAGGCAACGGCGTTGCCGTTGTCGCTATGAGGCGATGCGTGGGGGATCCAAAGGGGCCACGCCCCTTTGCGTCCCTACTCAGAGCTTGCCCTTCGAGCAGGGGCAGTTCTTGAACTTCACGTTGGGGTGGTTGGGGCAGGGGTCGTTGCGGCCGACTTTGGGGACGTCGCGCTTGATGGGGAGGACGAGTTCCTCGGCTTTCTTCGGCGCAGGGGCGGGGGCAGCGGGAGCGCTGGGGGTGGGTTGTTGGGCTGGGGTGTTCTCGAACGGGGTGCCGAGGTTCTCGTCGCGGGTGAGGCGCTGGGGGAGGGCGCTGAGGAATTTCTCGAAGGCGGTGAGGCTGGAGGCGGAGCGGAAGAGGTTGTGGGCGATCTCCTGTTTGACCCGGCCCATCAGCTCCTCGAACATGAGGTAGGCCTCCTGCTTGTACTCGATGAGCGGGTCCTTCTGGCCGTAGGCGCGGAGGCCGACGCTGGTGCGGAGGCCGTCCATGGCGTAGAGGTGTTCCTGCCAGAGGCGGTCGATCGCCGAGAGGGCGATGTAGCGCTCGATCGACTTGACGGCCTCGGCTTCCTCGAACTTGACCTTCAGCTCGTACGATTCGCGGACCCGGCCAAGGACGTGCTCGACGGTTTTCTCGACCGGCTGGGCGGGGTCGATATCCTCGCGGCGGATGCCGAGGGGAAAGGTGTTGTTGAGCCACGCCGTCAAAGCGTCGGCGTCGGGCTCGGGGCCTTCGAGGCGGGCGGAGACCTGGTCCTTGACCACTTCGGTGACGATCTCGAAGACCTCGGCGCGGGGGTCCTCGGTGGTGAGCATCTCGTTGCGGAGGGTGTAGATGACGTCCCGCTGGAGGTTCATGACGTCGTCGTACTGGAGGGTGTGCTTGCGGACGAGGTAGTTCCGTTCCTCGACCCGCTTCTGGGCGGTCTCGACGGCGCGGTTGAGCCAGGGGTGCTGGAGTTCCTCGTCGTCCTTCATGCCGAGTTTGGTCATGAGGGTGGAGATGCGGCGGGAGTCGCCGAAGTTCCGCATCAGGTCGTCCTCGAAGGAGATGTAGAAGCGGGAGAGGCCGGGATCGCCCTGGCGGGCGCAGCGGCCCCGGAGCTGGCGGTCGATGCGGCGTGCCTCGTTCCGCTCGGTGCTGATGACGCAGAGGCCGCCCAACTCGGAGACGCCGGGGCCCAGCTTGATGTCGGTGCCGCGGCCGGCCATGTTGGTGGCGATGGTGACGCCGCCGCGATGGCCGGCGCGGGCGACGATCTCGGCCTCCTGCTGGTGGAACTTCGCGTTGAGGACGTTGTGGGGGATGTTTTCCCGCTTGAGCATGCGGGAGATCAATTCCGACGATTCGACCGAGATGGTGCCGATCAGGATCGGCTGGCCGGTGGCGTGGAGCCGCTTGATCTCGGTGATGATCGCCTGGTATTTGGCCCGGCGGGTCTTGTAGATGGTGTCGTCGAGGTCCTTGCGGGCGTTGGGCCGGTGGGTGGGGATGACGATGACGTCGAGCCGGTAGATGTCGTGGAATTCGTTGACCTCGGTCTCGGCGGTGCCGGTCATGCCGGCGAGCTTCTTGTAGAGGCGGAAGTAATTCTGGATGGTGATGGTGGCGAGGGTCTGGGTCTCGCGCTCGAGCTGGACCCCTTCCTTGGCCTCGACGGCCTGGTGCAGGCCATCGCTCCAGCGGCGGCCTCCCATCAGGCGGCCGGTGTGCTCGTCGACGATGACGACCTTGTTCTCCTGGACGACGTATTGGACGTCCTTCTCGTAGAGGCAGTAGGCGCGGAGGAGCTGGGCGATGTTGTGGATCCGCTCGCTGGTCTCCTCGTATTGATGCTGTTCGGCGCGGCGGCGCTTTTCCTTTTCCTCGACGGAGAGGGAGGGATCGCTGTCGATCTCGTGGAAGCTGGTGATGAGATCCTTCGGCGCGAAGTATTCGGGATCGTTGGGGTTGAGGAAGAGGCGGCCGCGCTCGCTGAGGTCGGCCTCGTGGTTCTTCTCGTCGATGGTGAAGAGGAGTTCTTCCTTGATGGCGTAGAGCTCGATCCGGCGGGTGTCCTGGTAGAGGGCCAACTCGGCGTTGTCCATGGCGCGGCGGTGGTCGGGGTCCTCGATCAGCTTGAGGAGCTGGCCGTTGCGGGGCATGGCGAGCTTGACCTTGAAGAGGAGGCGGCCGAGTTCCTCGGGCGGGGCCTTCGACTCGATGGCCCGGAGGGCCTCGTCGGCGAGGCGGCCGGCCTCGAGGGACTGCTCCTGGACGATGCGGGCGACGGGGCTCTTGTATTTCTCGTAGGCGGCGGTGTTCGAGACGGTGGCGGGGCCGGAGATGATCAGGGGGGTGCGGGCCTCGTCGATCAGGATGCTGTCGACCTCGTCGACGATGGCGAAGGAGTGGCCGCGCTGGACCTGGTCCTGGCGGCGGGTGGCCATGCCGTTGTCGCGGAGGTAATCGAAGCCCATCTCGCTGTTGACGCCGTAGGTGATGTCGGCGGCGTATTGCTCGCGGCGGACGGCGGGGGGCTGGTCGTGCTGGATGCAGCCGACGGTGAGGCCGAGGAAGCGGTAGACCTCGCCGACCCACTCGCTGTCGCGCGCGGCGAGGTAGTCGTTGACGGTGACGACGTGGACGCCCTCGCCGCTGAGGGCGTTGAGGTAGGCGGGGAGGGTGGCGACGAGGGTCTTGCCCTCGCCGGTCGCCATTTCGGCGATCCGGCCCGAGTGGAGGACCATGCCGCCGATGAGCTGGACGTCGAAGGGGATCATCTCCCAGGTGAGGGTGTAGCCCCGGACCTGAACTTGGCGCTTGGCCTCGGTGAAGCGGCGGCAGGTGTTCTTGACCACGGCGAAGGCCTCGGGGAGGAGGTCGTCGAGGGTTTCACCCTTGGCCAGACGCTCGCGGAACTCGGCGGTCTTGGCCCGGAGCTGGTCGTCGGAGAGGAGGCGGTACGATTCCTCGAACTGGTTGATCTTGGGGACGTTCGGCCAGAGGCGCTTGACCTCGCGCTGATTCTTGGAGCCGAGGACTTTCTTGAGGAACCATTTGAGCATGGGAGAGATCGATTAAAAATTGCGGCATCCCTCCCTCTTGGAGGAGGAGGGTTCTTTTTACGGTTAGGGCGATGTGAAAACAACCCTTTTTCCCATCGAGGTTGCCAACCTGTCTTAGGGGGGTCCAAGGGGGCGCAGCCCCTTTGCGTCGTTCCCTGCTCTTTGCCCCCGTGCATCCTGCCCCGCCCGTACCCAACGGCACCGATCTGCTCACGATTCGGACTACGATGAAACCGGAACTCGTGACGCAAGCATTTATCAACCGTTCACGCCTATGGCGTCAGCGGACATTACGCAACACCGACTCCCGCTCCCCGCGCCTTCCCCTCCCCTATCTTGCGATCAGCTGGAAGAGCTGGCTCCGACGGAAAACCAGGCTCCCCTGTTGCTCGATGACGGCGATGGTGAAATCGACCTGATCGCCTTTCTTCACGCCGCGCAGCTGGTGGGGGAGGGAATCGGCATTGATGATGGTGACGTTGCCGACTCGGACCAGGACCATCCCGTTCTGCATCCCGGCGAGGTCGGCGGGGCCGCCCTTGTCGATGTCGGCGACGAGGAGACCGTTGGTGGTGGGGAGGTTGAACGATTCGGCGAGATCGGGAGTGATGGTCTGGAAACGGACGCCGAAGCGGTCCCAGAGGACATCAACCAGGGCGACCGGCTTCGGCGCCGGTTTCTGGCCTTTGGCGATGGCGATGGCGTCGGCCAGCCAGGCGGAGACTTTCTGCCCCGGGATGGCGAAGCCGATCCCCTCGACGGCGTTGCCCGCCAGCTTGGCGTTGCAGATGCCGGCCAGCTTCCCCTCGATATCGACGAGGGCGCCCCCGCTGTTGCCGGGGTTGATGGCGGCGTCGGTCTGGAGGAGGCCTTCCGCGCTGCCGTCCTCGGTGCGGACCTTGCGGTCCTTGGCGCTGAGGATGCCGGCGCTGACGCTGCTCTGGTAGCCGACGGGATCGCCCATCGCGACGACAGTCTCACCCAGGAGGTCGGGGGAAAGATCGGCCTGGGCGGTGCTGATGAAGGGGAAGGGCTCCGGGCGGGTGATCTTGAGCAGGGCGAGATCGGCGTCCTCATCGGAGAAGAGGATGGCGGCGGGGAGGGTCGAGCCATCGACCAGGGTGACCTTGACCCCGGGATCGGCGGCCTGGGCGACGACGTGGGCGCAGGTGACGATGTAGCCGTCGGCGCTGATGAGGACGCCGGAGCCGAGGCTGGGGACGCGGGTCTGGTAATAACGGGCGAAGAAGGGGTTGAAGGCGTCGTTCACCCGGCCCTGGACGATCCGCTCGGTGTTGATGTTGACGACCGCCGGGCGGACTTTTTCGACCATCTTGACCAGGGGTTCTTCGGCGGCGCCGCTGGCGTGGAGAAAGGAGGAGGAAAGGGGGAGCGTCAAAAACAGAGTCGCAACGCGGACGGCGCGGCGTACTATCGAGGCTAATCTCATGGGTGATATGGAAGCATCTTTGGCCTCGAAATACCAGCGCCTGCGCAGCGGCGGACGATCCCTCCCCGTCCCGGGGGAGGGCGAGCTGGCAGCGCTCTGGGGCGGGGCGCTGGTGCGGCAGCCGCTGCGGACAGGGGACGGGCGGAGGGTCACGGTGCTGCAGGCGGGGCTGCCGGAGGCGCCGGGGGCGCTCCGCTTCGTCGAGGCGGCGCTCCGTTTCGACGAGGGGCCGGTGAAGGTGGGGGTGGTCGAGATCGGGGAGACGGTGGCGCGGGGGGAGATGCCTCTGCTGACGGTGATCTGGAACGGGGAGGAGCGGGGAACGGGAGCCCAGGCCCTCGTGGCGTTGGCAACGCAGCTCCCGGCTCCATGGGCGGAAATGGCCGATCTGGTCGAGCTGCCCGCCCCGGCGGAGGGCTCCTCTTCATTGCGCGAGGAGGCTCCCCTCCCCTCGGGCGACGCGCTCTCGGTGCGCCTCCTCGATTTGCTGCGGGCGGCGGGGCTGTACCGGCTGGGGCGCCGGACGCGGCGAATCGGCCTGCGGCTGGCGGCGGTGGGACGGACCCAGGCGCTCTGGGAGCTGCTGGCGGAGGCGCTCGGTTATCACCGGAATCAGGAACCGTTCCGCCATCTGGCGCGACGGTTGCCGGTCTCGTTTTTAGAGCCGTTGGCGGAGGGGGAACGGACGGCGCTCCTCTTCGGGGTGGCCGGGTTCCTGCCCGCGGGCGATTTCCGGGGGATTCCGCCCCAGGCGCAAGCGGCGGCCCGTCCGCTCTGGGACCGCTGGTGGAAGGCGCGGGGGGCGCTCGATTATACGGTGCTCCCCGCCGGGGCGTGGAGCTTCCGCCAGATCCGGCCCGCCAACCGGCCCGAGCGGCGGCTGGCGGCGCTGGCCCAACTGGTCCCTCACCTGGCGCGGCTGGAGCGGGCGATCGACCGGCGCGATGCCGCCGCCTTCGCCCGGGTGCTGGCCGAATGCCACGATCCCTTCTGGAGCCGCCAGGCGACCTGGAAGAGCCGCCCCTCCCCCAAGCCGATCCAGCTGATCGGTGGGGAACGGATCGACGATCTGGTGGTGAATCTCTTCTGGCCGCTGGTGGCGCTCGACGATCCGGCCGCCGCCGAGGCGGCGTGGAACGATCTGCCGGGGGCCGACAATCGGGTGCTGCGGGCGGCGCGGGAGCGGCTGCCTGCCGAGTTCACGCCGGGGCGAAGCCTGCGGAGTTCTCTGTTGCAGCAGGGGTTGTTGCAGCTCGATCGGGATACCCGGGAGACCGGGCTGGGGCGGATGTTGGCGGGGTGGTGAAAGGGGGGGGCTTTGGCGTGGGCGTGAGATGGCATCCATTGGGGGCTGCGCGCCTCACTCCCGCCTCGGAGGGGATTGTCGCCGAGTCCGAGTCGTTGCTACCATGCGGACGCGAGGAGCGCGGGAGAGCGGGCTCGTCGGTTTCAGGTAGCGCTTATCTATCAGCAGATCGAACGCGCTGACTATGGGCGGGCCGGGATGCACGGGAGCAAAGAGGAGGGAACGATGCAAAGGGGCTGCGCCCCCTTGGACCCTGCCCTGAGTCGATTCGCCACCTCGATGGGAGCAATGCCTTGAGTTTGCGGCCTTGAACTTCCGTGATTCCGGGGCAAGATCGGTCCTCTGGATGAAACGTGCCGCTTTGACTCTTTTTTCGCTCCTGGCTCTTGCCTTCTCGGCGGGGGCGGAGGAGGTCGAGGTCGCCGGTCTTGCGCTGCAGACTCCGAAGACCTGGCAGGTGACGCCTCCGGCCTCGGTGATGCGGGCCGCCCAATGGACGATCGCCAATAAGGGGGAGGGCCAGTCCGGGGAAGTGGTCGCCTTTTTCTTCGGGCCTGGGGCGGGCGGCGATGCCAAGGCGAATGTCGCCCGCTGGTCGACGACGATGACGACCCCTCAGGGTGGCCCGGCAGTCGGGCAAATCACCAGCCGCAAGGTCGGGGTAAATGGCTCGATTGCGGTCACCGAAATCGCCATTTACGGCACTTATGCGAATACGATGGCCGCTCCCGGGCTCCCGGCGACCCCGCTGCCGAATTACGGCCTGATCGGCGTGATTCTCGACTATCCCGGCGGCCCTCTCTTCCTCCGGCTGACCGGGCCGGAGGCGCTGGTGCGGCGGCAGCTCTCGGTCTTTACCAAATTCGTCAACTCGGCCCAAATCACCCCAACTCTCCCGCCCGCCCCCAGCGCCTCGACCGGCGCCGGCACGCCGCCGAAATCGTAACCTCTCTGGCGTTGCAGCCTGGCGGCGGTAAGGTATTCTTAGCTTCAGCTCTATTTTTCAGACCACCCCTTCCTCGGGACACTTTTCGGGATCATCGGATGAAACACGTTCTCTTCATTTGCACCGGCAATATCTGCCGCAGCCCCATGGCGGAAGGGCTCTTCCGCGATCTGGTGAAGGGACGCAAGGATATCGCGGTCGGCTCGGCGGGAATCGGGGCGGTCAGCGGGCAGCTCCCCAGCGTCCATTCCGTCGAGGTGATGGACGAGCTGGGGATCGACATCAACGGGGTACGCAGCCGCCCGATCACCCCGGAGATGGTCCGGCGCTCCGATTTCATCTTCTGCATGACCTATGGGCATCTCGACTCGATGCTCCTTCTCTTCCCCGAGGCGGCGGACAAGACGTTCCTGGTCCGGGAGTTCGAGAACGAGGTGCCGGTGATCGCCCGGGAGATCCCCGATCCGATCGGGGCGTGCCGCGACACCTACCGCCATTGCCGGGACCAGATCGCGAAGGCGCTCCCCCGGCTGCTCGATTTCATCCTCAGCGCGATTCCCGAGCCGGTAGCCAAGCCGAAGAAGGTCTTCCTGGCCGCCGACCAGGAGGGGGTGGCGCTGAAAGCCTCCGTCCGCGAATGGCTCCGCCGCCGGGAGATTCCGGTGGAAGATTGCGGCCCTTTCTCCCGCCAGGGATCGGGCTCTCCCGATTATGCCGGAAAGGTGGCCCGCGCGGTGGCCCGGGGGGAGGCCTCCTGCGGGGTCTTGATCTGCAATTCCGGAGTCGGCATGAGCATCGCCGCCAACAAGGTCTCCGGCGCCCGCGCCGCGCTGGTACGCGATCCGGACGGGGCCCGCGCCAGCCGCCGGGACGACGACGCCAACATTCTTTGTCTTGCCGCCCGCGAGATGAAACCGCAACGTGCGATCGAGATCCTGGAGGCTTGGTTTGATGCCGGTCCCTCCGATGGATCGCCCCAAGACAGAGACCCAAACAGAGCCTCCCAAAATTCCCCGAACGCCGAAAGACAATCCCCTCACCGAGCCTATAAAATGGAATCCCTCTCCCACTCCTCTTCCGAATCGTCGACCCGCGGCCCCTCCCTGAGCGAGGTCGATCCCGCCATTGCCGCCCTGATCCAAAAGGAAGGCCTCCGCCAGTCGGAGAACATCGAGCTGATCGCCTCCGAGAACTTTACCAGCCGCGCGGTGATCGAGGCGCAGGGGTCCGTCCTGACCAACAAGTATGCCGAGGGCTATCCCGGGCGGCGCTGGTACGGCGGGTGCGAGCATGTGGACGAGATCGAGCAGCTGGCGATCGACCGGGCCAAGCAGCTCTTCGGCGCCGAGTATGCCAATGTGCAGCCCCACTCGGGCTCGCAGGCGAACATGGCGGTCTACTTCGCCTTCATCAAGCCGGGCGATACCATTCTCACCATGGATCTCTCCCACGGCGGGCATCTGACCCATGGGAACAAGATGAATTTCTCGGGCCGCTTCTACAATGTGGTCCACTACGGGGTCTCCCAGGAGACGGAGACGATCGACTATGACGCGCTGGCGAAGCAGGCGGCGGAGCACAAGCCGAAGCTGATCACGGCGGGGGCCTCGGCCTATCCCCGGATCATCGATTTCAAGCGGCTCTCGGAGATCGCCCAATCGGTCGGCGCGCTCCTCTTCATCGACATGGCCCACATCGCCGGGCTGGTGGCGGCGGGGGTCCATCCCTCGCCGGTCCCCTACGCCGATTTCGTGACCACGACGACCCACAAGACGCTGCGCGGCCCGCGCGGCGGCCTGATCCTGGCCAAGGAGAAGTATGCCAAGGAGCTCGATTCCCAGGTCTTCCCCGGCATCCAGGGCGGCCCGCTGATGCATGTGATCGCGGCCAAGGCGGTCTGCCTGGGCGAGGCGCTCCAGCCCGCCTTCAAGGCGTATCAACAGCAGGTGGTCGACAATGCCAAAGCGCTCTGCGAGGGGCTGAAGAAGAACGGCTACCGAATCCTCTCCGGGACGACGGAGAACCATTTGATGCTGGTCGACCTCCGGCCCAAGAATTTGAACGGTAAGGAAGCGCAGGAGACGCTCGACCAGGCCGGGATCACGGTGAACAAGAACGCGATCCCCTTCGACACGGTCTCCCCCTTCAAGGGCGGCGGCATCCGCCTGGGCACGCCTGCGGTGACGACCCGGGGGATGAAGACGGACGAGATGTTCGACATCGCCAACCTGATCGACGAGGCGCTGGTCCATCGCGGCCAGCTGGAGAAGCTGGAGGCGATCCGGGTGCAGGTGCGGGATTTGACGGCGCGGTTTCCTCTGCCGTATTGAGGACGCAAGGGAGGCCATGCCCCCCCTTGGATCCCCGATGGGCCGCCTCACCAAGTCCTCCTTGCATCCCGGGGCGCCCGTAATCAGCGCGTTCGATCTGCTGATGGTATTCTCCACCTGAAACCCAGGAGCCCGCTCTCCCGCGCCCCTGCGTCCGAGCCGGGGCAAGGGGCGCAGCCCCAAAAAGCGGGACCGATCAAGCCGTGCCCACGCTCAACTCCCGCTCAGCCGCGCGATCTCTTCGGGCGTGAGCGCGGCGTCGGCGATCTTGGCGGCGACCTTCGGCACGGGATTGGTCAGGCCCTGGTGCAGGCCGGTCTTCTTGGCATGCAGCTCCCGGCCGTAACGCTGGAGGGTGAGGGTGATCTCGTGGCATTTCTGCACCGATTCGTTCAGGCAGTTGATGCTGTTCTTGAGCGGGGAATCTTCCGGACAATCGGCGTCAAGGAGGTAGGCGAAGCCGAGGAGGGAGGTGACTTGGTTGCTGAAGTCGTGGACGAGCTTGCGGAGGTCGCCGGCGACCTTGATGTCGTCGTCGATGGGGAAGAACTGGCGGATGCCGATTTCCCAATCGACCTTGCGGGTGATCTTGAGGTTGAAGTCGTCGTGGCGGACGAGGGCGACGGGGCGGCCCATCGCCTCCATGGCGGCAGTGTCGTCGGTGACGGCGTGGCCGCCGGCGTTGATCGCGGCGTAGGCCTCGGCGAGGAAGGGGCGGTAGAAGATCTGCGGGGTCTGCACGGCCCAGACCCGGGAGCGGTCGATGGTGCGGAGGACGGTCTGGCCGTCCTCAGTCTCCTTGAGGGTGTCGATGACGGGATGGCCGCAGACGGCGGCGCCGTGGACTTTGGCCTCGGCGAGGACCCGCTCGATCAGCTCGGGGGTGACGAAGGGGCGGGCGGCGTCCTGGATCATGACGTACTCGAGGGCGGGATCGAGCGCGGCCAGGCCGGCGATGACCGAGTCCTGGCGCTCGGCGCCGCCGAGGACGATGCGGACCGGCTTGGGGCTCTTTTCGGTCAAGCGCCGGACGGTTTCCTCGTTGTGCGCCGAGACGGCGACGACGATCTCGGCGACGCGGGGCGAGGCGACGATCTGCTCGAATCCCTCCTGGAAGACGGTCTTGCCGAGGACGGGGGTGAAGAGCTTGTCGAAGCCGAGCCGCTGGCTCGATCCGGCCGCCGCCAGGACGACGCCAAGGTCGGCCGCCACGGGCTGCGGCGCCCCCTCGTTCTCATTCCCGGTGATGTCGACCCCCGTCTCTGCCATATGAATTCCCTTAAAAATGACTGAAAATGACGCGTGGCCCGGCTGGGCCTAGTGGTTGCTATGATCGGTTCCGTCCTTGGACACGTCGGAATAGAACAGGATTCCCTTCTGACGTAAATTGGAAATAAAGGCGCTGAGGTCGTCGGCGGTCTTGGGGTCCTTGAGCAGCTTGCCGATCGCGCCCCGTCCCGCCTGGGCGTCGGTGAGGATGGCGTCGGTCCGGGTGAGGACGTCGCGGAGCTTCTTGATCGATTCGCGGAGGTCGGCGGTGGTCTCGGGGGTGAGGACGTCGCGGTCGATCTTCAAGGTGATGTCCTGGAGCCGGGCGGAGACGTCGGCCAGGCGGTCAAGGACCGGCTTGGCGGCATCGGTCAAGCCGGCGATGCCGGAGGAGACGGTGCCGTCGATGACCTCGCCGTCCTGGACGAAGGGCTTGCTCTCGTCGGAGGAGGGATCGATCTCGATGTTCCGGTCTCCCAGCATTCCGACCTCGGCGATGCGGAAGCGGGAGTCTTCCCGGATCTTGGCGGAGCGGACGATCTTCAATTTGACCGAGACGCCGGTGCCGTCCTCGAGGGGGACGGGGGAGCTCTTGACCCGGCCGACGGGAGCGCCCGCCAGGTTAACCTCGGCGCCCTTGAGGAGGCCGTCGGCGTTGGAGAACTTCACGGTGACGGTGATGCTGGGGGCCATCCGCTCCCCGAAACGGCCGAAAATGACCATGAGGACGGCGAGGACCGTGAGGGTCGCGAGGACGAAGATGCCCACTTTGATTTCGAGGCCGTTGTCTTGCTGCATGATGTGTCGAAAAGATTGCTCCGGGGACGTTAGCGCGTTCCCGGAGGGATGCCACCAAAGTTATAAGACAAAATAGGAGGGGGCTATATAAAAGCGGGGAGGCGTTGCGCGAGGCAAAAGCTCGATAGGTCGCGTCCTTTTGGGGCGGCTGCCCCTGACCCCCGTAGGAAAGTGGATGCGGAGGTAATTTTTGACGCCAGGGTAGCGGTCTATCTGTGCACAAGGGGGAAGCTTTGAACGATGCAGGGGGTGCCAGGCACCCCCTGGACCCCCCATTGGGAGAAACACGCACACGCTTCGCGAAGGCAATCTCAATAGGACAATGCTTCCGCGAAGCGTGGGCGGGTCTATTGCTCGTCCGCCGGAGGCGGACTCGGGGGTCAAGGGGGGCGACAGCCCCCTGATCTTCCCCCGCTTTAACGGACATGGGGGGTAATAGGTAGAAGAGGTTTAGTTGAGGTTATTTTCGAAGTCCACAGGGGATTGGTAACCGAGGGAGCTGTGGAGCCTCCTGCGGTTGTAAAAGGTTTCGATGTATTCGAAGATCATGCGCTGGGCCTCGATCCGGGTCTTCGGGATATAATCGGCGAAGAGTTCGGTTTTAAGGGTGGCCCAGAACGATTCCATGGCGGCGTTGTCGTAGCAGTTGCCTGGGCGGCTCATGCTTGGGATGACGCCATGCTTGGCAAGCAGCCTGCGGTAGTCCGCGCTGGCGTATTGGCATCCCCGATCGGAGTGATGGAGGAGGCCGCGGGGCGGCCTGTGCCGCTCCAAGGCCTGCACGAACGCCCGTTCCACCAAAGCCGTCGGCATCCGTTCTTCGAAGGCCCAGCCCTTAAGTTGCCGGGTGTAATCATCGAGGATTCCAGCCAGGTAGAGCCATCCCTCGCCGGTTCCACGTAGGTGATGTCGGCTCGCCAGACCTGGTTCGGCTCGGTGGTTGCTTCTCGGGCATTGAGCAGGTTTTCCACGACCGGCTCTTGATGATGGCTCTGGGTGGTTTGCGGATGCCACCGTCTCTTTTGCTTGGCTCGCAGGCCTTGCTCCTTCATGAGCCGGGCGATGCGGTTCTTGCCGCAGCGGGTGCCTTGCTGGCGCAGGGCTTGGGTCATTCTCGGACTGCCGTAGCTGCGGTAGCTCTCCGCAAAAAGGATCTCGATCTGATCAAGGAGCAGGTCGTTGCCTTGCTGCCGCACCGAGGGCTTGCGCTTCTTCCAGTCGTGGTAGCCGTTGCGGCTCACGCCAAGTGCCGCGCAGAGGTTCTTTTGCCGGTAGCAAGGGGCCAGGGCTTTCATCGCGGCATACCTTTGGCTGGCCCCACCGAGAGTATGCTGCAGGCTTTTTTTAGGATGTCTCGCTGCTCGGTGACGTCGCAGAGTTCGGCGCGCAACCGGCGGTTTTCCCGTTCCAGTTCCAGGGGCGTCATGGCCAAGGGAGCTTCGGCGCTCCCCACGATCTCGTCCCGCCATTGACGCAGGCTTCTCGGGCTGATCCCAAGCCCTTTGGCCACTGCTTTGAGCCGGGCCCCAGGCTTGGCCAATAATGCCACGGCTTCGGTTTTGAAGCTCTTGTCGTAGCGCTTCGCTTGTTTGCTTTGTTCCATAGAGGAGGTTTTACCTTACCCCCCACGTCCGTTAAAGCGGGGGAAGATCACCCGCTCCCGCGAAACGCCTCCGCTTTCCCTCTACCGGATTGGCTCGGGAGATGCTATCTTGCTCCGTCCATGATCGCGACCATTAATCCTGTCACCGGGGAGACCCTGCGGACTTTTTGCCCGATCTCCCCGGGGGAGCTGGAGGGCAAGCTCGATCTGGCCGCCGCGGCGTTTCGCAATGGCCTGGCCTCGACGGTGGCGGAGCGGGGGGCGCGGCTGCACCAGTTGGCCGATCTCTTCGAGGCGGAGCAGGATCGGCTGGCGCGGCTGATGGCGCTGGAGATGGGGAAGCCGCTCCAGGAGGGGCTGGCCGAAATCGGCAAGTGCGCCGAGGGGTGCCGCTATTATGCGGACCATGCCGCCGCCTTCCTCGCCGAGATGCCGCTCCCGGATGCGGCGGGAAAGGGGCGGGCCCATGTCCGCTTTGACCCGCTCGGCGCGGTGCTGGCCATCATGCCGTGGAATTTTCCCTTTTGGCAGGTGATCCGCTTCGCCGCTCCGGCGTTGATGGCGGGGAATGTCGGCCTGCTCAAGCATGCGAACAATGTGCCCCAATGCGCCATCGCGCTGGAGGAGCTGTTTCTCCGGGCCGGGTTTCCGGAGGGGGCGTTCCAGAATCTTTTGATCGAGACGGAGACGGTGGCCCAGGTGATCGACGATCCCCGGGTGGCGGCGGTGACGCTGACGGGGAGCCTCGCCGCCGGCAGCGAGGTGGCGGCCCGCGCGGGCAAGGCGATCAAGCGGACGGTGCTGGAGCTGGGGGGCAGCGATCCATTCGTGGTGTTGCCGAGCGCCGACCTGGTGGCGACGGCGCAGAAGGCGGTGAAAGCGCGGACGCTGAACGGCGGCCAATCGTGCATCGCGGCGAAGCGGTTCATCGTCCATGCGGCGGTCTATGACGAATTTGAATACCGGATGGTGGAGGGGTTCAAGCGGCTCCGGGTCGGCGATCCGCTCCTGCCGGAGACCGAGATCGGGCCGCTGGCCCATGGCCGCGCCTTCGCCACGCTGGAGCGGCAGGTCCGCGAGGCGGTGAGCGCGGGGGGGAAGGTGCTGATCGGGGGAAAGCAGAAGGGGATGATCGGCTTTTTCTACGAGCCGACGGTGATCGCCGGGCTCTCCTCGGGGGCGCCGGTGGCGCAGGAGGAGTTTTTCGGGCCGGTGGCGCTCCTCTTCAAGGCGCGCGATCTCGACGAGGCGATCGCGCTGGCGAACCGGACTCCCTTCGGCCTGGGGGCGAGCGTCTGGACCCGGGACCAGCTGGAGCAACGGCGGTGCATCGCCGAGATCGAGGCCGGGCAGGTCTTCGTGAACGAGATCGTGGCGTCCCAACCGGCGCTCCCTTTCGGTGGAATCAAGCGCTCAGGCTATGGGCGGGAGCTCGGGGTCTTCGGCATTCACGAGTTCGTGAATGCGAAGACGGTGTGGATCGCGGAGTAGCGTCCGCCGAAGGTGGACCATCGGGGTCCAAGGGGGGCATGGCCCCCTGATCTTCCCCCGCTTTAACGGACATGGGGGGTAATAGGTAGAAGAGGTTTAGTTGAGGTTATTTTCGAAGTCCACAGGGGATTGGTAACCGAGGGAGCTGTGGAGCCTCCTGCGGTTGTAAAAGGTTTCGATGTATTCGAAGATCATGCGCTGGGCCTCGATCCGGGTCTTCGGGATATAATCGGCGAAGAGTTCGGTTTTAAGGGTGGCCCAGAACGATTCCATGGCGGCGTTGTCGTAGCAGTTGCCTGGGCGGCTCATGCTTGGGATGACGCCATGCTTGGCAAGCAGCCTGCGGTAGTCCGCGCTGGCGTATTGGCATCCCCGATCGGAGTGATGGAGGAGGCCGCGGGGCGGCCTGTGCCGCTCCAAGGCCTGCACGAACGCCCGTTCCACCAAAGCCGTCGGCATCCGTTCTTCGAAGGCCCAGCCCTTAAGTTGCCGGGTGTAATCATCGAGGATTCCAGCCAGGTAGAGCCATCCCTCGCCGGTTCCACGTAGGTGATGTCGGCTCGCCAGACCTGGTTCGGCTCGGTGGTTGCTTCTCGGGCATTGAGCAGGTTTTCCACGACCGGCTCTTGATGATGGCTCTGGGTGGTTTGCGGATGCCACCGTCTCTTTTGCTTGGCTCGCAGGCCTTGCTCCTTCATGAGCCGGGCGATGCGGTTCTTGCCGCAGCGGGTGCCTTGCTGGCGCAGGGCTTGGGTCATTCTCGGACTGCCGTAGCTGCGGTAGCTCTCCGCAAAAAGGATCTCGATCTGATCAAGGAGCAGGTCGTTGCCTTGCTGCCGCACCGAGGGCTTGCGCTTCTTCCAGTCGTGGTAGCCGTTGCGGCTCACGCCAAGTGCCGCGCAGAGGTTCTTTTGCCGGTAGCAAGGGGCCAGGGCTTTCATCGCGGCATACCTTTGGCTGGCCCCACCGAGAGTATGCTGCAGGCTTTTTTTAGGATGTCTCGCTGCTCGGTGACGTCGCAGAGTTCGGCGCGCAACCGGCGGTTTTCCCGTTCCAGTTCCAGGGGCGTCATGGCCAAGGGAGCTTCGGCGCTCCCCACGATCTCGTCCCGCCATTGACGCAGGCTTCTCGGGCTGATCCCAAGCCCTTTGGCCACTGCTTTGAGCCGGGCCCCAGGCTTGGCCAATAATGCCACGGCTTCGGTTTTGAAGCTCTTGTCGTAGCGCTTCGCTTGTTTGCTTTGTTCCATAGAGGAGGTTTTACCTTACCCCCCACGTCCGTTAAAGCGGGGGAAGATCACCCCCTTGCGTCGTACAAGCTGCCCCCGTGCATCCCGGGCCGCCCTTACCCGGCGCGTTCAATCTTCCCCCCGACCCCCACCACCTGAATACCTGCGCGATAGCGCACGTAGTTCCCAGGGGAAACTAATTCGCATGGCCGGGAGGCAACCGCTGCCCCAAAAAGCGACACCGATGGAGTCTACCTAAACCCAAAACGCGTCAAAACAACGTGAGGTACCGCTCGATCTCCCACTTGGTGACCTGCCGGTGGTATTCATCCCATTCCCGCCACTTCAGATTAAGGAACTCGTTCCGAATCGGCCCCAGACCACTGCTGACAACCGAATCGGCTTCGAGGGCTTCCAGGGCGTCGCGAAGCGATTGCGGCAGGGTAGCAAGCCCGCGCTTGTAAATCTCCTCTTTCCCCAGCGTGTAGAGGTTGCCGAGGTTCGGCTCGCCCGGCTCGATCTTCTTCTCGATGCCGTCAAGGCCCGCAGCGAGGTAGGCGGCGAAGGCGAGGTAGGGATTGCAGGCCGCCGAGACCGTCCGGTCCTCGACGTGGCCGGGGCCGCAGATCCTGAGCATCTGGGTTCGGTTGTTGTCGCCGTAGCTGATGAAGGCGGGCGTCCAGGTGAAGCCGGAGCGGGAGCTGGTGAGGCCGGGGCCGATCAGGAGCCGCTTGTAGCAGTTCGCGGTCGGCGAGGTGATCGCGGTCAGGGCCGGGGCGTGCCGGAGGATGCCGCCGAGGAAGTGGTAGGCGGTCTGGGAGAGGCCGAAGCCCCGGGGGTCGGCGGAGTCGGTGAAGAGGTTCTCTCCCGTTTTAGCGTCGGCGAGGTGGTAGTGGACGTGGGCCCCGCTGCCGGTCCGGTCGCCGAACGGCTTCGCCATGTGGGTGGCGATCGCGCCGTAGCGGGGAGCGACCTGGCTGGTCATCATCTTGAAGAAGGTGTACCGATCGGCGGTGGTGAGGGCGTCGCTGTAGCGGAAGTTGACCTCGTATTGGCCGTTGGCGTCCTCATGGTCGGCCTGGTAGACGCCCCAGCCGAGCTGGTTGCAGTAGGTGGTGAGGTCCTGCAGGTAGGCCATCGCCGGGGCGAGGCCTTTGAAATCGTAGCAGGCCTTGGCCAGGGTATCGACTTGGCCGGGGTCCCAGGGGGAGATGGTTCCGTCCGGATTCTTGACGATAAGGAAGTGCTCCGGCTCAAGGCCGACGTTGAGGGTGAAGCCCTTTTCCCGGGCCAAGGCCACGACCCGCTTGAGGTTGACGCGGGGGCAGTAGGGATGGGGCTTGGCATCGACGTGGAGGTCGCTGGCGAAGCGGGCGGTCTCCGGCGACCAGGGCAGGGGGGTGTAGGAGGCGGGATCGATCCGTCCCATCATGTCGTGGGAGTGGGGACCCTGGCCCATCCCCGCCACCGCCGCCCCGGCGAAACCGGCCCCGTCATCGACCAAGGCGTCGAACGTTTCGACGGGGCACATCTTGACCTTGGCCGCTCCGTGGATGTCGACGAACTGAGCGAGGAGGAAGCGGATGGAGTCTTTCCCGAGCTGTTCCCGGATCGAGTCGCGAGGGGTCATGTGGGGGTTTTCTTCTTTTTAGGGAAATCGCGCCGTATTAAAAGAAACATTCGGAAAGATCGGTTCGTGCCGGGTTCCCCTCTATTTCTATTGCAGGCGGCGGCTTTTTTTCCCACGCTGGCGCTGCTCCTTGCCAGGATATGCAGCCCCCCGCCGAACCCGAATCGATCGAGCTTCAAATCGGACGTCGCATCCATGCCATCCGGATCGACCGCGATGTCACCCTGGAGCAACTGGCCTCCGAGGTGCGCTTGACCAAGGGGCAGCTCTCCAAGATCGAAAACGGCAAGGTTTCCTCGCCCGTCTCCACCCTCATCCGGATCGCGGCGGCCCTTTCCGTGGAGACCGGCAGCTTCTTCCAGGAGACCCAGGCCCAGGCCCGCGCCGTCCTGGTGCGCAGGAAGGAGCGGAAGTCGATCGTCGGGCGCGGATCGAAGATCGGCCACAGCTACGAGTCGCTCGCCTTCGGCCTCCCCTTCGAGAAGGCTTTCGAGCCGTACCTGATGCGGATCGACGAGAAGGAGATCAATCCGGCGAAAAACAGCTTCCGCCATCCCGGCCACGAGTTCCTCTTCATGCTCAAGGGGAAGATGGATTACCGGCACGGCAAGGAGGTCCACCATCTGGAGCCGGGCGATTCGCTCTTCTTCGACGCCACCATCGAGCATGGCCCCAACGCCGTCTACGGCCCTCCGGTCGAGTTCCTCAGCATCATCAGCAGTTGAGCCCCGGGATCGGGGGTGGTTCCGCCGCGACGCCGGGGTTGCCATAAGTATCGTGGTGTGATACTTAGTTTCCTATAAACGAACAGATTTTAGGAAGAAACATCCGCGAATGCCGCCGCGCGGCCGGAGAGAGCCTCGAGGTGGTGGCCCGGCGGGCGGGGATCACCAAGAGCACGCTTTCCAAGATCGAGAACGGCCAGGTCTCCTCGCCGATCGCCACTCTGATCGTGATCGCCAAGGCCCTCAACGCGCGGGTCTCGGAATTCCTCCAGGAGGAGGCCGCGCCCCGCTTCGTCCTGACCCGGAAGGGACAAGGGAGCGCGATCGCCCGCAATGGCAGCAAGTTCGGATATTCCTATGAGGCGCTGGCGGCCGATTTTCCCGGAAAATCGGTCGAGCCGTTCCTGCTCACCGTCTCCCCGGGGGACAAGGAGGGCCATTTCCGCCATCCGGGCCACGAGTTCATCCATCTCCTTTCGGGCCGCATCGCCTTCACGGTGGGCGAGGAACGGATGGAGCTGGGGCCGGGCGACTCCCTCTATTTCGACGCCACGCTGCCCCATATCCTGAAGCTGGCCGGGGACAAGCCCGCCCGCTTCCTCTGCCTCTTCATCCAATGAGTGCCAGCGCCAACGCCACCCCGGGCCCGATCCGGCAGGGCGATCTCCTGTGGGAACCCGATGCCGCCACCGCCGGTGCCCACGGCATGGGACGTTATCAGGCGTGGCTGGCCGCGACGCGGAACCTGCGCTTCGCCGATTATCCGGCGCTTTGGAAGTGGTCGGTGGCGGAGCCGGAGGCGTTCTGGGGCTCGATCGCCGCTTATTTCCAGGTCTCCTTCAGCGTTCCTCCCCGCGCCGTGCTGGCCGGACGAGGGATGCCGGGGGCCGAATGGTTTCCCGGCGCGGCGCTCAATTATGCGGAATCGGCCCTGCGGGACCGCTCCGAAGGGGAGGTGGCGATCCTCTTCGAAAGCGAGCCGGATGCAGCGGGACGGCAGGGCCATGAGGAGATCTCCCGCGCGGAGCTGGCCCACCGCGTCGCCGCTGCCGCGCGCGGCCTGCGCCGTCTCGGCGTCGGACGGGGCGACCGGGTCGCCGGTTATCTCTCGAATCTTCCCGAGACGGTCGTCGCCTTCCTGGCGACGGCGAGCCTCGGCGCCATCTGGTCGAACTGTTCGGCCGAATTGAGCGCGCGGGGAACCATTGACCGCCTGGCGCAGATCGCCCCGAAAGTCCTGATCGCCCTCGACGGCTACCGTTACGGGGGAAAGACCCACGACCGCCGCGCCGTGGTCGCCGAGATCGCCGCCGGATTGCCCGGGTTGAGCCATCTCGTCCGGGTGGAGCGGTTGGGTCCTGGTTTTGGCGCCCTGCCGGGGGCAGCGGCAACCGCCTCCCTCTCGTGGGCGGAGCTGACGGCGGGGGAGGAGGCCGAGCCCGGCTTCGAGCCGGTCCCTTTCGATCATCCGCTCTGGATCGTCTATTCCTCCGGGACCACCGGCCTGCCGAAGCCGATCGTCCACGGCCACGGCGGCATCCTCCTGGAACATCTCAAGGCGCTCGGCCTCCATCTCGATCTCCGGCCCGGGGACCGATTCTTCTGGTACACCGCCTCGGGATGGATGATGTGGAATTTCCTCGTCTCCGGGCTCCTCCTGCCCGGCGTCACCGTGGTCCTCTATGACGGCAGCCCGAAGGTTCCCGACTTCGGCGTCCTGTGGGAGTTCGTCGAGCGGAACCGGATCACCTATTTCGGGACCAGCGCTCCCTTCCTGCTCGCCTGCATGAAGGAGGGGATCGCGCCCGGGGAACGCTTCGCCTTCGACTCGCTCCGCGCCTTAGGCTCGACCGGCGCGCCGCTGCCTCCGGAGGGCTTCGGCTGGGTCCGCGATCGGGTGAAGGCCTCGCTCCCGGTCGGATCGGTCAGCGGGGGAACCGATGTCTGCACCGCCTTTCTCATCAGCCATCCCGGCCTCCCGGTCCGCGCCGGGGAGATCCAATGCGCCGCCCTCGGCGCGGCGGTGGCGGCGTGGGACGATGATGGAAAAGAACTTCCTTCTGGTTTTGGTCCCGGCCGGATCGGCGAGCTGGTCCTCACCGTCCCGTTTCCGCCGATGCCGGTGGCGTTCTGGAACGATGCCGATGGGAGCCGCCTCCGGGGGAGCTACTTCGACCGCTTTCCCGGCGTCTGGCATCATGGCGACTGGATCGAGTTCGGGGCCGTGGCCGAGCGGATCGTCGTTCATGGCCGTTCCGACGCGACGCTGAATCGGGGCGGGGTCCGGATGGGGAGCGCCGAGTTCTACCGGATCGTCGAGGACCTGCCCGAAATCGCCGACGCCGTGGTGATCGATCTTTGCGCGCCGGGCCGCGAGGACCGGCTCCTCCTCTTCGTGGTCCTCCGCGCGGGGCATCCCCTCGACGACGCCCTCCGTTCCCGAATCGCCGACCGTTTGAAGGCCGAGGGCTCGCCGCGCCATCTCCCCGACGAGATCATCGCCGTTCCCGATCTCCCGCGCACCCTCAACGGAAAGAAACTCGAAGTCCCCCTCAAGCGGATCCTCGGCGGCGCCGATCCCGACCGGATCGTGAGCCGCGCCTCCCTGGCCAATCCGCAGGCGCTCGATTTCTTCATCAATCTGGCCCGCCGGAAAAAACCCATCTCCATCCCAAACCCCCTCCCCGCCGCTTCCTGAATTCCCATGCATTCTCCCGCCACCGCCGTGATCGTTTCCGCTGTCCGCACTCCGATCGGCCGTTTCGGAGGCGCCCTCGCCCCGCTGCCTGCCGCCCACCTCGGCCAGACCGTCATCGCCGAGGCGGTGCGGCGGGCCGGGATCGTCGCCGGGGAGGTCGACGAGGTCATCTTCGGCCAGGTCCTGACCGCCGGGGCTGGGCAGAATCCGGCGCGGCAGGCTGCCCTGGGCGCGGGCCTGCCGGTCGGATCGACCGCCTTCACCCTCAACCAGGTCTGCGGCTCCGGCCTCCGCGCGGTCGCGCTGGCGGCGCAGGCGGTCCGCCTGGGCGAGGCCGGGATCGTGGTGGCGGGCGGCCAGGAAAGCATGAGCCAGGCGCCCCATTGCGTTCCGTTGCGCGCCGGGGTGAAATTCGGCGACGTCTCCCTGATCGATACCGCGCTCAAGGACGGCCTCCTCGACGCCTTCCATGGCTATCCGATGGGCCGGACCGCCGAGAATCTGGCCGAGCGCTGGAAGATCGATCGCGCCACGCAGGACGCCTTCGCCCTCGATTCCCAGCGCAAGGCCGCCGCCGCCGATGCGGCGGGGCGGTTCCGCGAGGAGATCGTGCCGGTCCGCATTCCAGGGCGGAAGGGCGAGATGGTGGAGCGGGACGAGGCGATCCGCGCCGAGACCAGCGCCGGGGAGCTCGCCGCGCTCCGCCCCGCCTTCGGCGACGACGGCACGGTCACCGCCGGGAACGCGAGCGGCCTCAACGACGGAGCGGCGGCGCTGGTGGTGATGGCCGGGGCGGAGGTGGCGCGGCGTGGCCTGGCGCCCCTGGGCCGGATCGCCGCCTGGGCGACGGCGGGGGTCGAGCCCGCGCTGATGGGGACGGGGCCGATTCCCGCCGTCCGCCTCGCCCTGGAGCGGGCCGGATGGAAGCTCGGGGATGTCGATCTGATCGAGGCCAACGAGGCCTTCGCCGTCCAGGCCTGCGTCGTCGGGCGCGAGCTGCGCTGGGACCCGGCCCGCGTCAACGTCAACGGCGGGGCGATCGCGCTGGGCCATCCGATCGGAGCGTCGGGCGCGCGGGTCCTGGTCACGCTACTGCATGAGATGGCGCGGCGGGGGGCGCGGCGCGGGCTGGCCACCCTCTGCATCGGCGGGGGAATGGGCATCGCCCTCTGCGTGGAACGGGACTAAGCGAATGAACCAAAACTTACGCGGCAAGACCGCCCTCGTCACCGGCTCGACGAGCGGCTTGGGCAAGGGCATCGCCGAGGCCTTCGCCGCCTCGGGCGCCAACGTGGTGCTGAGCGGCTTCGGCGACCCCGGCGAGATCGAGGCGCTGCGGTCGGGCCTGGCCGCCGCCCATGGCGTGGGCGCGGTCCACGTTCCCGCCGATCTGACCCGGCCGGCCGAGGTGGCCGCGCTGGTGGCGCGGGCGGCGCGGGAATTCGGCGCGGTCGATATCCTGGTCAACAATGCGGGGACCCAGTTCGTCGCCCCGCTCGACCAGTTCCCGGAGGAGAAATGGGACCTGCTGATCGCGCTCAATCTCTCCGCTGCCTTCCACGCCACCAAGGCGGTGCTGCCCGGCATGCGCGCGCGGGGCTGGGGCCGGATCGTCAATATCGCCTCGGCCCACGGCCTGGTGGCCTCGCCGTTCAAGGCGGCCTATGTCGCCTCGAAGCATGGGCTGGTCGGCCTCACCAAGGTCACCGCCCTGGAAACGGCGCGGGAGGGAATCACCTGCAATGCGATCTGCCCCGGCTTCGTTCACACCGCGGTGGTCGAGTCGCAGATCGCCGATCAGGCCCGCCTGACGGGGCTGCCGCGCGAGGAGGTGATTGAGAAGGTCCTGCTGGCCAAGCATCCCAATGGGGCTTTCGTCCGCGTGGAGGAGGTTGCCGCGCTGGCGCTCCATCTTTGCTCGGATGCCTCCTCCTCGCTCACCGGCGCCGCCCTGCCCATCGACGGGGCGTGGACGGTGGCGTGAAAGACGATGCCATGACAGCGCTCCAGGAATTGAAAATCGACGCCGGAACGGTTCTGAGTGTGGAGCGTGGGATCTCCCCGACCCTGACGGCGCCGGACGGGAAGAGCGTCGATAATTTGCCGCCGAGGACGATCGTTAAAATCGTCCTGAATCCGGCCCCGGGCTCTCATATCAACGTCGAAATCTGGCTGCCGGAGGCTGGAAACTGGAATGCCCGCTTTCTGGGCTTGGGCAATGGGGGATCCGCCGGAAGCATCAACCCCATGTCGCTGGCGGGACCGCTGGCGGAGGGCTACGCGGTGGCGACGACCGACATGGGGACGGCGCCCAATCCCGATTCGGGCATCGGCAATCGGGAAGTCTGGAAGGATTTCGGCTTTCGCGCGACTCATCTCATGACGGTGGCCGCCAAGCAGGTCGTCCGGGCTTATTACGGCAGGGATCCCGATTATGCGTATTTCCAGGGCGGCTCGACCGGGGGCCAGCAGGCGCTCCAGGAGGCCCAGCGCTATCCCGACGATTACGACGGGATCATCGCCAATATCCCCGCGCATTGCCGCACCCCGCTGCACGCCTATTTTTTGTGGAACGACCAGATCCTCAATCGGCGCCCTTTCAGCGAGTCGCAGCAGCAGCAAATCCTCGCTGCCGGTAATGAGTATATGGCGGCCCGGGAAATTCCGATGGCCGCCGGAAAATTCGTTTCCGATCCCCGCTGCGATTCCGCAGACATCGAGGCCGTCATCGGGATCGCCCGGAAAAAGGACCCGACGCTGACCGAGGAGCAGGCCGCCGCCCTCCGGAAACTCTTCGACGGCCCGAGGCATGCGGTCACGGGCGAGCGGATCTTCTGCGGCATTCCGTTCGGCAGTTCCTTCCATATCGCGCACGGGCATCTTTATCTTTTCCACTGGGTTTTCGGGGCGGGTAAAAATCTGGCGGAAATCGATTTCGGCGCGGATATCGACGCCTATACCGCCGCCCTGGGGCCCTATCTCAACGCGGAGAATCCCGACCTGAGCCGATTCGAGGGACGCGGCGGCAAGGGGATCATGCTTTCCGGTTCCGCCGATTCGTGCGTGCCGTACCATGCGTCGCTCGATTATTACGAACGGGTGGCCGAACATTTTGGAAGCCTCGACAAGGCGCGGTCCTTTCTGAGATTTTACGTCGTTCCCGGAATGAGCCATGGGCCGGGGCCGGGGATCAATCAGCTGCCGAACCTGCTCGATCTTCTCGTCGATTGGCGGGAGAAGGGGATCGCGCCGGAGATGATCTCAGGACGCCGCCTGGTCGATGGTAAAAGCGAGCTGGAGATTCCGATTTATCCGTATCCGGCCCAAACGGGCTGGGACGCCGCCACCGCCGCCTGCAAGTCCGTCGAGGGACCGCGCGGAGGCGTCGGGCGGGTCGCGGAGCGGTTCAGGCCGGCCGCCGCCGAATAGCCGTTCTTTTATTTCAGGAAGAGGACGCAGGCGTTGTAGATGGCGTGGGCCAGCATCGGCGCCCACAAAAGGCGGGATCTCTCGAAGGCGATGGCGGTGACGATACCGAGGCCGAAAACCGGGATGACGGCATAGGAGGGATGGACCAAGGCGAAGAGGGCCGCGCTGGCCAGGGTGGCGGGCAGGGGGTTGAAGCTCCGGCGCAGGCCGCGATAGATCAGCCCGCGAAAGATGAACTCCTCGAAGAGGGGCGCCCCGACCACGGCCAGGAGGCAGAGCCAGAGGGAATTGCCGTTTTGCGAGAGGAGGCTGCTCAACTCGACGTCCTTTTTCCAGATCTGCCAGCTGGGGACCAGATCGAGGAGATGGGTGTAGGCGAAGGCCCCCGCCGCCGCGGCCAGCCCTCCCAGCGGGCCGAAGAGCAGGGCCCTTTTCCACAGCCGCCCTTCATCGGTATTTTTCGCCGGTTGATAGCCGAGGTGGCGCCAGAGATCGGGGACCCGCTGGCGGTGGAAGGTGAAGAGGAAGGCGGCGGTGGTGATGCATCCCGCGATCCCGTAGGAAAGGGTGACGTGCTTGGCGACGGACCAGGTTTCCTCATGCTGGAGGATCAGCCAGACGATCCCCTGCAGGACGAAGAAGGAGAGGGCGGCGATCAGGCCGTCGGCCAGGCTGATGGTGGGCGGCGCCGCCTCCAGGGGATCGAGGAGGTAGGGAAGGCGGTCCCGCACTTTCTGCCAGAGGGCGAAGGCGAGCAGGGTCGAGAGGACCAGTTGCGCCAGCTTCGACCAGATCGAGGGCGCATAGATCGCGTAGGCGTACATGCCGACCAGCAGCAGGTAGAGATAGACCATGCCGACCCGCATCCGGGCGCGGGCCTCGGTCTCCAGGATGTTGGTGGCGAGGACGCCGATGCCGGCGGCGATGAAGGCGTATAAGACCACCCCATATAAGGCCAGGAAGACATCGATGAAGGCCGAGCCATGGAGCGAACGGCTGAAATAGGCCAGGACCAGCAGGGTGACGCCGGTGTAGGCCAGGGCGACGCCCGCCCAGAGCGCGACTTTCTTGAGGAGGATCGAGAGGAGCGATTCGGGAAAGGTCAGGAGCTGCCACAGCGTCTTGTTTTCCTGGTTGAGGATCTGCATCGCGCTGTTGATCAGCACGTAGGCCCCGACGCAGTAGGCGAGGGTGGCGGCGTGGTGGAAGTTGCCCCGGGCCGCCCGGATCAGGTTGGAATTGGTGAAGAGGTAGAAGCCGACCAGCAGGAGGGGCATGCAGAGGACCTGCATCATCAGGCTCCGGTCCCGCAGCAAGAGGATCACCTCCTTGCCGGGAATTCCCCGCAATCCCTCCGCCCGGATCGCAACATCCTTCGCCTGCCGGCCGCCTTGATAGGGGCCGCCCGCCCGGATCAGGCCGTCCCGGGTCAGCCGCTCGCAGATGCCGATCGAGATGGCGACCAGCAATATTCCCCATCCGGCGATGGCGGCCAAGACGAGAGGGAAAGAACCCCCGCCCAAGGGATGGCGGGCCAGGAGGACCGGCAGTTCCGCCGGGTTCCAGGCGAAGAGGGCGGGGAGCGGGCGGGCGAGCCGGACGAGGAAATCGGCCACGGGCTGCGAGGTCGAGCATCCGAAATAGAGAAAGAGGAAGACCATGCCGAGCACGGTGAAAAGGGCCTGGAGGTTCTTGAGCTGGGAGAGGCTGAGGAATTTCCGCGCCGCGACCTCGACCGCCATGGCGCCGGAAGCGACCAAGACCAGCAGGTAGAGGCCCGCCGCCGCCGCCAGCGGCAGCCCGGGCCCCCAAAAGCTCCAGCCCGCATCGGCGTAGAGCGCTCCGAGCAGCGGGAACAGCAGCCAGCCCGCCGTCCCCAGCAGGAGATAGGTGCTCAGCTTGGAGGCGAAGAGGGAGCGGGTGGAGACGGGAAAGGTGTAGAGCCATTCGAAACTCCACTCGACCTGTCCCAGATCCTTGTTGCCGATGCCGAGGGCGGTGAAGCCCAGGGAGCAGGTGAACAACAAGAGCAGGAGGCCGGTTCCCGAAAGGAAGAGGGGCTCGCGGTCCGATCCCGGCCAGGTGCCCGGGGTGAGGAAGACATTCTGCTGGGCGGTCGAGACGAATCCTTCCGGGCCCCGTTCGGCGAAGACTTGTTCCATCCGGGCGAGCCGGGCCTTCTCCTCGTCTTCCGAGAGGATCTCGCGGTTCACCTCGCTGGTGAAGGTCCGTTCCAGGTAGCGATGCCAGAGGCCGTCGTATTCGAGGCTCTTGGCCGGATCGGTCATGGCCCGCGCCTGCCTCAGCGCGTCGTAGGCCTTCACCACCGCCGCCTTGGTGACCGCGCTCACCACGATGCGGCCGTCCGAGGCCGGCGCGACGGTGCGGGTCGCGTCCGCCAGATGAAGCAGGGCCCGGGAGCCGATGTTGAAGCCGTTCACCATCATGATCGGCCCCAGGATCACGAAGTAGATGAGCTTGATCCCGCTTTTGGGCGCGGTGCCGGCCCGGCCGGTTACCCCGACCGCCTTTTTGCGGAACCACCGTCCGCTCTGCCAGCGGTTCAAGGTCCGCCGCAGGGTGAGCCGCGTCAGGATGGAGACCCCTCGGACGGTGGTCAGCGGGGGGAGCGAGTTCATGGCGCGGGCGGTTTCAGCCGGTCGCCCGCGACGGAGAAGAAGATCTCCTCCAGGGAGGCGTCGCCGGAGGCCCGTCCCCGCAACTCGCTCAGGGTGCCGTGGGCAACCAGACGCCCCTTGGCCACGATGCCGATATCGGTGCAGAGCCGCTCCGCCTGGTCGAGCAGGTGGGTGCTGAAGAAGACGGTCTTCCCCTCGGCGGCCTTTTCGCGGATCACCTCGTGGAGCACGCGGGTGGCGAAGGGATCGAGGCCGTTGGTCGGCTCGTCGAGGATGAGGAGCGCCGGGTCATGGATCATGGCGCAGACCAGCGCGAGCTTCTTCTTCATCCCGGTCGAATAATTGACGGCGAATTCATTGAGGGCGTCGTCCAGCTCGAAGCGCTCGATCAGGGGCCGGACCCGCCGCTCGGTTTCCAGGGCGTCAAGGCCGTGCATCTCGCCGGAGAAACGGATCAGTTCGCCGCCGCGCAGGTAGTCGTAGAAGATCGGCTCGTCGGGCAGGTAGCCGACCTGCCGCTTCACCGCCACGCGGTCCCGGAAGCAATCGAGGCCGCCGATCCGGGCCGTGCCGGAGGTCGGCACCAGGATTCCCATCAACATTCGGATGGTGGTCGTCTTGCCCGCCCCGTTCGGCCCCAGAAAGGCGAAGATCTGGCCTCCCGCCACGGAGAGGGTCAGATCGTCGATCGCCTGAAAGGCGCCGTACGATTTCGTGAGATTCCGGATCTCGACCAGGGTGGGTCCGGTCTTCGCCAAGAACGGGAGGGGCAAGGGTGTGGACGGCGTCCCTCCGGTTTGCCAGCGATCCTCCGCCAGGGCGGGCCGGGTCTCTGGTGGGAAAAGCGTACCATCCGATCCAGGTCTGGGTCTGGGAGGATGCGGCGCGGACAATGGCGGCGCAGTGCCGGGGCGGCTCCAGAAACGGGCCAAGACAAGGCCGGCGATCAATCCCAAAATAATGCCGCCGATCGGGTAGAACGGATGGCTCGGTTTCGGAACCGGGGGAGTGGCGACCGGGGCCGGCGCCTCTTCCTCGAATTTTCCGATGGTGGCGCGCAGGGAAAAGAGATTCCAGTAGGAGCGCTTCGAGAAGTTCTCCCGCTTCATCAGCCAGGTATCGACTTGGCGGGCCTGGTCGTCCCTGCCCAGGGCCTCGAGCGCCGCCGAGGCCCAGAGCAGGCCGATGAAGCCGTATTTGTCGTCGGCGTAGGTCTGGACATCGTCCTCGGTCACCGTCACCTGCCCGCTCATGACCTTTTGGCCGAAGAGGTAGGCCTGCCGGTCGGTCTTGAAGGCGAGCAGTTCCTGCCAGGCCGCGCTCTTCGCTTCCGCGTCTCCGGTCCTCACGGCGGCGAGGAGGCGGATCACGGCGCCGCCGGCGTTCCAAGGCGTGGTCTTGGTATGGATGGCGGCATAATCGGTCGCCCCCCGCCAGTCCAACGCCGTCAGGTGGCGGAACATCGCCTCCCAGGCCGTCTCGCGGGTGGCGGTCTGGGGCGTCAACCCCCCGTCGAGCGCGGTGACCAGCCGCCGCGCCTCGGCCAGTCGGCCCAGGCGGGCGAGATAGCCCGCCCGCATCTCGCTCTGCCACCCCGAATCCATCTGGGCGAAGAGGCGCCGGGCCTCGTCGTTCCATCCCGCGCTCTCCGCCGCGAAGGCGGTGAAGTAGGAGACGGCGAACTCAGCGTGGCTCGAGGCGGCTTTCATCAGGAGCTCGAGATCGTCCGGGGTGGCCTCGTCCGGGCTCTTGGTGCAGATCAGCTGCAGGGCGCGGGCGCCGATCGCCTGGGGATATTTTGCGACCAGCGGCGCCAGAGCGGCGGCGGCATCGGAAAACTTCCACGCGTTGAGCAGGTGATCGGCCTGGTAGAACGACAGCGCGTCGTTGGCATGGGAGGGGTCCTTCAACTCGTTGCCGAGCCAATCGGCCGCTTCGGCGTGGCTCTTGACCTGGCTCAGGCACTCGGCGTACCAGGCGCGGTTGGCCGGATCGTTCGGGTTCTGGGCCGAGAGATCGAGAAAGAGCGGGAGGGAAGCGGCGTTGTTCCCCTGGAACGCCAGCAGGATCGCTTTCTCCTGCTCGGCGCGATAGGGGGAAACGGTCGCGAAATCGGGAGGAAAGTGAATCTCGTTCGACGCCTGCCGCATCAATTCGGCGCGGACCTTGTCGGCCGGAAGGCTTCTGCCCGCCCAGACGACCTTCCCGCTCGGGTCGATCAGGAAGCAGGCGGGAATCGGTCCGCCCAGGTTCCATTCTCCGGGGAGTCCCTTGTCATTGAGCGCCTGGGTTCCGCTGAACTTGAAGTAGCTCCCCAAATCGACGTCGTCGAACGAGGGCTCGTCGTAGATGTAAACGAAATCGAACGGCTGGTCGTGCAGTTGATCCTGAATTTCCGAAAGGGTGATCGCCAGGTCCTGGGAGGGAGGGCACCAGGTGGCTCCTTCTTCCACGAAGACCCACCGGCCCCGGGAATCCGACAGCGCGCGGGTCGTGCCGTCCCGCAAGACCAGGTGCAGATCGGGAGCGGGCTGGCCGACCAGGTCTTGAAGCCCGGGGTGGGGGGTGGTCGGCGGAGGGGAAGAAGGCGTCGGGAGCGGAGCCGGGGTAGTAGCAGCAGGAGTAGGGACCGGAGCGGCCTCTTCCGCCCTCGAAAAAAGCGGCCATGCCAGGGAAAGGCAGAGGAAACCAATCGCTCTCAACATCTTTCGCAAATTCCCCCACTCCATCCCACTCAGGATGCTTAAAACCAGATTGGTTGCAATGACATTGATGAGGCCGGTCGGCGGGGGAAAATCGAAGTCGTCATTCCAACAAAATAAGCTATAGATTGAAGCAACAACCTTATGTCCATTCTTCTGGCGGCGGCGGGGATCGTGGCGGTGGTGGCCCTGGCCATCCTCTTCTACGTGATTGGCGGGTATAACAATCTGGTGACGCTGCGCAATCGGTTCAAAAACGCGTTCTCGCAGATCGACGTCCAGTTGAAGCGGCGCTACGACCTGATTCCGAACCTGGTCGAGACCGTCAAAGGCTACATGCAGCACGAACGGGGCACGCTCGACGAGGTGATCGCCTCCCGCAACCTGGCCTCGGCGGCCAATACCAAGGCGGCGCAGAATCCGGGCGATGCCGCCGCCATCAAGCAGCTCTCGGGAGCCGAGGCGGCGCTGACCGGGAGCCTGGGGCGGCTCTTCGCGGTGGCCGAGGCTTATCCCGACCTGAAGGCCAACCAGGAGGTGAGCCAGCTCATGGAGGAACTGACCTCGACCGAGAACAAGGTCTCCTTCGCCCGCCAGGCCTACAATGACGCGGTGATGGTCTACAACACCGCCCGCGAGACCTTCCCCTCCAATCTCATCGCGACGACCTTCAATTTCTCCGCCGCCGAGGTCTTCGTCCTGGAGAAGGCCGAGGAGAAGGAAGCTCCCCGGGTCTCCTTTTCCTGACGGGCTGAAGCGGAGCGGCGGCCCGCCCATTTCCCCTTCCGGCATTCCCTTTTCGCATGGATTTCTTTCAGCGCCAGGAGATCGCGCGCCGGCATACCCGCTGGCTCCAGCTTTATTTCGCGCTGGCGGTGATCGGCATGATCGCGTTCCTCTACGTGGCCGTCCTCCTGCTCCTGGCGATCGGCAACTCCCGCTACACGATCGATCCCTACCGGGTCGTCCTTTGGAATCCGCAGCTTTTGCTCGAGGTCACCGTCGCCAGCCTGGCCGTCATCCTCTGCGGCAGCCTTTACAAGACCTGGCAGTTGGCCGGAGGGGGACCCGTGGTCGCCGCCTCGCTGGGCGCAGCTCCGATCCCGCCGAATACGACCGATGCGGACGAGCGCAAGCTCCTGAACATCGTCGAGGAGATGGCGATCGCCTCCGGCACGCCGCTGCCGACCGCCTACGTCTTGCGCGGGACGCTCCCGGTCAACGCCTTCGCCGCCGGGCATACCCCCCGGGACGCGGTGATCTGCGTGACGGAGGGGGCGCTGCGCAAACTCGCCCGGGACGAGCTCCAGGGAGCGATCGCCCATGAGTTCAGCCACATCCTCAACGGAGACATGCGGCTCAATCTCCGGCTCATGGGGGTGATCTTCGGCATCCTCTGCCTGACGATGATCGGCAAGGTCCTGGTGCGGACCCGGGGCCGCAATGCGGCGGGCGCCGTCGGGATGGGCTTGATCCTGCTGGGGGTCGGCTCGGCCGGGGCCTTTTTCGCGCGGTTGATCAAGAGCGCGGTCAATCGGCAGCGCGAGTTCCTGGCCGACGCAGCGGCAGTCCAATTCACCCGCAACCCCCTCGGATTGGCCGGGGCGCTCAAGAAGGGCGCCCGCTACGGCTCGATCGTCGATGATGTGAACAGCGAGGAGGCGAGCCATCTCTTTTTTCTGAACGGGATGCCGGACACCCCCTTCGCCTGGGTCTCGATGCCCACCCATCCTCCCGTGGCGGAGCGGATCCGGGAACTCGATCCAGGCTGGGATGGGAAGTTCGCCTCGCCCGGAGAAGAGGCGGCGGCTCCGCCCGCGTGGCCGAGTCCTGCGGCCCCGGTTTCCGGGGCGCCGATTGCGGTTGCTCCTTTTGTTTCCCGCCCCGCCCTCGGCACGCTGCCCTTCGTCATTCCGCTCTCCGGCCAAGTCGGCACGGTCACCCCCTCCCATCTCGACTACGCCGCCGAGGTCAAAGCCAGCCTTCCCGCAGTCCTCACCGCCGCCGCCCGCGAGCCGCTGGGGGCGGTGGCCCTGGTCTACGCGCTCCTGCTCGCCCCCGACGAGGCGGCGGGGACCGCCCAATTGCAGGCGGCTCCGATCGAGGCCCCGCTGCAGGCGGAGACGCTCCGGCTTTGGCCGGTGGTCCGCACTCTGGACAGCCGGGCCAAGCTGCCGCTCGCCACTCTCTCGATCGCCGCGCTCCGCATGCTCTCGGCGCCGCAATACGGGCAATTCGCCCAGGCCATCGACGCGCTCATCCTGAGCGACGGCCAGGTCGATCTTTTCGAATATGTCCTCCAGAAGATCGTCCGCTCGCAAATCGCCCCCCAGTTCCTGCCCCCCCGGAAAGCGGTGATCCAATATTACGATATCCGGGCGCTGGTCCCCGAATCCGCGCTCCTCCTTTCCGCGCTGGCCTATGCGGGGCAGACCGAGCCGGCGGCGATCGAGGCGGCCTTTCGGCAGGGCGCGGCCCAACTCTCCGAGGACCCGAAGACTTTCCAGCTTTTGGACCGGACCGCCTATGACCTGGGCAAGATCGATACGGTGCTCGACCGCCTCAACCAGGCCGCCCCCTCGATCAAGAAGCGGCTCCTCGACGCCTGCTCCGCCACCGTGGCCGCCGATGGCGTCATCGAGGAATCGGAGGCGGAGCTGCTGCGGGCGATCGCGGATACGCTCGATTGCCCGGCGCCGCCGTTTTTGGCCTAGTTTTCGGACGGCTCCGGGATTTTCTTTCGCAGCCTTAAATAAAATATCGCCAAGGATTTGCCGATGAGGGACGTCTTCATAGTTAAAGGGAATCATGGAGGTCTTCCAATGCGAGCAATGGGATGGGGCAGGGCCGATCGTGGCGGCGGCCTGGGGAGACCCTGGCGCCTGCGCGGATCGGTTCCCCCGGCATGACGAGACGCTTCCGCATGTTTCTTAAGGGGATAGGGTGGGTCTGCCTGGGAGCGGTTCTCTGGGGAATCGCTCCGCAGGCGCGGGCCGACGGGGAGAAGCCCCGGATCGCCGTGATCAGCACGGGGGAAACCGCCGATTTCGCGGCGTTGATCACGGCCCAGTTCTCGCAAATTCCGAATCTCGCCCTGGTGGAGCGGGATGAACTCTCGAAAATCGGGGACGAACGGGCCCTCGCGGAAATGGCCGTGGCCGATCCGCAAAACCTGGGCCGGCTCCTGCGGGCGGACGGCCTGCTGTTCATCCGTAGGGAGGATCAGGGGGTGGCGGTCCGCCTGACCGCGGTGCGGCTCGGCCTGGTCCTCTTCGACGTGGCCTGCGCGCCCCAGGCCGACCCCGCGCAACTGGCCGAACTGCTCGGCAGCCAGGTGGAGCCGTTCGTCCCGAAGCTGGCCCTCCCGCCGGATAAGGCGATTCCGCTCTCGCTGTTGAATCTGCACGCCGACCTTGGTTCGGCCAGCGGGCTGCGGATCGAGCAGGCGCTGACCCTGCTGCTGGAACGGCGGCTGGTGGCCACTCCCGAACTGGTGGTGCTGGAGCGCCGCCATGCCGGTTCCCTGGCCTGGGAGCAAAGTCTGGCGGCCGATCTGCCCCAGCCCCAAACCGGGGCCTGGTGGATCGACGGCTCTCTCGACATCCCTTCGGGAGCCGACGCGATGACGGTCCGGCTGCGGCTCCGCTCCCCGAAGGGAGGGGAGGCGCTGGAGACCACGGTGGCGGGTTCGACCGAAAAGCTGCCCGAACTGGCCGAGGCGCTGGCCACGGCTATTTCCCAATCGGTCCACGCCGGCGCTCCCGTCCCGGACGATCCCGCCGCTTCCGCCAAGGAAGGGCGGGAATTCCTCCAGGAAGCGATCTGGGCCTGGCATCACGACAAGCCGGATCAAGCGCTCGCGGCGGCGGAGAGCGCCGGGCTCCTGGGCGAGACGGCCTCCGATCTCCCGGCGCTGCGCATCTCGATCGCCGTGCAGGAGCTGAAAAAGGCCGGAGAGGCCGGGGGGACCGCCGATGACATTGATCTCCTGAAGCAGGCGATGATCGATTGGCAGAGCTATTCCGACACCAAGGGGGAAAGCCAGTTGCAATTCCTCGATTCCCGGATGAAGGGAGAAGGCCGGACCGGCGCCTTGAAAGAGAGCCTGAAAGGCGCCGGAACCCAAATGCTGGGTGTGCTGATGAAGCAGAAGAATCCACGGGAGGACGAGGTCCGGCAGGCGCTGCGGACTTTCGTCGGATTCGCGCCTCTGGAGGGGAAAATTCCCAATGATTGGACCATCGCCAACAAGGCGGAGGATTGGTCGGAGTCGTCCGAGGAGGAGGAGGCCTATTATCGCATCCTCTGCAATCCGAAGCTGGAGCCCCATGCCTATTGGTCCCGGGGGGTCTTCGTCGTCCAGGCGATCAGGCCCGAGACCTTTTGCGGCCGCTTCCTGGCCACCCCGGCGGAGCGAAGCGCGGCCTATTTCAAGATGCTCGACGATCTGGCCGCGGATCCCGTGACCCGGCCGGTGGGCCTGTTCCTGCGGGCGATGGAGAAGGTGCCGTCCGCCGGGAATGACGATTACCAGGCGATGCTCGCCAGTATTTGGGAAGACCGCCAGGCGTGGCAGGACTCGGGCGAGCTCTGGACCTGGATCAAGCTGGCCTTCAGCGACAAGGGCAAGTTTCCGCCGCCCGCCGATCCCAAGCTGATCGCCCTGCTCCATTTCTATCTCCAACATGAGACAAAGTGGGGGGACGGCCCGCAAAAGGTGTGGCATCCCGAGTTCTTCCCGAAGGAGGAAGCCCCTTCCCTCTGGGCCGATCTGGAAAGCTGCAAGGCACGGTGCCTCCCCAACGGCGGGGGCGGCCTGGCGAATTATTTCACCGAGCTGGAAAGCGCGTACGTCGCGATCTTCGGAAATCCTGACGCCGCCCCCCTTGCCCCGGTTTTAAGGATCAACCGCTTCTGGCATCCCGATTCTGGCGAATCGGTGGCCGTTCTGCACTCGATCACCGACGCCCCCGATGGTCTCTGGGTCTTCCGGATCATGGGGGAGAAAGCCATTCTCGAACATATTCAAATCGGCGACATGACCACCGATCGAGCCTCCTCCTTTCCCCTCTCCAATTCGGCCAGTTTCGGCTTTCTGGCCACTCCGACCGATGTGTACGTCGTCGATCTGCATCGGAAGCCCGATGGATCGATGATGACTTCCCTTGACCGCTACAACCTTGCCGCAGGGTCCTGGGAAAAGCGCGACGTGGAGGGAATCACCAACCTCTATGAAATCGGCGATAAACTTTATTTTTCCTTCACCTCCGGCCTGAATGAGGCGGCGCTGGGCCGTTACGATTGGGCGACCGATCAGAAGATCGTCCTGGCCAGCAATCACCGGGTGCCCGCGCAGAATCCTTTCGAAAGCCAGGCGACGTTCCGGGTGCAGGGACTCTTCCCGGGCCCGGGCGGCAAGCCGTGCGCCCTGATCGACAGTATCCCCTATTTCATCCAGGAGGAGCCGGGCCCCTGGCGGAAGGTCTTCAATCTCAAAGCCTGGTACGGGGACGACAGCGTGAAGACCTTCGGCGGCCGGACCTTGCTGACGGGCTCCCTCTATTCGGACAACTCGACGGCCGTTCTCATCGATGCCGCCAAAGACGAACCGGAGGAATGGATCGGGGTTCCGCAGGCGGTTTCTCCCGATGCCAAGGACTCCTCCGGCCCGGCCCTCCCTCCCGACCAGGCTCCGGCCTGGAGTCAGCATCCGCTTTGGCCGGGCGATTATCGAGGCGGCTACAACTTCGTCGCGCACGGTGACACTCTCCTTGCCTTCGTCAACAAGCGGGAAAATGGAACCCGCTACAGCCTGCTCGCCTTCACGAAGGGAAAGGAGGCGCCGGTTGCCATTCCCCTTCACTTCGAGGTCGATGACGCCGCCCGGGCGCTCCTGCCCGCATTATGCCAGGCTTGGAGCGGCGAGGTCTCGGACCCGGATACGGGCAAACTGGGTATGACCATGATTCCGACCGTCCAAGGCCTTTGCTTCAAGCCGATCGCGGGCGGTTTCTGGTTTCTTTCCTATGCCGATCTCGACGCCTATCTAAAGGTTTCCCCGCCGCAATAACGCCATGCGCCTGCTCGCCTCTTTTTTCCTGTTGCTCCTCGGTTCGATGTCGTGGGCCCGCGCCGACGAGGTCCGTTTGGCGGTGATCGCTCCGGACGATCCCGACTTCGCGGCCTTGGCCACCGTCGAATTGGCCAAGCTGCCGGGCGTGGTGGTCCTGGAGCGGGCCGAGATTACGAAGATCGCCAAGGAGGAGACGTTGGCGGCGGCGGCCCGGGACGATTCCTGGACCTCGCTGGGGCAGCTTTTGCACGCGGATGCCTTGTTGATCGTCTCGCGCAACGATCTTTTTGGAACGCCGCTCGGCATGGCCCGGCTGGTTGCCGTGCAGCCCGGGGTGGTCGTCGATTCCGCGACGCTGGCTCCCGAGCCCGCCTCCCTACCCTCGGAGGCGGCCCGGATCGTTGGCCAATTCGGGCCGCTGCTTTCCAAGCTCGACTCCCTCGACGTCGGCTCCGCCGTCAAAGTATCCCTGCTGGGCCTCCACTTCGATGCGAACTCTCCGATGGCCACGGGATCGGAACGGGTCTTGAACGCCCTGCTGGCCGATCGCCTGACCCACCGGCCCCATATCCTGGTGCTGGAACGGTGGAACCTCGACGCGGCGGCCTGGGAAAAGGGGATCGAGCCCGAGACCCCCTCCCCTTTCTGGACCGGAAGCTGCCTGGTCGATGGACGGATCGCGGAACAGGGGAGCAACCTCCAGATCGAGCTGCGGCTCCGGCTGGCCGATGAAGACAAACCGATCCTGATTTCCGTCACCCAACCGGCCAACCAGGTCGCGGAACTGGCCGACGCGCTGGCGGGCCAGATCGCCGCCGCGCTGGGGGTCCGGGATGGCGCCGCCGCCTCGTCCTGGGACCGGAAGGAGGAGGCGCTCAACGAGACGCTTCTCGCCCATTGGGCCTTGGGGAATCATCTCTACCCGGATGCCTTCGCGGCGGTGGCGACGGCCAACGCCCTCTGCCCCCGCACTCCGGACATTGAATTGCTCCGGCTCGAATCCGAGACCCAGCTCGCCTTTCCGCATCCGCCCCTCATCAACATGAATGGGTGGACTCCCTATAACGCGGCCCGCGACGGAGTGCCGACGCCCGCCCAATGCGTGGCGGCCCAGGCGGCGCTCGACCATCTGGAGACGCTCTGGCCCCTCTGCGCCGACGATCCCGTCTTCAAGCCGGCGGCGGGCCGCTTCTACTTGCAGGCGATGTACACGGTCCAGCAGGTCTCGCGGTTGCTCGCCGCGATCCACGATGATAAGTCGTGGCATGAAGACGCCGTCGGGCTCGGCGATCTCCGACAGGGAGTGCGGGACAACGTCGATCGGCTCCTGCAGCTCGATCTCGGCCATCAGAGCTATGCCTATGTCCGCCTTTCCCCCTATATCCCCTATTGGTTCGAGACGCCCGAGGAAACCGTGGCCTTCTATCGGCGGCTGCTGCAATTGCCGGGAAATCCCGCCTTCCCCTTCCCTTGGAGATATCCGCTCGCACGAGGGAGCATCTATCGCCCCTGGCTGGTGGGATGGCACGGCGAGGATCCCGCCAAGCTCACTGCCACCTGGAATGCCTTCCTCGAAACCCTGCAGGCGAGCTCCTCGCTCCAGGATCAGGTGGCGGGCTGGGCCTGGAAAATCAATTCGGCCCCTTATGCCGAACGGGCGGCGCTTTTGCCCGTCCTGGCCGATTTCGCCTGGAAGAACCGTGCCGAGATCGCCCGCGCCGATTCGACCACCGACCTTTCTCCGATTGGAGACACTCTCTCGGATTACCTCTGGCAGGGAGCGAATCAAGACCCCTCCATCCAAAAACTCGCCACCGATCTCCTGCCCTACCTTTTCCAGGCGAATACCTGGATCCGGCCCCGCACCCTGTACGCCTTCGGGCTGGTGGCGGTGCGGGCCGCTCCGCAGGAGAAGGAAAAATTGGCCTCGCAGTTCGCCGCCTACCGGACAGCGATGGCGGGATCTCCCTTCCTCGACGCCTCGTCCAAGCAGGAACTCGATGCGGTGACGGGAGCGGTCTTCGGCGCCGCCCCGGCGGAGACGGCGGGAGCTGCCGAGACTCACTTCTCCGCGCATTTCCTCGATTTGGCGGGAGCCGACGGGGTGGCGGCGACCGTCCGCGATCCGGTGGCGGCTGACGGTCATTTTTGGTTCATCGATGCCAAACTGCGGCGGATCGTCTGCTGGGATCCCGTCGGCAACATTGAGGCCTCGATCCCCTATGACCCGGCCATGGCCGGCGCCGGCCTCGATCTGGCGGTCGGCTCCCGCTATCTCTTCATCCAAGTCTCCCAGCAGATTTGGGAATACGATCGGTCCACGCAGCTCTGGACCCATCTCGACCTCCCGCTCGCCCGCTATGCCCCGGCGACGACCGGCGCCCATGCCGCTCTCCTCTATTGGCAACCGACCGGCGAAAAGGAGAATGGGGGCCTGCTGGCCCTTGATCCGGCGGCCCACACGACGGAGACGGTCTTGAGCGCTCGCTCCAACCCGCCGCGCAACGAACTGGATGGCCTGCCGGAAAGCCGGGGCATGTCGCTCCACCTGACCGAGGACGGGCGGATCGATTATGTGGTGAAGTTATCGGCCTCGAACCAGACGACCGGCCTCCGTGGCTGGAGCGACAGCCGGGACGATCTCTACACGCAAAAGCAGCCCGGCGGCCCCTGGGAACGGGTGCTGAGCGTGACCTCGACCTTCACCCGCGTTTGCCACCTGGCCTATTACCCCGAGCCCCAGGGAGCGCTGCTCCTGGCGCATTCCCGGCTCGGCTCGACCCGCTCCGGCACGTTCTGCCAGCTCATTCTCTGGGATCGCGACTCGGGCAAGCAGACGCTCCTGCTGGCCAATCCCGCCGCGGAGCAACCTCCCCTGCCGGGAGTGGCCCAGTGGGAGATGCCCGAAGACCTGGCGGCGACCGAGACCCTGCTCCAAGTCGCCGCCGTGCCCGCGCTCCAGGACGGGGTGTTGTGGGTGCTCCGCTGGGAGGGATTCCAGGAGCAGGGCTCGCAACGGGCGGAGGTCTATCGCTTCAAGCCGGGCGTTCCGAAGGGGGAGCGGCTGGTGCTCGACTTCGATCCGCCCCAGGGAGTCCCTGCCGGAGAGAATGAACCGAAAGAGCTGCTTTTACGTCCGATCAATGTGGTGGCCGATGCCACCGGCTTCATCCTGGCAAGAAATCCGGAAGCGGGGGCCTGGTACCTGCCGTTTTCCGAAATGAACGCCGCGTTGGACGCCCCCGCCAAACCGCCGCTGCCGCCGGCGGCGGACGAACCGGGAGGCGGACCTTCGCCTAGCCCGGCGGCGCTTCCCGATCCGGGGACAGGGTCTGCGGCGATCCGTTGAAGCGCTTTCCGCCCTGCCGTTTCCGCTGGTTCAGAGAGTTTGTGAATTCAGAGACTCTGGAGGAATGCCAGCAGCGCCGCGTTCGTCGCATCGGGGGCTTCCAACTGCGGCCAGTGCCCGACTCCTTCCAACAGGGTAAAGCTACGCAGACCGGGCAGGTTGATGCGCATCATTTCCTCGTTCGGCATCGCGATGAGGTTCATTCCGTCGCGGGTGCCGACCAGAAACATCGAGGGCTGCCGAATCTTGGTGCCGGCGAAGGCGGCTGAATGGCGGGTGAACGGATCGAGGGAGCGGTAGTAATTCAGCGCTCCGTGGAACCCGGTGCGGGTGAAGGTGGCGACGGCATCGGTGATGTAGTCGGGATCGATCGTTCGCGGAGCCGTGGGAGCCGGGCGCAGCATGCTGCGTGCAGGATCGAAAGGATCCCAGCCGCTTCCTTCCGGCGCCTCACCGGAAGTCCAGTAGACCATCCCGGGGATCGTCACCGCCGCGTCCGCCCAAGCCTCATCCGACTCCGGCCGCATCTGGCTGAACCAGTAGAACTGATCCTTTCCGGCGGCGCGGAGCTTGTCCAGGAAGCTGGGGCCGCCCAGCTGGCGGAACTGGACGCTCAGGCAGGCCACCGCCGTGAAGCGATCGGGCCGCATCATCGCCGCGTTCCAGGCGACGTTGGCGCCGAAGTCGTGCCCGACGACGGTCGCCGTCGCCACCCCGGCGGCATCGAGGATCGCCACCAGGTCCCCCACCGTCTCGTAAGGCGTATAGGCCTCGGCTTCGGCGGGAGCGGAACTGTCTCCGTACCCGCGCATGTCGAGGGCGATGGCCCGATATCCGGCGCCGGCCACCGCCTGCATCTGAGCCTTCCAACTCGACCAGATCGCCGGAAAGCCGTGGCAAAAGAGGACTGCTGGTCCCTCCCCCTCCTCGACGAAATGAAGGGAGACTCCGTTGGCCTCTATTTGATGGTGCTTCATGGTAATGTTCTAAATATGGGGATTTCGTCTGATTGGCCTAGATGAAGAGGGCCTTGTTTTTCGCGACGTAGTCGGCGATTCCGAGGGGTTTTTGGCCCGTGATCGTCTCCACCAGGTCGTTCGTCCCGGAAAAGATCCCGTCGCGGCAATCTTGGGCCACCTCCGCGAGATGCTGCCGGATGTGGGCGGAATAGCCCAGCTCCTTCAACCCTTCGATGAACGCAGGGATCTCGAGCGAGACGTAGGTGATCCGTTTTCCCAGAACTTGCGAGAGGATCTCGGCGGTCTCGTATTGGGTCAGTTCCCGGGGGCCGTAGAGGGGATAGATCTTTCCGGCATGCCCTTCCGGGTGGTTGAGAATCGTGGCAATGACCCGGCCCTGGTCTTCCGCCGCGATCGGCGCATAGCGGACCTCGCCGAAGGGGAGAGGAAGGATGCCTTGCTCCCGGATAATCTGCGCGCGGTGGAGGAGCCATTCGGCAAAGAAGGTCGGCCGTAGGTGCGCGACAGGGATGCCCGAGCGGTCCAGCAGGCGCTCCGAGAACCAGTGGTCGCGGGCGGCCCGGCTCTTGGCGATCCGCCGCGCCGAGATCTGCGACATGTTCACGATGAAGCCGACCCCCTGCTCCAGGGCGGCTTGGGCGAAGAAGGCGGTCGCCTCGACGATCCCGGGTGACTGGATCGGATAGACGAAATACGCGCCGGTGATTCCTTCCAAGGCGGCATGGACCGCATCGAAATCGCTCAGGTCGCCCTGGACGACCTCGACTCCCTGGGCGCGGAGCCGTTCCGCCCGGGCGTCTTCCGAGTGGACCAAGGCCCGGACGGGCACGTTGAGTTTCAGCAATTCCTGGAGGGCGCTGCCGCCGGTGGCGCCCGTGGCGCCGGTGATGAGGATCTTCTTCATGTTTTTGGTTTGGTTTTGGTTGGGTGGGTTTATTGATGCATATACATCATTGTGATTAAAAAAAGTCAGGCAGTCGGTTCGGATTTCAAAATGCCGTTGGCGATGCCCGTAACGGTGGCGGCTCCCTCGGCGCCGAGGAGCTGGCGGGCCTGGGCCTGAGCCGCCCGCCAGGCCGGTTCCGCGCGATGCAGCAGTTCTTTGCCGACGCGGGTCACCTGTACCGGCTTGGCCCGGCCGCCCGCCCCCTCCGGCACCTCCGGCACCTCCTCGATCCAGCCCTCGGAGAGCATGATCTGGAGATTCCGGCTGAGGGTGGAGCGATCTTGGCGATGGAAGCGCCCGATCTCGGCCCGGCTGGCGGGGCCCATCTTGAAGATGATCAGAAGCAGGGCCAGCTGGGGGGAGTTGAGTCCGCAGGGGGCCAGCTCCTGGTCGTAGATCCCGGTGACGACTCGGGAGATGAGGCGGGTCCGCATCATCACGCAGGAGGAAAGCATTTCGGCAAGGGCAGCGTCCTCGTTTACTCCGGCGGTTCTTTTCATAAGATCACCATGGTGCATATACATCATAATGTCAAAGAAAATCTTTTTGATTCCAGATTTCGCGCGCTGGAGGGCCACCGATGGTTTGCCCATCAATGCGGAGGCTCCCGCCGACCGGGGATCAGGTTCGCGGACGGAGGCCCAGAATCAGGCGTTCGATGATCTCGCCGACCAGGCGATCGAGGGGGATGCCCTTGAATTTTCCGTTGGTGGAAATGGCGATGAGGCCCTGCATGGCGGCGAAGACGACGAGGGAAAGCCGCCAGGGATCGCCCGAGACGACCTCGCGCGCCGCCTGGCCTTCGGCGAAAGTCGCCGCCGCGTGCCCGAAGGCCTTGTCGCTGGCCTCGAGCAATTCGCGCGGCGCATCGGCCCGGTGTTTGGCCTCGAACATCAAGCCGAGCAACGCCGAGTGCTCCAGGGCGAAGCTGACAAAAGCGCGCGTCAGCTTGGTCAAACGGGTCTGGAAATCGTGATCGCGATCCTTGGTGGCGCGGCCCAGGACCAGGGCGAATCTCTCGAAACCGCGCAGCGCCAGGGCGTCCAGCAGCGCCTGTTTATTGGCGAAGTGACGGCGGGGCGAGGTGTGGCTGACGCCGAGTTCGCGGCTGAGCTCGCGCAGGGAGATTTTCGGGACGCCGCCGGTTTTCAGGGTTTTCTCCGCCGCGCTCAGCAGCGCTTCGCGGAGATTTCCATGATGATAGGGGCGGGGACTGGCTTTCACTGCACCCCAGCCTACACGTCCGGACAATAAATTGCAGCATGTTTCCGTTGACAACAATGTGTCCGTTGGATACATTCCACCCTCACATGAAACTCACCGACAATACCATTCTCATCACGGGCGGCGGTTCCGGCATCGGCCGCGGCCTGGCCGAAGCCTTCCAGGCCCTCGGCAACAAGGTCATCATCGCGGGGCGCCGCGAGCGCGCCCTGGACGAAGTCGTGGCCGCCAACCCGGGCATGACCGCCGTGGGGCTCGATATCGACAGCCCTTCCTCCATCGAGTCGTTCGCGGCGGAAGTCACCCGGCTCCATCCCGCCCTCAATGTCCTGATCAACAATGCGGGCATCTCCCGGCTGGAGAACTTGAAGGCGAAGCCGGAAGATCCGGCGAACGCGGAGGCGATGATCACGACCAACTTGCTCGGACCGATCCGGCTGACGGCGGCGCTGCTGCCCCACCTGCGGAAGCAGCCGCAGGCCACGATCATCAACGTCACTTCCGGGCTGGCGTTTGTGCCGCTCCCTCACGCGCCCACCTATTCGGCGACGAAGGCGGCTCTCCATTCCTACACGGAATCGCTGCGCGTCCAGTTCCAGGGGACGCCGCTGGAGTTCCTGGAGATCATTCCGCCCTACGTGCAGACCGAATTGGGCGGACCGGCCCAGGCCGCCGATCCCCGGGCGATGCCGTTGCAGGAGTTCATCGCGGAGACGATCGAGATTCTGAAGAACCAGCCGGAGGCCAAGGAAATTTGCGTGGAAAGGGTGAAGCCGCTCCGCTTTGCCGAGGCGACCGGATCGTTCGATAAGATGCTCCAGATGCTGGGGCAGATGGTGATCGATCCGTCGCATCCCTGACGGGAGCGGAGAAGCGCTAAATTCAGACGAGGTTTCCAATGCAAAGTAGAACATCCACCCTGACTCCTCCCCTTCCCCAGGTTGAAGAGGAGCGGGTCAGGCCTGTGAATGGAAAGCAGGCCGCTGCAACTTCCGATTTTACGTTGCGGGAGATCGCGGTGTTCGGCTCCGTCGCCTCGGCCATTCTGCTGGCGGCGAATGCCTTGGTCTGCGCGACTTGGGGTTACTTCTTCGACCTGCCGGGATGGATCGCCTGGCAGGCGTTGCCCGGGGCGCTGGCCGTGGCGTTCATCGCGGCGAGCGTTCTCCGTTTCCGCTCCACCCATCCGGCGCTGCGGATCGTTTATGCAGTGACTTCCGCGTGGTTGGGGGCGTTGAACTTCGCCGTCTTTGCGGCGATCGCCTGCTGGAGCATTGACGGGCTCTCCGTGCGGCTGAATTGGGAAGTGCCCCGCCTGCCGCTCGCGACGGTCTTGTTTGGCCTCGCCTTGCTGGCGACGGTCTACGGGCTGCTCAATGCGGCGTGGATTCGGATCACCCGGGTTACCGTAAAGCTTCCGAACTTGCCGGAAGCCTGGCAGGGACGGACGGCGGTGTTGCTCACCGATCTCCACCTGGGGCCTTTGGCCGGAGCGGGCTTTCTGCGCCGGGTGATCGCCCGGCTTCGCGCCTTGCGGCCCGATGCCGTCTTCATCAGCGGGGACATGTTCGACGGCTCGCCGCTGGGCGTGGAGGAACTGGTCGCTCCGTGGCGGGACTTCTCGGCGGCCCGCGGCATCTTTTACGTGACCGGAAATCACGACGAGTTTGCCGAGAGAAGCATTTTTCTCGATGCGGTCGAGCGGACCGGCGTTCGGGTCTTGAATAATGAAAAGGTCACCCTCAACGGCCTCCAACTCATCGGGGTTCACGATTCGGAAGCGGCAAATCCAACTGAGTTGCGTGAAATTCTGCGGCGGGCGCAAATCGATCCCCGGCACGCGAGCATTCTCCTGGCCCACCAGCCGGTGAATTTGGCCGTGGCCGAGGAAGCGGATATTTCCCTCCAGCTCTCCGGCCATACCCACGGAGGGCAGATCTGGCCGTGGAACCTGCTGGTTTTATGGATCTACGGACGTTTTGGCCACGGGCTGGAGCGCCTCGGCAATCTTCAGGTCTATACCAGCAACGGCGTCGGCACCTGGGGTCCTCCCCTGCGGGTCGGAACGAAATCCGAGATCGTGCTGCTGCAATTTGAAAAAGGGCCGGACCAGAACTGACCCGCGCGGCTTTACTCTCGGCGCGGTGGGAACCACCACCTTCACGCAGCTGAACCGTCTCCGTAATTTCAAGAGAATCCATCTGCTGCTGACGGATGACGGCAACGCCGCCATCCCTTTCGCTCCCGCCGCTCCCAATCTCCTCTCCACCACGCCGACTTTCACCCAAACGGCGAAAACCAGCTCCTCCCCGATCATCCTTTCCAGCGGCAACAGTCCGGTTATCAACTATGGGCTGGTCGAATTCACCCCTTCGGGGAAAACGCAGGATGGGCCGCAATCCATCGATGCAATCTGGTTCGGATTGCAACCGATGAAATCGCCGACCGTCTACAACACGAACAACCTGGCTGGCCTGGAAATCAACGGACTCACCGGCCTCACCCGGGTCTATCGGAAGTAGGCCGAGCGACCGGTTAGGGAGGTTCCTGCTTTCCTGCTAGATTCGACATTAGCCCTAAAACGACTCTTTTGTACTTTAAGGAGACTTAATCGGTTGAAGCCGATTGGGGCTCAACGACTTTTGAGAAGTGCTCCGGAGGTAGGGCTCGCCGGGGGATTTGCCCTATTTTGGGGTCAAAATACGCCCGTTTACTCTGAGATCAAGAGTTTTCGGCCACTTCTCCCGCACCGCCCAAACACCGCTAGTTGGTGTCAGTTTTGGTGTCAATTGCAGGAATGGAAACGAGCGTCAGCAACGCAAAATTTGAACAGCTCTCTCAGAAGCTTAATCAGGACGCCGTCGTGTAAAGATACTTCTGAAACTCCGCAAAAAACTTTCCGATTTCTTCCGGCTTTCCCAAGTCCGCGACGGCATCGGCAATCGAGTTTTGGTATCTAAGGCGGAGTAGAGGGGTCAGCTTTTCCTCATCGAGCTCTTCCACTCCAACGATGACATAGTGGGAGAGGACGAAATCCAGGAAAGCCTGTTGTTTGACCGTGAATTGCGAATTGATGTAGACCTTGGCTCCGGTGGCGCGGTCCTGGCGAGTGATGGCTGCGGACGCGAAAGCCAACGGCGAGGATGGCGGGGAGATTGTAATGCTCCACCTCACGAGTCACCGAGCGGGCACCCTCCGCTTGAACTATTCGATAACGTCGAATAGTTGCCTCGGGCGGCAACTCCCCTTCGGCAAAAATAGCCTGTAAGTGATGATTGACCGTGTTCACCCCTATCTGGAACAACTCCGCCATCACCTTCTGCGTCAGCCAGATCGTCTCATTTTCAAATCGGCATTGAATACGCGTTTGCCCGTCCTCCGTTTGGTAGAGGATCAGACTCGATTGGGGTGCTTCATTCTCCAGCATGGCGCGTCCCTAAAGCTGGCCACTGAAGGCTTGGTGGAGCAATGACTTTTTCAAGGACTCCAGCGCGGCGATCTTTTTTTCGGCGTTGGCCTTGGCGATGGCAATGCCCTCAAAGGCTTCGTCAAGGACGCCGACAATCCGCTGCTGTTCGGGGAGCGGGGGGAGCGACAATCTCAGCCCAAGGACCTGCTCGCGTGAAATGCCGGGGATTGCTGCACCAGTTGATTCGGACTGAAAGTAATCGAAGGTCGAACTGAGAAACGCGTAGATAAAGCGGGAGTCAGCGTTAGTGACCCTCACGGCCATCAACTGGCGGCTTATCACGACTTCATCTTGATCAAGGAGATTGATCTTACCGACTCCCGATCCTTTCACGGTGATCAGAATATCGCCACGGCAGGCTTTTATCTTGGGGTACTCCGTCCACTTCGAGACGATTGGA